>Ga0209777_10004797_pt1 | contig 15846 bp, 14 predicted proteins | sample FrelakmetHBP12HB_FD_187147 | JGI IMG/M metagenome (GOLD analysis project Ga0209777, IMG submission 187147) | Freshwater lake sediment microbial communities from the University of Notre Dame, USA, for methane emissions studies -HBP12 HB (SPAdes)... | ecosystem: Environmental > Aquatic >... | reverse complement strand
GGCCGAGCTTTCTCTTGAGGAGAAAAATAAAATGAGTCATCGAGGAAAAGCCTTAAGAAAGTTACGAAGGAGAATCGTTGCATTGATGCGTTAAATCGTTATGTTCGTTAAGATGGTTTAGATCGTTAATTTCGTTTAGATCCATGAGGTCCCTATTTCCGATAAGATCATTTTTGTGTTATGATTTTCAGGTAAATTTTAATGATTCTAATGTTCCAAGCATTTTTTAAATGTAAATTTTTAACGTACAAAACGGACTAAACGATCTTAACGGTCAAAACGCTCTTAAAAGGATCGGGGCGTAGCGCAGCTTGGTTAGCGCGCCTGCCTTGGGACAGGAGGGTGCCGTCGCGACGAAGAAGGAGCGACTCTTGGCACGCCGCCGAGAGGGTGAGGCGGCCGGGCCGGCCGTTCAAATGCAAGTGGGATGCATCCCCATTTTCAATTTGGTTATTGGTAATTATTTGAAGTTTGAAACTTGGCGATTTTAATTTGAGAAGTCGGGGCGTAGCGCAGCTTGGTTAGCGCGCCTGCCTTGGGAGCAGGAGGTCGGCCGTTCAAATCGGCTCGCCCCGACCATATTTTTCAAATGGATTTTAAGAAGTTGCATTAGTTGATGCCTCCTGTCCATTTTTGACCATTTCTTCATTTCTTACTAATTTCTTACTACTTTTTCCTTCACCACAGAGGCCATTCAACAATTCAACCTGTTCCCTTTGAAATTTATCGCTCAAATGGGTATATCTGTTTGTCATGGTCGGTGACGAATGATTTAAATGCTCCTGGACGGCCTTCATCGAAGCGCCACGCATAATTAGGTGGGATGCTGAGGTGTGCCGTAAGTCATGAAAGTGAAAGTCCCGGATTCCTGCCTTTTTCAGGGCAGTATTAAAGGTCCTCCTCACACACTTGACAGGTTTTGCAGGTTTCTTTTTACCCTCAGGTCCGAGGAGGATATATTCCGGTTCGATCTCCTTTAAAAGATTGTTCTGTTTAATTTCCAGCAATAGATCGACCATATCGTTGTTAAGGAATTTGATTCTTTCCCTGTTATTTTTCTTTTGCTCATTGAATGTGAGAGTTTTCTTTCCCAAATCGACCTGGTTCCACTTGAGCCTAACGATATCGCCCGCACGGAGACCGGTGAAAAGGGCCGCCTTGATGATATTTTTCAGGTGAGGAGGAGAAACGTTGAGAAGTTTTCTGATATCGTCCTCTTCAAGATAACGGGTCCGATCATTGTTCTCTTGATAAAAAAGAGAGCTCTTACCATCCGGCTTTTTGAACCTGTCGAATGGGTTTTTCTCCAGCCATCCCCATTCAATTGCCTTGTTCAGCATGTGTCTGAATGTCTCCAGTTCTCTATTGACAGAGATATCAGATCTATCTTTCCCATGTTGAGTCTTGGTTTCTTTCCGCTTGGTCTTAAATTTCTCGATATCCAGCGGGGTAATCTGATAAAGCCTCCTTTCATTCCCGAAGAAATCTTCAAGAACCTCCAAGTAGTATTTCCTGGACTTTTCGAAATAAGATTCTCCTTTCTGGACCTTCTCATATTCTTCCTTTAGTTGGCCAAAAAGGTAATCCTCCTTCTCTGAGCCAAAGATATATACACTCCGCTTCTTGCCTGTTTCCTCCTTTCTTCCAGTTTCTCCCTGGCTTCGGTCAAAAGAGATCCGATTATTTCCCGGTGCTTCTTCCCACCAGCATAGTAATCGATTCCATAGACCGTCCCGTTTTTCCCAACATATTTAAAGATGCCGGGGTAAATCGTTTTAAGATATTGACCCATTCAGATCACCTCCTTTTTGATTTCCGTCTTGACCTTGACGGTTTACTCGGTTTCACCTCCTTTCTTTTGGGTCTAAGTACAAATTCATAATCGAGATAATCCAAAAGGCTTTTGATCCGGTTCCATTTTGGATTAGCCCCGTCGAGCAAAGACCTGTAAAGACTTTCCCATGAGATCCCCAGGTCTTTAGCTATCCGATAAAGGGGAATCCCCTTCTCCTTAATAATACTCCTGATTTCTTGTTCGATAGATTTCATAATTTATACCTGTTATTGATATCATATATTCAGTTTCTTGTCAAGGTTTTTCTTTTCACAAAGTCCTATTTGCAAATTAACGCTATCGGCGTTGTTGAGTACTTCCTGTAATCAATGAAACGCCACTCTTCCCTTCCGATGCAGATTTCAACCAGATATCTTCAGTTTGGGCAAAGTGCAGGTATTGGCAAGCTGTACGCAGTTTAGAGTTTTAAATTCTTCATCGCCGCCTTAATTGTTTCTTCCTGATTGTCAATTTGAATCAACTCGGCATTGTTTATCAGAAAAAATCCTGGCTTCATACCTCATTTATTAAATTTCAGAGGAGTAAACAGAGTTAATTTTTAACGACAGTTACATTACGGTTACACCGCCTCCAAAAATAAAGGTGAATTAAGTACTTAAAAAGCCGGGGGGGATCTCTAGTCCCTTTGTCAAAATAATAAATTGTAAATTGACATAAATTGATTTGTTTGATTAGAATTATCTCTGAAAGGAATTGAGGTCATTCTTTCGGTGAATCAGTCCTTGATAGCTACTTTTTAAGGGGAGCACAAAATAACCTAAGCAAGACAGTAAAGATGAATAAAATCCCCAAACCATTGATCCATGAAGAAAACCTCGATGAAATATTTCATCCACGATCGATAGCAATAGTTGGTGCATCAGAGAATGTAGTATCTTTTGGGTATCAATGCTTGCGGTACCTCTGCAAGGGAGGGTATCGAGGCAAAATTTACCCAATAGCCCCTCAAAAGAAAAAAATCATGGGTTTAAGAGTTTACAAGACACTCGGGGAAGTTCCTGGCAATATAGACTATGTGATCTGTTGTATTAACGCTAACATGGTTATAGATTTGCTAAGGGAATGTACCCAAAAGAAGGTCAAGGCAGTTCACTTATTTACTGGAAGATTAAGTGAGACGGGCGATAGCAATAGAAGAGGCTTAGAGAAAGATATTTTGAGCGAAGCCCAAAAATTAGGGATACACCTTATCGGCCCTAATTGTATGGGAATATATAATCCCCGCGAAAGAATCACCTTTAATCATGATCTGTGCATGGAACCAGGAACTGTTGGAGCAATTGTTCAAAGTGGTGGCATTGCAGGTGAATTTGTCAGATACACGGCCCTGAGAGGAGTTCGGTTCAGTAAGGTAATCAGTTATGGAAACGCCAGTGATTTAAATGAATGCGATTTCCTTGAATATTTCTTATGTGACAAGGAAACAAAGATAATTCTTATGTATATTGAAGGAGTGAGGGAGGGTAAACGGTTTGTTAAGACTTTGCGTGATGCGACTAGGATCAAACCTGTCATAATTTTAAAAGGTGGGAGGACTAAGGCTGGTAGCAAATCCATTGCCTCTCACACAGCCTCGATAGCTGGCTCCATTAATATTTGGGGAGGGGCATTACGACAAGCCAGAGCAATCCAGGCTCGTAATCTGAATGAATTAATTGATTTTGCCGTTGCTTTTTACTTCCTTCCACCAATAACTGGAAAGCGAGTTGGAATAATTGGAGGAGGAGGAGGGAATGGAGTCCTCCTTGCTGATGAGTTTGAGGAAGCAGGCTTAGATGTGATATCAATACCGGAACAGTTGAAGAAATTATTGGAAAGTAGAAGTCCGATATTGGCAAAATGGGTTGGCAATCCTGTAGATTTTTCAATCTTACATGGTTTTAACGTGGATTATGTTGAAGTGGTAAGGAGTGTGGCTCAATCACCGGATGTTGATTTATTAATAGCTAATATAACAGGAGAATCTCCTTACCATAAGCAAATGTTGACTACCTTTTTAGAAAAGGAAGTAAATGCATACTTGACGGTAGCAAAAGAGGAGCTTAAGCCCATTGCTGTTGTGATGAAAAATCCAGAGCTAGTTGCTGACCAAGCTAGAAACTGGCGTTGGCAAATACTTTTCAAACAGCGAGAGCGGTTCATCAATAATCATATTCCTGTATTTTCTAGCCACGGCGGAGTGGCTGGAGTAATCAGAAAAATGGTTGATTATTATCAAGGAATTGAGGCAGATAATTTCTCAACGGTATAAAAATAATTCGGTTGGCGAACAAATAACTTTTGTTGAAAAAGTATCGATGTACCTCACATGGTGACTAAATAAGAAAGTAACTCAACAGATCTATAAAGGAAAGATTGTCAGCTATCCCGACCAACGGTCCTCCGTATCTTTCAAACCTTTGGCCTTCAACCCTATCGCCAGCGCTATTTTAAGCTCTCCACCGATCCTCCTTTGTGGAAAAAGTTCGGATATAAAATAATTTCTTGTGAAATTTTTTTTCTTGACAGATTTTAATTTTTGTGATAGGCAATTTATTAATAATAAAGGACTACACCACAACTTGGTACTACAAAATTAAAATATTATATGATATTACAAATACTTAGCCTGTTTAGTAGCGAAAAAAAAAGCAAATTATTTTTCCAGCGCCTTAGGTGGCAAGGAAACCGTTCTTGTCCTCATTGTGGTAACCAAAATCTTTGGCGTTCACCCCATAGCCGTTTTAGATGCAAAAGTTGTCGCTATCCTTTTGAAGAATTTACTGGGACATATTTAGGACGATTTAGAATACCGCTGAATATCGTCTCCCATCTTATATATTTATTTGCGTTAGGAGTGCCAGCATATAGAGTGAGTAAGTATGTTTCTTGCGACACTACAACTGTTGAAAAGGTATTTCGAACTTTAAGAGAGGCTATCTATGACCTTTCTTTCGAAGATTTTATTTCTCGCAGGATTCGAGGGGAACTTGAATGTCCCGATCTGTTGGAACTGAAGGCCAAAGAATTGGAAAACCTTTATAGAGGGGGAAAGTTGGGAATTGATGATACTATGTTTGTAGCCGGCCCAAAGGGGAAGAGAGCTTGGGGAGCGTATGGGAAAAATATTGTCTTTGGCATATATCATAAAGATGGTAAAGTGGTTGTTTTCCCAGTACCAGACCGAAATAAGGAAATCCTTTTTCCACTTATTCTAAACCATAACCAATCTGGGGAAGTCTATTATGCTAATAAAAATCAAGGGTATATGTCTTTGGTTTTTGAAGGGAAGCATTATGGAACCCGCAATCTTGGTGGTAGCAATGAAGGATCGAAAAATAAAGATGGAAAAGACTTCTGGAGTTATACAAAGTCTTGGCTCAGCGTTTACCATGGAATTCCAAGAAAGTACTTCCACTTATATTTAAAAGAAATTGAGTTCAGATTTAATTACCGGGAAGAAGATCTATTTATTTTATTTGCTCAGTTAATAACAAAATTAGTACCAAAACGTGGGGTATTACCACATCGTATCAATATGACTGATAAAACTAAATCGGCTGATCTTAGATTGAGTTATGGAGAACCAAAAGAGTAGTAACAAAAAAGTATTGGTTTTAGTAGAACGGAAAAGGGAAGAAATTGCTCCCATAACATTTGAATTGCTAAATGCGGGGAAAGAACTCGCTGTTAAACAGGAAGGAACATTATGCACTGCGGTGTTAGGATATAAACTAAAAGATATTTTAAATGAAATCGCCTATTTTTCAGATGAGACATACTTTATTGAAAACGCCTTATTATTAAATTTTGATGTAGATTTCTATGTTTATGCTTTTGAGAAGTTGTGTAGAACCATTAATCCTTCTGTTATCCTTATGGGACATACCAATGATAATCTGGATTTAGCCCCAAGACTGGCATTCAAATTAGACGTGAAGCTTGTTACGGATTGTATTTCCCTTGATATAGAGCCCAAGAATAGCCATTTGCTTTGTACGAAACCAATATATGGTGGCAATGCTGTCGCAATCTTTGAAACAATCAAGAAACCACACATGGTAACGGTAAGGCCCAAAGTGTTCCAGCCCATTGGACATAACTTAAACAAAGGGAAAATCATCAGTTTTGACTTACCGTTAGAAAAATCCATAGCTAGAACGGAAATAATTGATGAATTTTTAGGACAAAGCGTTAATATTGAAAATGCAGATGTTATTGTTGCTGGCGGTAGAGGAATCAAGACAATTGATGGCATTAAATTGCTTGAAGAGCTAATCGAAGCACTCAAGAAATATTTTGATAAGGTTGAATTAGGAGGAACCAGACCTTTGGTACAGTCCAGTTTAATCCCTCGTTCTCGCCAAATTGGCCAGACAGGGGAAAAGGTAAACCCTCAACTTTATATAGCGATTGGGATATCGGGATCCTCCCAGCATTTGAGTGGCGTTGTTGGATCTAAGAAAATTGTCGCTGTAAATAGAGATGCAGACGCCCCTATATTTGACGCAGCCGATTATGGGATTGTCGGTCAATATGAGAATATTATTCCTACTCTTATTAAAAAATTGAAGGAGTTGTCTTGAGGGAAATCAAAATAATAGTCTGCATAAAACAAATCCTAGATCCAGAAGGATCTCGTTCTTCTTATAGAATTGATGTTTTGGGGAAAAAGATTATTCCTGTTGGAATTCCCCCTGTTATTAATCCTTATGATGAAAATGCCCTTGAAGCAGCTCTTCAACTCAAAGACAATTTAGGGGTTAAAATTGTAGCCGTAAATATGGCTGAAAGGGCAGCCCTGCCTGTACTGAGAAAAGCACTAAGCGTAGGAGTCAATGAGTTAGTCGTATTGGAAGATGAAAAATTTAAGGACCTTGATAGCTATTCGACAGCACATGTTATCTCCACTGCAATCAAGAGAATTGGTGAATACGACATTATTTTAGTGGGAAGGCAGGCTGCTGATTGGGATTGTGGTCAAGTAGGATTAATAATTGCAGAAATTCTTCAGATTCCAAGCATCAATCTTGCTCAAAAAGTAAGAGTTGAAGATAATTCGGTTATCGTAGAAAAGTTAAAGCGCAATGGCTATGAAGTGGTGAAGGCCCCGGTGCCTGCTTTGATAACTGTAAGCAACGAAATTGGGGATTTAAGGCTGCCCTCATTGAAAGCTATTAAAGAGGCCAATAAGAAACCCGTGACCGTCTGGAATATAGCCGATCTTGAAATTGATCCAAAAAATTTGGAAACGAGAAAAATTTATAAACTAAGTGCCCCCCCCCCAGCATTTAGAAAATGTGTCTTCATTGGAGGCCAATCTCCGCAAGAAAAGGGAGAAAACTTAGCTGTTAAATTGAAAGAAGAGGGTGTAATTTGATCCCTGAATATTAAAAGAGAGAATATTGTTATTAAAGCTTAATTATCTTTCTCTGGAAGAGTATTTTCAAACTCAGTGCTTAATACGCGTTCAACTTTTATGGTCTATTGCCATGTTAATGTAATTGGTAAAAATATTATTTCTCTTTGACTTGAGTTGGCCATGAGCTTTGTTAATGAAATCTTACAGACTATTTTTTCCGGGATAGCCATGGGATGTATTTACGGACTCGTGGCCCTTGGATTTGTTCTGATTTACAAGGGGACTGAAGTGATCAACTTCGCACAAGGTGAAATGATGATGCTCGGCGCATTTATTGGTTATACTCTCATCACCATCTTGGGATTCCCTTATTGGGCTACTTTATTGTTGGTCATTTTAATTCTAGGTATTTTCGGTATGGTGTTAGAGAAGGTTTTACTTCGTCCCCTTATCGGGGAACCAGTTTTTGCAATCGTTATGCTCACCGTGGGTCTAGGCTACTTCATCCGAAGCATTGTGACCATGGTTCCTGGTTGGGGAACGAATGCATATGGTCTTAAAACTCCCTTTACCGAAAAGTTTGTAAGATATGGCCAGTTAGTCCTCTCCTGGGAGCATTTAGCTATTATCTTTATAACTATTGTACTGATCCTGGCCCTTTTTTGCTTTTTCCGATTCACTCGTACAGGCGTGGCTATGCGGGCTGCCTCCCAAAATCAGCTCGCTGCAGTATATATGGGTATAAGTGTTAATAGAGTATTTTCACTCATCTGGATTATTAGTGCAGCTTTGGGGGGGTGTGCCGGTATTCTGCTTTCACCAATCACATTTATTCACTTTAATATGGGGTTTCTCGGACTTAAGGCTCTCCCCGCTGCTGTCCTTGGGGGTTTTAAAAGCATCCCTGGAGCCATAGTGGGGGGGTTGATTATCGGCATAACAGATAGCCTATCAGGAGCTTATCTACCTCTTGGATGGAAGGATATAGCAGCATATATAATTCTTATTTTTATATTAATAATACGACCAGAAGGCCTATTTGGAATTCCACTGAAGAAAAAGGTATAGACTCATGCGTTTTCTAATGAAAAGAAATTACTATGAAGACATTAAACTCTTTAAATACAGAAGTACTTTCCTTTGGTACATAGCTTTGATTATTGGCTCTTTTCTCTTACCTTTAGTGTCGGGTAACTATTTCATTTCACAGCTTACCTTTATCTGCCTATACTCGATTGCTGCAATAGGATTAATGCTCTTAACAGGGTATACAGGTCAGATTTCACTGGGCCATGCTGCTTTCCTTGCCATCGGAGCCTATACATCTGCCATTCTAACCGTAAGAGGTATACCTTTCATTCTAGCCCTACCCGCGGCAGGCATATTGGCTGCAGGTGTTGGAATTTTAATTGGCCTACCAGCTCTGAGACTTTCCGGTCTTTACTTGGCGATCGCCACAATGGCATTTGCTATTATTGTTGAGGAGATTCTTCTTAGATGGGTGACTTTGACGCGTGGAAGTTTAGGGATGGTCGTGAATCCCCCATCTATCGGTCCATGGAGTTTTAGTACAGAAAAGAGTTATTACTACCTTGTTCTCATTCTTTTGATCCTCGGAGTTCTTGCAGCAAAAAACATCCTCCGCTCACCCACTGGACGGGCCATAATTGCCATTCGAGATAGTGAGGTCGCGGCTCAGGCCATAGGCATAAGCTTGCCAAAATATAAAACCTTGTCCTTTTCAGTTAGTGCTTTTTATACAGGAATTGCGGGTAGTTTATACGCCCACAAACTCACCTTTATAAATCCTGAAAGCTTCACCTTAGGAGTCTCCATAGAGCTTATGGCCATAATTATTATAGGAGGTTTAGGAAGTCTTCATGGAGCTATATACGGGGCGATCTTCGTTATTTTTCTTCCCCAACTGCTTATTTTGATGAAAGATTATATACCTCAGTTATTTAGTGGGCAGACAGGACTTAATGCGGCTTTGTATGGATTAATGATCATAATTTTTATAATCTTTGAACCTACGGGAATTTATGGGAGATGGCTTAAAATAAAATTCAATTTTGAAATGTTTCCTCTTTATAGGAGAGGCACTTTTAGAAGAGAGAAGAAATACTTTAAAGTGGAAAGAAAGTAGATGCCATTTTTTGAAGTTCAAGAGATTTCTATAAGTTTTGGGGGTCTAAAAGCGCTCGTATCTGTTAGCTTTGAGATTAAGCGGGGAGAAGTTTTCTCCATTATTGGACCAAATGGGGCAGGTAAAACAACGGTTCTCAATTGTATTAATCGATATTATGACGTAGATGAAGGGTCATTATTCTTTAAAGATAAAAATATTACAAGGATTCGTCCCCATGTTGTGGCCGAATTAGGCATAGCTCGTACCTTTCAGAACATCGAGCTCTTTAAAAATATGACAGTTATCGATAATCTTCTCCTGGGTATGCATTGCCATCGCAAGTCGAATCTATTCACTGAATGTATATTTACTAATTCAGTGCGGAAACAAGAAATTAAAAGCCGCAATAGGGCTGAGGGGATTATCGATTTCCTTGACCTACAAGCCTTTCGAGATCAATTAGTGGGCAGTCTTCCCTATGGAGTTCAAAAGACTGTGGAGCTAGGAAGGGCTCTAGCCCTGGAACCCGAACTTCTTCTTCTTGACGAGCCTGCATCGGGAAGGAATATGGAAGAGAAAGAGGATCTGATATTTTGGATAACTGACATAAAAGAAGAACTAGGCATTACGATTATAATCGTGGAGCATGATATGAGATTAGTGAAGGAGATTTCAGATAGGGTGTTAGCTTTGAATTATGGTGTTCCCATCACTCAAGGAACCCCCCAGATGGTTCTAGAACACCCTGAGGTGATAAAAGCTTATTTAGGAGAAGGAAATGGTTTTATTAAGAGTAAGTAATATTGAGTCATATTACGGTCCTATTATGGCTATTAGGGGGGTCTCACTGGGGGTTCAAGAAGGAACTATTGTAACAATTTTGGGGGGGAATGGCGCTGGCAAAACCACTATTCTTAAGACAATATCCGGTGTAATTGAGCCTGAAAAAGGTACGATTGAATTAATGGGAGAAAGAATAGATCGGATGATGCCTCACAAGATCGTTCGGTTGGGTATCGCACATGTCCCAGAAGGTAGGGAAATATTTTATGACTTGACGGTAAGAGAGAATCTTATGATGGGAGCCTTCTTGAGAAAAGACCGCAAGGGTATCCAGGCAGACCTCCACATGGCATTCGAGCTGTTTCCCGTTCTCAAGAACAGGGCCTCTCAGCTTGCAGGAAATATGAGCGGGGGGGAACAACAGATGCTTGCTATTGCACGTGCGATAATGGCTCGTCCCAAACTCTTGCTTATGGACGAACCTTCATTAGGGCTTGCCCCTCTCCTGGTGAAAAGTATATTTGGAGTTATAAAACGTATCAACCAAGATAATAAGACTACCATTCTGATTGTTGAGCAAAACGCCTTAATGGCCCTTTTAGTAGCTCAATATGGATATGTTCTAGAGATGGGACGCATTGTTTTAGAAAATACTAGTGAAGAGCTGATGCAAAATGAAGATGTGAAAGAATTTTATCTTGGCATCAAAGGAGAGAGCGCTCGCGGAACCAAAAGGTGGAGAAGAAAAAAGAAGTGGCGATAGGAAATTTAAAAGTGCTAACTGGGTTTAGAACCGCAGACTTGAACACCGTTCCCCGTTTATTCTGGAATCGTGTGGAAGAGTGGGGCGACAGGACAGCTTTTAGAGAAAAGGTATACGGAATTTGGAGAGATATTTCTTGGCGAGAGTATGGAGATAAGGCCAAATCTGTAGCATTAGGACTTAGATCCTTAGGATTAGGAAAAGGGGATCGGGTAGCCATCATCAGTAAAAACAAACCCGAATGGTTATATAGCGACATGGGCACCTTGGTCGCTGGAGGTATAACCGTGGGAATCTATCCTACCGACTCTCCTAAGCAGGTTGAGTATGTAATGAACCATTGTGGGGCAATATTCTACATCGCAGAAGATGAGGAACAACTTGATAAGATATTGGGGGTCCGGAAAGAGCTTCCCCAACTGAAAAAAATTATCGTCATTGACCCAAAGGGGCTTCGGCATTTTTCGGATACAATGGCTATGACCTTCAAAGAGTTATTAGAGATCGGGAAAAACTTGGATAATCAGGAACCTAACCTTTTTGATAAAATTATACAAGTACCTCGGCCAGAAGATCTTGCCATTATAATTTATACCTCTGGGACCACAGGTCCACCAAAGGGAGCCATGATTTCTCACCAAAATATGCTTAGTGTCGTAGACTCGTGGTTAGAGCTAAACCCAGGTTCCCCGACGGACGAGGCGCTGACTTTCTTACCCCTTTGTCACATTTTGGAGCGACTTTTCTCTGGAATAGTTCCTATGATGACTGGATGTATTTGCAACTTTGCTGAAGAAATGGACACGGTCCCCCAAGATATTCGTGAGGTTTCACCGACCATATTCATCGCAGTACCTAGAATTTGGGAGAAGTTCTATTCAACTCTTGTGCTGAAAATGAAGGACTCGACACCTCTAGAGAAGCTGGCTTTTAAATGGGCTATGAGTGTGGGTCGAAAGGTCTCACTATATCGACTTGAGCTGCATAAAAAGCCATCAAATTATTTAAAGATTCTCTTTAAATTAGCAGATTGGACAGTTCTGAAAAACATTAGGAAATTTATTGGATTAGATAGAGCCAAGTACTGCCTATCGGGTGCTGCTCCCATCTCCCCTGATCTCCTTAGGTTCTACCAATGCTTAGGTATTGATATAAGGGAAGCCTACGGGCAGACAGAATCCACTGGTGCAGTTACCTGTCACTACATTGGGGATACCAAGTTCGGTACGGTGGGGAAACCTCTCCCAAGGAACAGGATTGAAATTGCAGAAGACGGGGAAATACTTATAGGTGGGCCTCAACTATTCATGGGTTATTATAATGACCCGCAGTTGACTTGCGAGACTATCATTAATGGGTGGTTATACACGGGGGATGTGGGAAGGATAGACGAGGACGGTCATCTTATTATTACAGATCGAAAAAAGGATATTATTATTACAGCTGGAGGGAAAAATATCACCCCTTCAGAAATAGAAAACCAACTGAAATTCAGTCCTTATATTAATGATGCGATTGTGATTGGGGATAGGAAGAAATATCTTACTGCACTCATAATGATTGATGATGAGAATGTAATGAAATATGCCCAAGAAAATCGAATCCCATTTACAACCTATGCGAGCTTAACTAAGGCTCCGGAGATCATAAAGTTAATTCAAAAAGAAGTAGATGAAGTCAACAAAAAATTTGCCCAGGTAGAAAGTATAAAAAAATTTCAATTAATAGACGTTAAACTTACCGAAGATGATGATGAAATTACTCCAACCATGAAGCTCAAGAGAAGACTTATAAGCAGGAAGTTTAAAGACCTTATCGATGAAATGTATAAATCTTAATAAAGGTCTGCTGTTTTTTATTCACTTGTTAGCAACTTTTAATATACAAAAGTAATTTAATAGTCTTGAATAAAAGAAGGGGGGTGATCATGGGAGAGAAGACATTGTGTGTTAGTAGGTATCAATATGCAAAAGTAAATTTTATAACTTTTATTAAAGAAAGGAGAGCAATCATGAGAAAAGAGACATTAATAGTTCTATTAAGCCTGCTAATATTTTTTGGCACCCCTTGGCTATTAAGGGCGGAGGAGGGAGTAACTGACACTGAGATTATTCTCGGGGGCCATATGGATTTGACAGGGCCTAGCGCACTTTGGGGTATTATGATGAAAAACGGTTTGGAATTAAGAACAAAAGAGATTAACGAATCAGGAGGGATTTATGGCCGAAAGATTAGGACCGTGATCGAGGATAGCCAGTATGATCCCAAAACAGCGGTTATGGTAACTAATAAATTGATTAACCGGGACAAAGTATTTGCATTCATTAACAACACCGGATCCGCATGCGCCCTCGCAACCAAACCAATTATTTCAAGGGCGAAGATTCCTCAAATATTTCCTTTGGTTTCCACTTCTGCAATGCATGAACCTTTTGACCGATATTCTTTTAGTGGATATACGCCAGCTTATGATGAAGCACGGGCGATGGCAAAATACTTTGTAGAGTACAAAAAGTATAACAAGATTGGGATGCTGGCACAAGATGACGAAATGGGGGAAATCCTAAAAAAAGGGCTCGAGGATCAGTTGGCTACGTACAATATGAAATTGACTGAAATTGAATATTACAAGAGGGGTGCGGCAGATTTCAGCTCTCAAATTGCTAAATTGAGAAAGGCAGACGTACAACTGGTTGCCCTTGGGACCATCATTAGAGAGACGGTTGGAGCATGGAAGGAAGCAAAGGCAATAGGCTGGAAGGTCGACATGTGTAGCCTGAAGCAGACCTTGAATACTGCGATTCCAATGTTATCCCAGAAATCAGGGATCTCACTAGAAGGGTTATACGTCACTACTATAACCCCTTACATTGTGGATAGCCCAAGGCCAGCCGTGAGAGATTGGTGGAAAAAGTATGTTAGCACATTTGGAAAGGACCCCGACCAGCCTGCAATTTATGGGCCTCTTACGCTTTATTATTTCGAGGTAGCAGCGAAAATAGCAGGCCGTGATCTTACACGTGAAAAATTTATTGATGCTTTGGAAACTTTTAGGGATGTACAGGACCCAGTTTTCGGGACTGTCCCTGTAACTTTTACAAACACAAACCACCAGGGTGCCACAGGAGTAATACTGCAGCAATACCAGGGAGGAACATATCGGCCGGTGATCGAAGGTTATATCGATTACAGAAAAAAATAATTTCATTTTTAGAATAGGACTGTAAATCCTTGGTGTTGAAAAAGATATTAATTAAAGGCAAGAAGTATTTTTTGCAATAGAAAGTAATTCAAAGGGAGAGAATAGAAATTTTTCCTTTAAAGATTAAATAATTTCTCATCCAGGCGGTTTATAAATTTCGATAAGATAAAGAAGGGTAAGTAACATTAAGTACGGAATTTGACCGAACTTGGAGGTCGGAGAAATCCGAAGAAGGAAGCGAAGGTTAAGAGTAAAAAGTTTAGTCGAGATATTGCGCAAAATTGAGATTAATGGCAATTGAAAACTTTTGGGTAAATCCAATGGGAGGAGTTACCGTATGAAATTAAAGCAGGATTTAGCAGGGATTGTAGGTATTGATAATGTTTTGGATGACCTTGAAACACGTGAGGGATATTCTAAAGACTATAGTTTTTCCCGGGCTAGCATGCCGAGCTGTGTTGTCTTTGTGAAGAGTGCCGAGGAAATTCAGGGAGTTGTTAAATACGCAAATGAGCATATGGTACCTGTGACGCCTCGTTCTTCACGTGTTAGTTTTTACGGAGCGGCCCTACCCAGTCAAGGGGGGATTGTTGTAGATCTTAGCAGAATGAATAAAATTCTGAAGGTTGATCCAGGAAACAAATTTATAAAAATTGAACCTGGAGTAACCTGGGGACAGATTCAGGAGGAACTTGAGAAACAGGATGTAATGGTCTGCAATCCATTACTTCCTCATTCCTTAAAGTCTGTGGTCACCAGCAGCATGGAAAGGGAGCCTATACTTATTCCTAAGAATGAATATAACGATACCTTTCTTACTGCGGAGATGGTTTTGCCTAATGGGGAGATGTACTGGACTGGTACAGCCATGGGGAAAGGGTTTACAAGCGGGAACTTTCCTGATTCCCTTTATCCGGGAGCCAGACTTTTTATAGGCGTCCAAGGCACATTGGGTATAGTAACCTGGGCGAATATTAAGATGGAGTGGCTTCCGAAGATGGAGAAGGTCTTATTTACACCATTTGGGAGAATTGAAGATCTGGCTGAACCCATATACCGAATACAACGTCGCATGGTGGGCCGAGAATGCTTTGCTCTGAATAATTTTAACCTGGCGGCTATCTTGGCAGAAGACTGGCCTCAAGATTTTAAAGCCTTAAGAGAAACCTTACCTCCTTGGACTCTTATTCTTGCCTTAGCTGGATTGCATAGACTTCCTTCGGAGAAGATAGAATATGAAGAGGAAGCTGTGATGGAAGTTGCTTCTGAACTCCATATAGATGTTCTACCCACAGTCTCTAATATTCCTGGATTAGGGAAGAAGATATCGGCAATGTTAAGAAAATCTTGGCCAAAGGGCGGATATTGGAAATTTCATCCTAAAGGTTCATGCCATGAGGTCTTCTTCCATACTACACTGAATAGGGTTGCAGAGTTTACCGAGGCCATTAATGGGGTAGCGGCTAAATTTGGGTATTCAACCAATGAGATAGGCTTCTATTTACAACCGATTGAGTACGGTCGGGCCTGTTATTGTCAATATGGATTTCATTGTGATCCAAATGATGCCAAGGATATAGAAAGAGTTCGCCGACTTTACCTTGAGGCAAGTGAGCGTGCAATAAGTATGGGGGGACTTTTTACAACTCCCTATGGGTCATGGGCAGATATGGTATATCGTAGAACTTCGACTTTTACTGCTGTAATGAAAGTTGTTAAAAATGCTTTCGATCCTAATAACATTATGAACCCTGGGAAACTATGCCTTTGAAGA
>Ga0209777_10004796_pt1 | contig 15847 bp, 19 predicted proteins | sample FrelakmetHBP12HB_FD_187147 | JGI IMG/M metagenome (GOLD analysis project Ga0209777, IMG submission 187147) | Freshwater lake sediment microbial communities from the University of Notre Dame, USA, for methane emissions studies -HBP12 HB (SPAdes)... | ecosystem: Environmental > Aquatic >... | reverse complement strand
GTCTGAGGTCAACAAGAGGATGGAAGATGCTCAGAGTGCTGTAAGAGACATGCGTTCTCAGCACGAGGCGATGGGTACAGAGTTGCGGCAGGGGCTCTCCCAGAGCAGGTCAGGTATGGAAGCCGAAGTTGCAGAACTGCTGAAGGACGCTGGGAAGCTGGTGGATGGCTTCCAGAAGACTCGCAAACAAACCGGGAACAAGTTGAGGAAGGATTTGGCTCAGGCCAGGGCTGACAGTCAATCTCAGGTCAAGGGAATGCGGAGCGATTTTCGTGGAGCCCAGGCAGAGGTGAAAGCAGACCTCGCAGAAGCGGCAATCGCCTGGCAGGGGCTGGCTAAGACAAAGACTGCGCGAAGTGGTGGGCTAAAGGCAGTACCCCGGGAAGAAGTGAAGGCGAAGGTTACCAAGGAGGCTATTCATGAAAAGCGAGGCTCTGGGAAATCTAAGGACAATGCGCCAGGTCAGAAACAGCCTCGAGGTGGCAGGTGAGCGGAAAGCGAAGACGACGAACTCCCTTTCCAGAACAAAAGAGATGATTGAGAGTTTGGAACCGCTAAGTGACAGGCGATTGGGGTGTGTACTGACAAGAGAAAGGAAGCGGTTCGGTAATTACGAGGCGGCAGTAGACAGGTCACGCCAGAAGCTGCTGAAGTCGCGTAAGAAGCTGGCGACTATCATCGAGAAGAACCAGGCTCTTACCCAGCTAAGGCATGAGCTGCAGCAAGAACGTTGGCGGGGAGAGACCCCTCCGGTATTGCCCAGGGCAGAGCAGTCCAATCCTGGGCCGAAACTGCGTCAGGTGAAACTGACATACTAGATGTGCCACCTGTGTGATGCTTGAAACATTCAAGAGGGCATAGATCGCTGGTCAGCAATCTCTGTCGGATGTAATTGGGGAGGTAAGCATTATGTATGGAGACCCAGCCACAGTTATTACCGTTCAACCTGGTACCGATTTCGTGAACACGGCCTATGTCAGAGACTTCACCAGCCGAGCCCTTGACTATATCAAGGCGGGCTTTGCTGTCCAATTCAGTGGACCGGCCGGGGTAGGGAAAACCACCTTGGCTCTGCATGTAGCTGCCCAGCTAGGCCGCCCGGTAGTCTTGATCACCGGAGACCACGAGTTCAACACCTCTGATCTGGTCGGTGGGCTCTTTGGCTATCACAAGAAGTTTCTGAAGGACAACTACATTCGTTCCGTAATCAAGACTGATGAGAGTATGACCTCGCAGTGGATGGATAATCGTATTACTACCGCCTGCCAGCACGGGTTCACGCTGGTTTATGACGAGTTTACCAGGTCCCGGCCGGAGGCCAATAATGTCCTGCTTTCGATATTGGAAGAGAGACTCTTGCCCTTGCCCACAGCCAGGGGGGGCGAGAATTATCTGAAGGTGCACCCTGAATTTACCGCCATATTCACCTCTAATCCCGAGGAGTATGCCGGTATCTACAAGAGTCAGGATGCCCTGCGCGACAGGATGGTCACCATAGAGCTCGGGCACTTTGATATGGAGACTGAGATCGCCATCACCCAGGCAAAATCGGGCCTCGGTCTTGATGATTGCCAGCACATTGTTGGTTTGGTGAGAAAGGTCAGGGAGGCTAAATCGAACAGTCTTACTCCGACTGTCCGGGCTTGTATCATGATAGCCAAGATTGCAAGGCTGAGAGACGAGCCAGTCCGTGGTAGTAATGGTACCTTCAGGCAAACCTGCATGGATGTTTTGATGTCCGAGGTTCCTCGAGGGGAAAGAGAGATTGTGTGCCAGGCGATGGATGAAGCCATCGCCGTCTATTCCTGAATGGAGGTAAAAGGTATGGCAGGAACAAGAAAGAGAGAAAGAAAGGGAGAAAAAGGGGAAGCGGAAAGGGAGGTGAAGAGGGAAGAAGGAGACAGGGTTGACATCGACTTTGGCTTGGGCAAGATGAGCTTTGGAGGACTGTTCAAGGGCATAGGCGACCTTATTGAGCTGGCCAATGAATCTGGTGAATTTGAGAAAAAAGGGGAGATCGGGGGTTTGCCCAAAGGGGCCAGGGGTGTCTATGGATTCAGCGTGAAAACCATGGCGGGCAAGCCAGTAATAGAGACCTTTGGCAATATCAAGGAGACTACCAGGGGGCCGGTGGTGGAGGAGATTCGGGAACCAATGGTCGATATCTTCGATGAAAGAGCCCATATTCTAGTTATCGCCGAGTTGCCTGGAGTATCGGAGGATCAAATCAAGATCGAAGTAGCTGGAGATATTCTTAATCTCAGTGCCTCTGGCAAGGCCAGGAAATACGCCAAGGAGATTCTGCTCCCCAGCAAGGTAAAGGCGGGCCCGGTCAAGACCTCCTTCAAGAACGGGATACTGGAGATCACACTGGAAAGAGAAAGGTAGTTTCGAGAGGAAAAGAGTTGGTGATTCAAGTCAAACCATTAAACCTTCGTGTTACTGAGGCCAAGCCCAGGGATGTGGGCCGGGGCATTGCCCGAATAGATCCAGACGACATCAAGAAGATAGGCGCTGAGGTAGGAGACGTCGTCGAGATTGAGGGCAAGAGAAAGACGGTGGCCAAGCTTATGCCTGCCTATGCTGAAGATCGGGGCAAGTCCCTGATCCAGATGGACGGACTTCTCCGCAGCAATGCACGCGTCTCCCTGGACGAGAAGGTGGCACTGCGGAAAACGGATTGCTCTATAGCCGACAAGATACTCTTGAGTCCCCTGACCCAGGTAAAGTCCATCAGCCAGGAGAAAGACACCAGGTATATCGGTACTTTGCTGGACGGACTGCCGGTAGTAGATGGGGACACCGTACGAGCCATCCTCTTTGGCACGCGCAGTCACGATTTCGTAGTTGTCACCACTGTCCCCAAAGGCGCCGTAGTAATCCATTCCAGGACCAGAATTGAGATCAAAGAAAAGGGCGAGTCCAAGGCCAGGGAGTTCAAAGTCTCCTACGAAGACATTGGCGGCCTCGGCAAGGAATTGCAGAGGGTCAGGGAGATGATCGAGCTTCCCCTGAAGTATCCTCAGGTGTTTGAGCGGTTGGGAATAGACCCCCCCAAGGGGGTGCTGCTTCATGGCCCTCCGGGATGCGGCAAAACACTCATTGCTCGTGCTGTAGCCAATGAGACTGCCGCCTACTTCAGTAGCATTACCGGCCCGGAGATAATGGGGAAATTCTACGGTGAGAGCGAAGCACGCCTGAGGTCAGTCTTTGAAGAGGCCAAAGCCCATGCGCCGGCTATTCTCTTTATTGATGAGATCGACTCCATTGCCCCTAAGAGGGAGGAAATGGGAGGAGAGAAGCAGGTAGAAAGGAGAGTCGTCGCCCAGCTTCTGGCTCTTATGGATGGGCTGGAGTCGCGAGGTGAGGTAATCGTCATCGGAGCCACCAACATCCCCAACTCGCTCGACGGGGCGTTGCGCCGCCCCGGTAGATTCGATCGGGAGATCGCCATCAGCATTCCCGGCCAGAAAGGACGCCTGGAGATTCTCCACATTCATACCAGGGGCATGCCCCTGGCCGAGGATGTAGACCTGGAGAAGCTGGCCCAGGTTACTCATGGCTTTGTTGGTGCTGACCTTGAAGCCCTGTGCCGTGAGGCGGCAATGAATGCCTTGAGGAAGATAATGCCCAGTATTGATTTCCAGTTGGACGAGATCCCCTACGAGACCCTGCTGGGACTTGATGTGAACATGGATAACTTCAGCGAGGCGTTGAAGGAGACAGAGCCCTCGGCTATTCGGGAATTCTTTGTCGAGATTCCCAATGTGAAATGGGAGGACGTCGGCGGTCTGGAAGAAGTGAAGCAGAAACTGGTCGAGGCAGTGGAATGGCCGTTGCGCTATGCTCAGCTGTTCCAGCAGGCAAACGTCAAACCTCCTACAGGCATCCTCCTCTCCGGACCTCCGGGGACGGGGAAAACCATGGTAGCCAAGGCATTGGCCAGTCAGAGCGGGGTTAATTTCATCTCGGTCAAAGGTCCTGAGCTGATGTCCAAATATGTCGGTGAGTCGGAGAGGGGGGTGAGAGAGGTATTCCGAAAGGCGAGACAAGCCAGCCCCTGCATCCTTTTTTTCGATGAGTTTGACTCGCTGGTTCCCCAGCGGGGGTTGAGTGGAGACTCGCAGGTTGCAGAGAGGGTGATTAGCCAGTTTCTGACTGAACTCGATGGACTGGTAGAGCTTAAGGGAGTGTTGATTTTGGCTGCTACCAACAGAAAGGACTTGATAGATTCTGCTATTCTGCGGTCCGGCAGGTTCGACTTCGTCTTAGAATTCCCGCTGCCCGATGAAGAGGCGCGCCGGGCAATATTTGCAGTTCATACCAATGGAAAACCTCTAGCTGCTGATGTTGACCTGGGGGCTCTTGCCCAACAAACGGAGGGCATGGCCGGCTCAGATATAGCGGCTGTTTGCCAGGAAGCTTCTATGGCTGCCATTAAGGAAGTTATCAAGGCCAAAAACAAGGATCACAAACTGCAGATCTCCAGAAAGCACTTCGACTTCGCTATCCGGGCGTCAAGGGCTTCAAGGGGCGGAAGTGAGTAAACAGATGTCTGGGCAGAACAAGTATCTCTACGGGATCATAGAAGAACCTCAACCCAGAAGATTCGGCTTCTCCGGAGTGGAGGATGCTGAGGTATATACCATCAACTATCAAAAGATGGCAGCAATAGTGAGCGATACCCTGCTTCAGGACATAGACCCGACTCGGAAGAACGTGCGTGCTCATACGGTGGTTCAAGATGAGATCCTGAAAGTATATGACCTGCTGCCCATGGGCTTCGGTGTAATGGCCCATAGCGATGATGAGGTCCAAAAGCTGCTGGAGAGGAATTATCAGATTCTTGTCACAGAACTGGAGCGGCTTGCCAGCAAGATAGAGGTCGTGCTGAAAGTCTTCTGGGACCAGGAGGCCATGATCAAAGAGCTTCAGGGAGAAAGGCAAGAGCTGACCAGGATAAAAGCGAAGATAAATGCTGCAGCATCTCCTGTTGAGGCGCAGCATCTTCTGGTGGAAGCCGGCAAACTGATAGAGCGTATTGCTATGGAATGGAGGAACAAATATGCCGAGCAAGTCTATGCTGCCCTGAAAGAAATGGCGGTTGATGCCCGGCTGAATGCCCCTCTAGGAGTCAAGAATATCTTGAATGCTGCCTTCTTGGTAGACAGAGCCAAAGAGAGTGGATTCCAGAAAGAAGTCTACAAGCTCGATTCAAAATATCAGGGCAAAGTAGATTTCAAATATGTGGGCCCGCTGCCACCTTATAGCTTCGTGAACCTGAAACTGGAGCCGGTGAAATGATGACTAAACTTCTCTTCGATGTTATAGCAGGCGTTCCGTTGACGCTCGGCAGGCAAATAGTGGAGAAGCTGAGAGATGAGGTTGATAAAGAACGGCTTATTACGGAGGAGTCAATTAGAGAACGGCTTCAACAACTGCAGCTTCTGCTGCAAGATGGCGAGCTGACTGAGGAGGAGTATGAGGGACTGGAGGCTAAGCTTATTGATAGGTTAAGGGCAGTAAGGAAGTATAAGCAAGAAATGGATGGTGAATAGATAATGCCTCTGCAAGCAACCAGGAACGAAGTTTCAACCCTTGCGGATGCTATTGACCGCCTCTTGGATAAGGGACTGGTTATCAATGCTGACATCTGCGTCTCAGTATCCGGCGTTGAGCTTCTGGGAGTTAAGATAAGGGCGGCCCTGGCTTCCTTTGAGACAGCAGCCAAGTACGGGCTCGAGTTCCCCAGTGGCACCAATTACGAGACTGCTGCTTGGAAAGAGACCAAGGTGGGCAAGGAAGACTGTCCCCAGTGCAGCAAGAGAGTCGCTGCTGAAGAACTTTTGAATGAGGGGTGTCCCTGGTGCGGCTGGACAAGCGCGAAAGTAAAGAGAGCCAGAGTCAGGATAGCCCCAGAGATACCGGTGGAGTAAATCGGCGTGGCTAGGGCTGCAAAGGACAGGAGCAAGGCTTATTTGGCTCAGCTTGTTGAGGCGCTTGATGAGAAGAGCCGGGCGATGCTGTGGCATCTCTGGTGGTACCGGCATGCCGAAATATCTGAATTAAGGGAGCTCATTGATGCACCGGGCGATTTCGAGGTTCTGCACAGGTTGAAAGGGGTCATAAATGAAAAGGCCGAGGTGCTCTGGGGCAGGCCGATAGTGGGCTTTGAGCAATCAAAGAACGATCCTCTTACGGGGCAGAAAATCCTCTTTAGCTGGTGGTTTCTCGACGAAGAGATTGCTCCTGCGTCGGTAGGCGGTAGGCCCCTGGTAGATGTATTCAATGAGAAAGATTATGTTGCCCTGATTGCCCAACTGCCGGCTTCGGTCGATTATGCTCACACAGACATAGGGTTTAAGAATGGCATATTGAAGGTCAGGCTCAAGAAGATGGACGGTAGTGCGGCCGGAAGAGAGAAATAGGATCTGCCGTGGCTATTGCTGTCGATGAACGTAATCTCAAAGAAGGTGTCCTGGGGCTGGTTATGGCGGTGGTTGAGGTAATCAGAGATGTCCTGAGAATTGAGGCACTCAAGAGGATGGAGTCCGGCCGTTTGACTGAGGAAGAGTGTGAGAGGTTGGGTGAGGCGTTGATGGATTTGGACACTGCTCTGGAGGAGATAAAGCAGGAGCAGGGCATCGCCGAGTCGGTTCAGGCGGTGCGGGACGGACTAGATAAGATTGTCGATGATGTCATAGATAAGATAGTCAACCCGGAGAGATGGCAGGAGGAAGCTGAGTAAAATGGGACATAATGGGGATGGCGGCATGGAGAATATGTTTTATGCCGTGCTGGCCTTGCATGTAGCTGGCAAGCCGGTTAACAAGGAGAACATTAGGGCTGTCCTTAAAGCCGCGGGCTCTCCAGTGAACGAGCCGGCATTTGATGCCATGGCTGCCTTTGTCGAGTCTTTGGAAGCTGCCTGCTGGGAGCGGGAGAAACCCGTTGACTCTAGAATAATCAGGTTCCTCACTTCCGAATTGGCTCACCGCAGGGTGCAGACGGATCGGGTACAGACTCTCATTGAGGAGCTAACGATGTCTATCGCGTCAGCCCCGGAGGCCGATGAGGCTGTATTGACAGGGGCGGAGACAACTGTGGCAGGAGATGATATACCGGTGGCTGTGGAGAAGGTTTGTCGACAGGAGTGTATCCGTGACGATGCCGGGGAGGCAGCCGGAACAGCGGTTGAAGATATTCGGCTTTTGACTCAAGTTGAGGGGCGCTATATATACGGAATAGCTGCCTGCACCAGGCCGGTAGTCTTAGGGCCGATAGGGATAGAGGGCAATGAGGTCTACACTATTCCTTACAGAGACCTCTGCGCCATTGTACATAATTGTCTTGCCGTGCCATATCAATCCAAAGATGAAGGAACGGTGACAGACTGGGTGAGAGCGCACCAGAACGTTCTTGACAGGGCAAAGGATCAACTTGGTGCCGTAATTCCTATGGGTTTTGACGTTATACTGCAACCCAGAGGTGATGCCGCTTCCCCTGATCAGGTGGTTAGTGATTGGCTCAAAGAAGACTACGAGCGGCTTTGCACCACGATGGAGAGGATAAGGGACAAGGATGAATATGGGATACAGATCTCACATGAGTCCGGCATGGCAGAGAAGCAGACCTTCGAACAAAGCGAAGAGATCAGGAGGCTAAAGGAGTCGATGGCCACCCTCCCGCCAGGGACGGCCTATATGTATAGGCTGAAGCTGGAAAAGGTGGTGAAGACAGAGATAGAAAAGCTTGCCGCCGGGTGGTTCAAGGACTTCTACAGCAGGATTGAGAAGCACACCGATGATATCGTGGTGGAGAAGACCAAGAAACTGAATGGTAATAAGGTGATGCTGCTTAATCTCTCCTGCCTGGTGTCCAAAGACAAGGTTGATGGCCTGGGTGAAGAACTCGAGAAGATCAACAACACGGAGGGCTTCTCGGTACATTTTACCGGCCCCTGGCCTCCATATGCTTTTGTAGCCAAGCCCAATGTCGTTGCTAGAGAGGAAATGAAAAATGGATCCCACCCGGGATACTCATGCAACACTGGTAGACCTTCTGGATAGGGTGCTGGACAAAGGGTTGGTGCTTGATGCTGATCTCATCATCCACCTGGCGGGTGTTCCTCTCGTGGGTGTAAAGCTGAAGGCTTTCCTTGCTAGCATAGAGACAATGCTGGAGTATGGCATCTGGCGGGACTGGGATGCTGCACAGCGAGCAGTGGCCACTGAAGAGCAACGTCGAAAGACAACAGTGCTTCTGGCACAGGGGGAGGAGGTCCTGCTAAAGACCTTTGCCTCACACTGGCATAGCGAAGGACAGTACCACAGCTGGAGGCCGGGATATCTGCATGTCACCGATAGGAGAGTGCTGCTGTCCAGAAAGGAACCTGCCGGAATATTGTTTCAGTGTGCCTTTGGGGACATAACAGGAGTGGCTACACAGAGGAAGCCCAATGATCGTGGTAATGAGGTGGATTGCCTTTATCTGTTGCTCAGGTCTGGAGAACTGGCACTGTTACAGACCAGCAATGCCGCAGCAGTCGCGGGCGCCGTGGAGAATAGGATAAAAACCCTGGGCTTCATGCTGGAGGAAGACCTGCCGCTCCGGCTGGTTGATGAGGCGGCAACAAAACTCCCATTGTCCGGAATGCGGGGCATTTGTAATTGACCAGGGGACTGACGCCGAAAATGTGCTGGGTGTGTGACTTGGATGCAGCACGAGGGTATCCACTAGTGAGTCAGTCGGAGAAGGCTGCTCAATCCCTGATTGGGTGAGCCTCGGGCCGATGAGAGAGGAGGCGAATGTTCAGATGAATATTGATCAGGTAGTCAAGAAGGCCCAGGGCGACTTCGCCAAATTCAGCAAAATGCCAGTCGATGGGGTTACCGGCCTCTCCAGGACAGAGCAGGGATGGGTAGTCTCGCTGGAGGCGCTGGAGAGGAGAGCTATCCCAGATACCATGGACATTTTGGGAGTCTACGAAGTCCACCTGGACGACGAGGGTAATTTTCTTAGCTTCGAGAGAAAGAAGCTGCGTAAGCGTGGGGAAACAAAGGAGGACTAGAAAGAAGGGGGATGGATGATGACAGAGTGGAATAAGTGTCCTGGCTGCGGTATCACAATTAGGGGTGGCCCTGATTATTGCCCCAATTGTGGCGAGCCGTGGAATATAAAGTGTCCTGGTTGCGGCGTAACGCGGCGCTTCTGGGCGGCGAATAGGTTCTGTCCCAGTTGTGGGGCACCAGTGGGAAAGCGTGACCTTACCACTAATAAGAAACAGAGGGGAGCGGCACTCGAAAGGTAGCGGTAAGCCGCGGGCTATCTCCTCTAACAAGACTAGGATAGATCAACAGTGAGGAAACTCTATCTTGTCCCCGTCATTCACATGAGCGCTGACATGGGGTCTCTCGCTGCCGCTTTGGATGAAAGGGCCACTGCGGAACTGGGGCAGGAATTGTGGCACAAGCATAAGGAAGTGGTCTCCGGCTTCTGGGAGTCTATTGCTCAGTTCTTCGCCCTGCTGGATGTCGGCGGTTTCAAGGTTTATCAGGATGGGCTGGTTGCCGATGGCGATGACGGCCTCAGAATCGTCAACCAGGGCGTCAAAGAGGGAAGCCGGAATTACGAGATTGTTTCATACCTTCTCCGAAGAGGGGCGACGTTGGTAAGGACGGAGGACATCTCTTTGGTTAAGAAGGAGTATGACTTTATTACGAAGATGGCTCAGGCCAAATCGCTTCGTCAAAGAGGGGTTGCATCTCTCAGGTACAGATTAGCTCAGGGTAGACTGTTAGAGCAAAGGGATGGTTCAATAGCTGCTAGGATTAATATTACCCTGAAGGAAGGCGAGACGGGCATCCTCTTTATCGGAGCTTATCACCATGTTCTCCCTAAGCTGGCTGCCGACATCGAGGTGACCCAGGTCAAAGAGGTGACCAAAGTCAGGGAGTATCATCAGTTGCTGGCTGGCCCAAGAAGACAGGGCAACCACGCTAAGCAACTTGCTGAGTACCTTATCTCACCAGTAGGGACAGAGCTAAAGCTCTGTCCGAAGTCTGAAACTAGTGCTTAGTTGCAGGAATAGGCGTCCCCTGGCACTCCTTACCCGGTTTTCTGTCTAACCCCGCCATCTCATCTTCCTCTTAGATACCCACGGGCAAGCTCGTGGAACTCTGCCCTTCGCATCATGTAGGGATAGACCTTCAGGTCTGTCCGCTAATCTCCGGTCATGGTGGCTGTCGTCCTTCCGCAGAAGGATGCCCCGACGCTGTGGCGAGCCGTGGAACATAATTTAAGGTCAGGAGAAGAACCCTGCATCCTCAGTCACTACCCACTCTGGCATTCGGTAAAACTCCCCCTCGTCAATTGGGTGAAGCCATTATTCCAGATGTAGTTTGACAAACCATATATGCGAGCATAGAATGAAACCCAGCCTCGTGCTGTACACGCTAGAGAGGTGGGGGGGAGAATGATCGAAATGAGCGTTGATAGCATTCGCGTGAGCGTGATGAACTCTCAGCGAGTGGTGATATTGAAGGAGATGCAGGCAGATCGGTACCTGCCCATCTGGATTGGTCCTGCTGAGGCTGATGCCATAGCCATAAAGCTGCAGGGGGTCAATGTTCCCCGGCCGCTGACCCATGACCTGCTGTTTTCAGTGATTGTCGCCCTGGGTGCTAAGGTCAATTATATTGTGGTTAACAACCTTGAGAATGATACCTTCTATGCCAGGATCAACGTTGACGTTAATGGTAAAGCCATTGAGATTGATTCTCGTCCCAGCGATGCTATTGCCATTGCCGTACGGGCCAAGTCGCGCATCTATGTTAACGAAGATGTCCTGGAAAAAGCGGGGATCGTTTTCGACCAGGAAACAGGCAAGCCGGTTCCCGGCTCCCAGTCAGGCAAACCAGGTGAGAAGAAGGGCTTAAGTGAAGAGGAACTGCGCAAGCTGTCAGCCTTCACTGATTTTATCGATACGCTTGATATGCATGACCTTGATAAGGACAAGGGAAAGAGCGAAGACAAATAGGTAGGTTCTGCTCAGACAATGGATGAGAAACATGTGAAGAAGCTGCTCTCCAGTATGAAATGTGGGGTATGCGGCTGCCAATATGACTCGGGTAACATCAGGATACTGGGGCACAGAGAGGATCTGTGGTTCCTTTCCGTATTCTGCCCTTCCTGCAAGAGCCAGGGATTAGTGGCGGCTGTGGTAAAAGGGGACGCCGCGTGCGAAGTGATTACGGAGCTTACTCAAAAAGAGATGAGAAGGCTTTCTGCCCCTGTAACCTCGGACGACTTGATAGATATGTACGCTTTTCTGCAGGATTTCGACGGAGACTTCCGCACCCTGTTTACTAAGAAATAGACGTCCCCTGGTGCTATTTCCCTCCTTTTCTGTCTAACCCTGCCATCTCATCTTTCTCTTAGATACCCATTGCCCACTGTCATGATGGCAGGCTCTTAGGTGTCATTCTGAGCGCAGCGAAGAATCTCGATTGTTACGCTGACTTGTGTCACTAGTGCCCCGTTTTGTGCCCGGTGGGAACAGTGGTGCCCCCTTCTTTTTTGACACAGTAGGGCGGAGAATGGTAACCATATGCTGTAAATCAGGGCAATTCTGACAAATCTGGAGGTACTAAGTTGAGAGAAGAAAAGTACGATGTGGTCGTTGTGGGCGCCGGGATGGGGGGAATGTGCGCCGGTGCCCTGGCGGTTAAGGAGGGATATAGGGCCCTTGTGGTTGAAAAACGGGAGCACATAGGAGGCAGGTTCTCCACCGAGGAGGTCGATGGCTTCAAGCTGATGACTGGGGCGCCTTTCATCCATCAATCGGGGTGGGTGCCGAAGGTGTGCAAAGAGGTAGGAGTGGAGTTTGACCGCACCCCCTGTTTGGAGGTGTTCTACTGGGTGAGGGGCGTGGAGTATAAGCTTCCCCTGCAGCACCGTATGAATGCCCTCTTTGAGATCTGCAACAGGATAGCCTCCAACAAGGCGAAGCTGATGGGCAATATCGTGAAGGAGATTGCCGGCCAGAAGGTCATGACGAGTATCCACAGCGCGGTAACTGAACCTGAGAAGTTGGGCTCTATCACGATCAAGGAGTGGCTGCTCCGTTACACGGACAACGAGGACGTCCACGGGATATTCGATGCTATCTCTGTTGGTATGCTGATGGCGCACTCGTATGAGATACCGGTTTATAACCTCTTCCATTTCATGGCGACCCAGAAGGGCTTCAATGATGTTGACCTTTCCACCTACGGTAACCTCGCCAACATGGAGAAGCTGGCCGGTGTGGTGAAGGCAAGGGGCGGCGTGTGGACCAACTGCTCGGTGAAGAAAATACTGGTCAGCAAAGGGACGGCCGCGGCTGTGGTCGTGGAGAAGGATGGCAAAGAGGTGGAGATACCCTGCAAAGTGGCCATCAGCAATATCGGCATCAGAGAGACGGTGCATCTCTCTGGAGAAGAGAATTTTACCGAAGACTATCTGGCCGATATGAGGGTGAAGATGAGGCCTGCCCCTATCACCATCATTCATATTGCCAGCGATCAGCCGCTCTGCATGGCCGGTGGAGAGGCCGGGGCCATGCTGGTGGCCAACGCCAGGAGGATTACCGACGCTATCCCGCTGACGAATGCCTGTCCGGGGATGGCGCCGAAGGGTCAGCATTTGACCTGGGCCTGCGCTTCACCGCCGTCTGTCCTTTTCCCCATCGATCCTGAGGAGGAAGAGCGGCAGTGCATGAAGGACATTGACACAGTCTTCCCCAACTGGAAGAAGAAGGGCGGGCGCATCCTGAAAATGGAGGTCCGCAATATTGACCACGATCTGCCCGAAGGACGTACCTGGCTCGGGCCGGCGTACAATATGCAGCGTGAGACGCCGGTGAAGAACCTCTACAACGTGGGGGATGCCGTGTGTTCTCCGGGAATCGGCGGGACTTCGGGCTGCGCGGAAGGGGCTAGGCGGGTAATGGAATCAGTGAAAAGACACGTCAAGCCGGGATAGCAATGAGCATAGAACTCGATCAGGTAATTCAGGATTTCGCAACTTGTCTGAAGAGGGTTGATGCCAGGCGACCGCAAGCGCTGAATGCGCGGTCCAAAGAGCCGTTTCAACCGGGGATCGGGCCTCACAGCGAAGCTGAAGTCGTAGCCATGGTTGTGGATGATATGGCGCAGTTTGCCCCCGGTCTATACAAAGGGAAGCTGATTACTAACGTCCCTTATCCCGAATCTCCGCGCCAGAAATGCGACTTATGCATCCTCAGTGGGCCAATGAATGAATGGGCGATTGAGGTGAAAATGCTCCGGTTCTTGGGAGACAATGGCAAGGTGAACGATAATATCCTGATGCATATCCTGTCACCGTATCCAAATCACCGCAGCGCTGTTACGGATTGCGAGAAGCTTGCAACATCGTCGATCGCACTGAAGAAGGCCATCATGATCTATGGTTTTGACCATGATGAATGGCCCCTTGCCCCGGCTATCGAAGCCTTTGAGTCGTTGGCTCGTCTGAGGACAAGAATTGGCGTGAGAATTGTAGCCGAATTCAATGGACTCATTCATCCCATTCATGACAGAGGCAAGGTATACGCCTGGCAAATAGAAGGCAAGGTGGCCTAAGGAAAACGCAACTGCCTTCGGAAGGTATTACCTGGCGACCATGCCGCCGTCCACGGCTAACGGATATCCGGTCACGAAAGACGCTTCATCCGAGCAAAGCCATAGTACTGCTGGGGCGATTTCTTCAGGTTTCCCGAGTCGCCCCACAGGTTCCATGGCTATGTAGTTGGCCATTATTTTGGGTTTCTCATCCAGCTTACTGCCGAGTATGGGTGTGCGGATTATTCCGGGGCAGAGAGCATTGACCCGAATACCAGAGGTAGCATAGTCAAGCGCCACTGACTTCGTAATGCCCACGACACCGTGTTTGCTGGCGCAGTAGGAGGCCTGAGCAGGAAAACCAATCAGTCCTGCCACCGATGCCATGTTGACAATGGCGCCCTTACCCTGCTTGAGCATCTGGGGAATCTCGTATTTCATGCAGAGGTATACGCCTTTGAGATTGACTGCGATTACATGGTCCCAATGCTCTTCTGAGCTGTTGGCGATGAATGCTATGCCTCCGGCAATGCCAGCGTTGTTGAAGGCGCAGTCCAGACGGCCGTAAGCATCAATAGTCTTTTGGACCATGGCCTCAACTTCTGCTGCCTTCGATACATCGGCCTTGATGAAGATGGCCTCACCGCCAGCGTCCTTGATCATCTTTAGTGTTTCCTCGCCGCCTTCAACTGCTATGTCGCCGATGGCAACCCTGGCACCTTCCTTGGCAAATGCTACTGCAGTGACCCGGCCAATTCCGGAGCTGCCACCGGTTACCAGGGCGACCTTACCGTCGAATCGTCTCACTTCATGACCTCCATAGCTTTTTCTGATCGGCAGTATATGGCCTGGCCTGATCGTGCGTCAATTCGGAGACTGTTTAGCAAGTGGGGAGTGCAGAGGGGCAGAAGTCCCTCTGCCTCTCAATTCGTATAGTTGACAGGATTGTTGCAGAAGGGCAAACTCTCAGTGCGGACTACTGGGGACTTAGTTCGAAGTCAGCAGCTGAAGGCAGTCTTCGGGGGATAGACTCGCGGGTAAAAGGAGGGGAGAGATGTCATCGTCGCAGACCTTCAAGTCTAAATACGGTCCATGGGCGCTGGTAACAGGCGCGGCTCGGGGGATGGGCACGGAGTTTTCTTACCAGATTGCAGCGTTGGGACTCAACCTGGTGCTGGTCGACATGCTTGCAGATGAGCTGGCGAAGGTGGCGGAAGAAACCCGGGGGAAGAGCGCTGTGGAGATCAGGACTGTAGTGGTGGACCTCTCGCGGCCGGATTTTATCGAGACGATACGGCAGCACACCCAAGACATAGAGTTAGGACTGCTGGTGAGCAACGCAGCGTATCCGCCGGTGGGGCTCTTCTTTGACCAGAGCCTGGAAGATAAGTTGAGGATGATAGAGGTAAATGTGCGGGCACCACTCATATTGGTGCAGGAGTTCGGGGCGAAGATGCTGGCACGTAAGCGCGGAGGGATCATCATGGTTGCGTCAGCGTCTGCCCTGCAGGGGGTGGCTTATGTAGCGAGCTATGCCGCGACGAAAGCCTACAACCTGATTCTGGCGGAGAGCCTTTGGGACGAACTGCGTGAGCATGGCGTGGATGTGCTGGGGTTCATGCCGGGAGCGACACGCACGACCGGTTTCGTGCTTTCGAAACCGAATATAGGGCGCACGGTAGCGACAATAATGGAGACTAAGCCGACAGTCACCGAGGCATTGAAAGCACTGGGCAAGGCACCGAGCCGCATCCCGGGAAGAAGGAACCGCTGGACCCTTCTCCTGGCGCAGAAGATATTGCCGCGAAAGCAGATGATCAAGCTGGTGGGGAGCAACATGCGCCAATGGTATGGGAAGAAATAGAAGATGTCTCTTAAGGCAGGGACAGGGCTTAAGCCCTGTCCCTGCCTCTGAACCTTTATCTACGGGTTAGGATTTTCACTCGCGTATTGACAGGGGCGCAGTGATGCAATAATATAATGAATGAACATTCAGTCATTAAAGTGGAGCTGGGGAATGGGAAGCCGGAACCAGAAGAAAGAACTCATCACAGAGTACCGCAGGAAGCAGATACTGGACGCTGCGCTGGCCGTTTTCTCCAGGAAGGGCTATGGCGAGGCTACCATACCCGATATTGCTCGGGAGGCAGGGATCGCCGTCGGCACCATCTACAACTACTATCCGAGCAAGCGAGACCTGCTGGTATCTGTTCTCGCCAGCCACG
>Ga0209777_10004794_pt1 | contig 15848 bp, 14 predicted proteins | sample FrelakmetHBP12HB_FD_187147 | JGI IMG/M metagenome (GOLD analysis project Ga0209777, IMG submission 187147) | Freshwater lake sediment microbial communities from the University of Notre Dame, USA, for methane emissions studies -HBP12 HB (SPAdes)... | ecosystem: Environmental > Aquatic >... | reverse complement strand
GCGCAGGGAAACAGTAGCATCCCCAGGCTCAATCAGCCAGCGAAACCCGCGCGGAGAGTTATCCTATGCGCATAAAAGCCCCTCGCCGCACGGCAGTGCCATTCCGATCTGATACCTATTAGTCGCTTTTCCGCACTCCGCGCAAGTCTTGCTGGCAGCGCGACTTCGGACGATTTAAGCTGAACAATAAACGCACACCTGTTGCTATTCGCACGCAGGTTTTTTGAACAAGCTTTTCGCACACCATGTTGGTGTCGGCGATGTCCACTAATGTCCCCTGCGGCGGGAGAAACTTGCTGGTAGCGCGTCGAGCGGGGCCTCCTGAACTGCCGTCCGAGTGTCCGGGATTCTTGTCCAAACTGCTGCCAGCATACGCGTTTGCAGCCGCGATCGCTGCTCCCATCCACGCCGCCGCGGTTGCAGGGCAGAGCACGGCGAACTGGGTCGACAGAACCATCCGGTGACGGATCGCACGGTTGCGACTCTGTTGAAGCAGACGGGTTAGCAGCCGTAACCGGCTCTGGAAAGTGGCCTTGCGGGACTTAGCGAACGACTTGGAATTGGCGCTGCAAGTGTGTCACTTTCCGCCCGGAACCAGTCCCGGCGTGCCGGGATTCTGTTTCATCACCAAGAACTGGAGAGGTCGTCCGCTGACCAGTTACGAGACGATCGTCAACCTGATCGGCAACACCACCACGAATGGCTTGACGGTGCGTGCGGCGCTCGACGCCAACCGCTATCAAACTGGTATCGAGGTCAGCGACGAGGAACTCGCCCGCGTCCATTGCACGGCGGCCACGTTTCACGGGGAGTGGAACTATACAATCCAGCCACGGAAATAATTGCTCAAGTTGTTTTTTCGCGGTCCCTTAAGAGGCGCAGACGTACCACGTGCAAGCCAGAGGGGTCGCCCTTGACACCGGTTGATTACCTGAGAACGTCTGGCACCTTAGTGGCTGTTACGATTCCCTCATGAGATTGTCGCGCAATTCTCTGACCATCGCCCCATGAAAATCGCCCGCGCGGGGAAACAAGGGGTTGCCGGGCGTCCAACAGCGAACTGAACTTCAATCCCCGAACTTGATCCCCTGCGCCAGGGGAAGTTCCATCGTATAGTTGATCGTGTTCGTCTGCCGCCGCATGTAGGCCTTCCATGAATCGGAGCCGGATTCGCGCCCTCCACCGGTTTCCTTTTCGCCGCCGAAGGCCCCGCCGATCTCCGCTCCGCTGGTGCCGATGTTGACGTTGGCGATGCCGCAATCGCTGCCCGCGGCTGACAAGAACCGCTCCGACTCCAACAGGTTCCGCGTGAAAATCGCCGAGCTAAGCCCCTGCGGAACGCCGTTGTGCAACGCGACAGCTTCGTCGAAGTCGGCGAAATGGTCCGCTCCCTTCCGGTCACGGCTCTGACCGTAGGGGATGATGTAGAGAATCGGAGCAAATGTCTCCTCTTGCACGATCCTGAACTCGTTGCGCGCCGCGGCGATACATGGCGACACGTAGCACCCGCCGGGATACTTCTCGCCGTCGAGCTTCTGCCCGCCGAAGAGAATCTCGCCTCCCTCGTCCTTGATGCTCTTGACCGCCTTGAGCATCGTCTCCACCGCCGAAGCGTCGATCAGCGGACCCATGAGCGTGCCGGAATCAAGTGGATTCCCAATCTTGACCTGCTTATAGGCCGCGATGAGCCGCTCGACGAGCGTGCCGCGGATCGACTCGTGCACGATGATCCGCCGCGTCGAGGTGCAGCGTTGACCGGCCGTCCCCACCGCCCCGAAGAGAATCGCCCGCAATGCGAGTTTCAAGTCGGCCTCTGGCGTCACGATGATGGCATTGTTGCCGCCGAGTTCAAGAATCGTCCGGCCAAGCCGCCGACCAACGATTTCGCCGACGCGGTACCCCATCTTGCAACTGCCCGTTGCGGAGACCAGCGGGACGCGGCGGTCGTTGAGCAGTTTCTCTCCAATCGTGCTGCCCTTGCCGACGACGAGGCTGAAAACCGCCGGGTCCACGCCCGTCGCCCGACATACGCGCTCGGCGATCTTCGTGCATGCGACCGCACACAGCGGCGTCTGCGACGACGGCTTCCACAGCATCGCATCGCCGCACACGGCCGCCAGGGCCGCGTTCCACGACCACACCGCCACCGGAAAGTTGAACGCCGAGATCACTCCGACCACGCCGAGCGGGTGCCACTGCTCGAACATGCGGTGTCCCGCGCGCTCGGACTGCATGGTCAACCCGTAGAGTTGCCGTGAGAGCCCTGTGGCGAAGTCGCAGATGTCGATCATCTCCTGCACTTCGCCCTCCCCCTCCGCGCGGATTTTTCCCATTTCGAGCGTGACCAGCGCTCCCAGTTCGGACTTCACCTCTCGAAGGGCGTTGCCGAGTTGGCGGACGGTTTCGCCTCGAATCGGCGCGGGGACCGACCTCCACTTCAAGAATGCTTCGTGGGCGCGCTGAGCAACACAGTCGTACTCGGCCTCGCTGAGTTGCGTAACCAAAGCAAGCGGCTTTCCGTCGATCGGCGAATACGAGACGAGCTTCTCCCCGCTTCCGATCCAGTCCCCACAAAACCCGCCCGGATTGATCGCTCCAATCCCCACGCGCCGCAAAATATCGCTCATATCAAATCCCACCAGAATAGGGTGACGAATTCAACCGATCGTGATCGAAATCTAAACGGGCTACACTCCCCGGTCAACGAGCAAAGTGAACGATTTTCGCGTATCGAATGGCGAGAGCGAAAAGTCGCTACTCGCGATGCCCGATTTCGTTTAAGTCACAAGGAAGATTGGCCGACCTGGGCAGTGGTGGAAATTGGAAATCAATTTTGCCCCCAAACCGGCCTTCCCGCCAGCCGCGAATCGCGCTTTCCAGGTTGCCTTGGGCAGTCGCCGCGAGCTTCTCTATTCGCTCTCGGCCTCGATCGTTGGCAAGGTTCATGCTGAAAATGATAGAGTTTAACGGCCAGCTTCCAGCTTCGACGCCGGCTCGCTCCTCAAGATAATCGAGAGCAGCTTCCGTGCCGCACTCGCCCAGCGCGAAGTACAACCATCGACGATCCGGTCGATCACCGCCCTCCTCGATTTGGGGCCGTTCAGTACTGCGCGCGGTCTCGATCAGAAGCGGAACCGTCTCATTCGGGTATAGCGCCATCAGCTTTACAGCTTCTACGCCCTGCCAATTCCCCATTCGGGCATAGTCTTCTTCCGGCCCGGCCGTGGTGCCTTTCGAGCGACACATTGCAATCAAATCCGACCAGCGATGTTCTGCACCTAGGCTTCGAATCCTCATGGCCTCACGGATTGTTGCGGAGGGGCGGATTCTTTCGCGCGTTTCTTCATCAAGAGAGCGTTTTAACTCTTTGGATATACGTTTCTGGAGGCGATCGTCCATCGCGTCGAGCATTTTCACTAGACACCCGCTTTTCCCCACGGCCCCATAGAGGTCAAGCAAACGCAGGTGAATCGTCGGATTGCGGTAGAGCCCAGAGCCATTGGCTATCTCGCGCAAGTAATGCGCTGCTGCTGTGCCTTGCCGGCCAAGATGCTCGTGGCAGAGGCCCTGGTAGAGCGCGTATCGATACGCAAACTCCGCATGGGCGTTCCCGCAGGTCGACTGAAACGGATATTTCTTCTCGGTATCTACGTATGCCTGGAGTGCGTCATCGAATCGGCCCATGGCACGGTAACAGTGTCCGACTTCCCATTGGGCCCGGGCCCGGTAGTTGCGAAACTCAGACATGATGTTGCCGGTTGGATCATGGTCATTCACCCGGCTGGTCAGCAGCTTCTGAAACTCGCCGATAGCCTCCTCAAACTTCTCCTGTTCTTCCAGGATCATTCCCACGTTGAACTGCGCCATCCCGAAGGAGGCAGACTCACGTAACTTCTCGCATACGTGGCGGTACTGTTGCAACGCCGTATCCAAGTCTTTTGCTGCATAGGCCTGTTGGGCTCGATCAACCTGGATGCGTGCGACGAGATCAAAGTCCTCTGGAAATTCCGTGAGGACGCGGTCCTCCCACATTCGCATCTCCGCCGGATCTGCGAAGGAGTAACTACGGACGGTCATGTAAATGTCTTTGCGCTCTTCGATGGAAATCGGACTCGGCGAAGCCAATGTCTCTTCAAGAAACCGAATTGCGTCAGAGTAATATTGTCCTTCCCCGAACGATTTGCCGACCCAAAAATTCTTGGCGAAGTTGATACGCGCCGCAACGTTCTTCGGGGCTTTAGCGAATTCGGAAATCACCTGGGCCCTATTGACTCCCAGATCCCTGACCCAGGTGACGCCGTATTCCGCGACCATCTCGAAATAATGCTGCGCAGCCGAGTAATCCTTTCGCCGCGCCGCATCAACGCCGCCCGCTTTCGCAATTTCTGCGGTATCCATGCGGGCGAAATAAGCGTCTTGACTCGACGGATCAAGTAGTTCTATGCGCTCTTTGGAATACTTGAGCGCCAAGTCATGGAGTCCAACCGTGGCTGCAACCTCAGCACGACGTTGCTTTTGAAGAGGATCCTTGTTTCCGAGGGTGGCGGCAGTGTGCAGTTTCAATCTCAGATTGTCCCAAGTCACTGAAGTTCGCAGAGGTTCCCCCCTAGCAAGTTCGTCAGCAACGATTTTTGCCTTCTCCCAATCGCCAGCTTTCACATGGACTGCGATTTGATCAAAGTAGGATTGAGGCAACTCCTCGGCTCCGGGGACGTCACGCCCCGCGCCCACAGCCGACCATGCCAGCAACAACATTCGTAACCCGGTCAAGAGCATGACTCCTCCAACATATCGCCTCCTTGGCGCCCCGCAGTCGTCCTTTTCGGACTCATCTGCGCGAAAGAGCTCTTCCCCACCAATCATAGACGCGTAAATGCGATTTGGGTTCCAATCGGAGGGTCGATTCTGCCCGCCGCCTCGAAGCGCCGCTGCTTTATTGCCTTGTAACCTGTGCGCCGCATTCCGGGCACCGTCCGCTGCGGTTGCCGGTCAGGTTGTACCCGCAGGCCGTGCAACGACCGGTGCGCCGCCGCCACCAAAGCGTCACCGGCCCCCGCACAATCGGCATCGCCCCGGTAGCAGCCAGAAAACTCGTCAAAAGCCAAAAAGGAAATACAAGCCACGTATAGCGATACGGTCCGCGGCGAGTGGAGCTAAACAGAAACGAAGCGCGGTTGGGTGTTGCGTCGTAACCCAGCGAAGTGCGAAACTCGCTCCGCGACGCGACCTTGGTGGGCATGCTCAGCACCTGCATGCCGCAAACCCCGTCCTTCAGATAGACATCAAGCGACTTGTATAGCGTCAGATCGAAGCGATAGCGGACCGGGTTGGCATGGCTCCGCTGCCAGAACGCAATGCTCAGTGGAATCGCAATCAGCGAGATAACCGCCAGGGCTTTTGACGCCATGCGCTCCGCCCTCCCACGTTCGCAAACTTTCAACTCGCCCGCATCTATCCGAGCAGGAAGCAGACCCCCCTTTACGCGAAGCGTCAAGGATCGGCGACCGGCACAGTTCTTAATCCTACAGTCCAAAGTCCAAAGTTCAATAGAAATGGCCTGTTCTCAACCAAGTTCGCTTTCTTTGAACTTCGAACTTCGAACTTTACCGTTTTCCTCGTGCCCCGCGTTACGCCGGCGAAGTAATCGTTACATCGGCAGAACCGCCGATTGCTTGGAGTTGTCGCCGGGCGGGACGGTCTCCACTGCGTCCGAGACGATCCACCCACGCTTTCCGTCAGCCAGCTCGATGTTAAACCAACCCCCGCGACGCTCGCCAACGACCACCTCAACCCCGGGCTGAAGCGGCTGCTCAAACTGCCGCTGGTAAGTCGTCGCCGGTCCCTTGTAGACGGCCACGTCGCTTGAAACGACGACGGCCTCGGTAACATTACGGTCCAGCCAATTCTGGGCGGCGTATGATCCGCCGCAGGTCGCGGCCACAACGCCGCTGATCGCCGCGGCGACAAGCAGGGCGCGGCGCGGAATCGCGGCGCGCACGGCCAGAACCAGCCAGAATAAAACGTATGCGACTACTGCCATAGTTGCTCGCCCTCCCGCAGACGTTTCGTAGTGCCAGAAAAACGCCCCGCGAAGGACGGAAGCGCCGCGCGTCGGCGGTATGTTAAGCAGGCAGCGCGAGCGGGCGAAGGCGAGGTTGTCGGCCAGCAGCGCGTCGCGGGGGATGAGGCGCTCGGCGCGGCGATAGTGGAGAATCGCCCGCCCGATGTCCCCCGCTTGCAGGTAACAGTTGCCGATATTGTATTCGAGGTACCCATTGGATACCCCGCCCGCTGCAATGCTCTCCAGACGCTGGGCGGCGGATCGATAAAGCTGCCGAGCGTGGTCCGGCTGGTCGGTGCGGAGGCGCTGACCCTCGTCGAATTCGTTGATAGCGCGGTCAAATTCCGGCGGCGCGGGCGCCGCGCTGACCGGCGCAAGCCATAAGACGGCGGCGACAAGCGACACGAGTCCTGTTCTGCTGATCTTCACAGTCATGGCGCAAACTTCTCGATCTCGGCGATCCACCGTCGAACGCTCGCCGCCGTGTCGGCCGGCGAAAGACCGTCCTTGGCGCCGGGTGCAAAGCGGATTGCATCGCAGGATTCAAGGAACCCCGCGACTTCGTCGGCAACCGAGGCGGCCCGATCGCGTAACAAAGCGCGAACATCCCCCGGCGTTAGTTCGCCGGGCGGCAGCCCAAACCGGTCCGAAACATACCCGGTCATCGCCGTGGCCAGGCAGTCAAGCTGCTGGGCCGCGCCGACGACCTTAAGGGCTTTGCCGATGCGGACCCGTGCGGTTCGCTTGGCCGCATGTCTCCGCGCGAACAACGGATCAGTGCGCAGACGCATCCGCCGCCGTGTGGCGAGCGTCATTACCAAATATAGAGCCGGCGGAACGGCGAGCGTCCCTGCTGTCGTAACCGGTCCCATTGAAAACGCTTGATTCGCAAGAACCCGTCCGGCGTCGATGTAATTGGGTGAAATTCCACCGCCAAGCACGGTCAACGAATTGGCGGGCGCACCGTGAGGTTGATCCGATATCTCATCGGATGCCGCATGCGCCGTCGACGGATCAACTGTGATCGGAATCGGGTCGGTGCTCAGCGACAGGTAGCGCTCCGTTTGCGGATCGAAGTACGACCAGGCGATGGAAGGGATGGTCTGTTCGCCGAGTTGTCGCGGAAAGATCGCCCGACGAAAGACTCTGGCTTGCCCCTCGATCTCGCCGGTAAGCTCGTCCTTGGTGAAGTCGAATCGGGAGGCAAGATCGGGATTACGCGAGAGGTCCGGCCCCGCAACGCCGTCGAGTGGTTCGCCCTTGAGGACGAGCGTGAGAGTAACCGGTTGTCCCTGCTCGACGCGCGTCGGCTTGGCCACGGCGGTTAGGTCATAATGTCCGATCACGCTGGTGAAATCAGGTGGTCGACCTTCGGACGGCGGGCCCTTAACCTCGACATTGATCGCATCCGCACGGGCGATCTCGCGCCGCGAGTCCGCGATTTCGTATCCCCCGAACCACGAACGACGCAATGAGAGAGGGTAGTTGACCTTCAGGAACACCGGGCCGACTGCCATAGTGCCGACCTGTTCCGCGCGTATTTCGCGCGTCTGACGGTACACGACATAGGTATGCCGCGCCCCGCCCGAATCGTTAAGCGTGACTTCGCCGGACGTGAAACGCGTGCCGAATACGGAAAGGTCTGATCCTCCACCGTCCACGAGCTGCAGCAGATTGCCGAGCTCGACCGCCCGACCGTCCGCCTCGAACTTGCGAATCGCAAATGTCAGCGTAGCCTCAAACGACTGCGTGACGTACAGCGAAAGGGGCGTAGTGCCCGTCCCGTTACCCCTCTCCCCCTCAGGGGGAGAGGGCAGGGTGAGGGGGTTTGGGGATAAGCTCTTAACGTTGAGGCGCGCAAAGACCAGCCTGTCTCCGTCCCGCTGATCGGTGGAGTTACTCTTTCGAACTACGATTGTGATCGCTTCGGTCGCGTAGGTCGCCCCGCCCGCAGCCACCTCAATCGGCGCCAATGTGTAAGTCCCTGCCTTCTTGCCCGTCAGCCGCATCGAAAAAGTAAACGTAGTCGTGTCGCTGCGCCGGCCATTGATGATGCTGGTCATCGCGGAACGTGACGGATTCGAGCTGGTGAGCCGTAAATCCAGACCCTCTGGAACAGAGAAGCGCGGTGTCGCGGGATCGGGCGTGTTCGTGCAGACAAGCTGGGCGTCGACGACCTCGCCTTCCTCCAGCACGCGCGATCCAATGCGCAACTCAACCCCAGCTTGTTGCTGCGCAGCCGCCACGCCGCAAAAAAGCAAGCCGCAGAAAAACAAGATGCAGAAAAGCAAGTTGCTCAAGTGCTGCGCATGAATAGTTTTCACACTTTTCACACCTTCACACCCTTCACACATTCAAACCATTCACACCGTTCGCTCCTTCATACCTTTCGCACTGCCAGCCTGGTTTCTTGGAGCCTCTAACAAAACGAGCCGCGGTCGGAATGCAATCCCGGCGCGCCAGGATACTTCCGCCCCTTGGATTGCAGGCTGAAAGCCTGCTCGACAGTAGCCGGGGGTAAGCGCAGCGTCACCCCCGGATGCTCGCACCAACCCGAATCCGACCCTGAAGGGGTCGCATATTGCCGCCACATGCAGCCAGCCACGCACGCAAACTGCGCGCATCTTCTCGTTGCGGCCCAAGGCACCCTTGGGCAGACAGTGTCCTTGAAATCGCATCTACCAGTCCTTTTCCGTCGGGCGATACGGCGGCGACTTGACCTCCTCGCGGCGGAGCTTCTTCCGGTCGCGAAGGGCCTGCATCATTTCCCGGAGCTTGCGCTCAGCCTGCTCGCGCGAGACGTCTTCCTGCTCTGCCTTCTGTTGCTCGGCCTGCTCGCTTTGCTTTTGCTCATCCTTGTCCGCCGACTGCTGTTGCTGCTGATCCTTTTGCTGCTTGTCGTCTTGTTTTGCCTGCTCTTGTTGCTGCTGTTCTTGTTCGTTCTGTTTCTGGTCTTGCTGTTGCTGCTGCTCCTGCTTTTGCTCGTTTTCTTTTTTGTCCTTGTTCTGGTCCGAGTCTTTTTGCTGTTGTTGCTGCTGCTGCATCTGCTGTTTCAACTGCCGCCAGTACGAGGCGGCTTTAAGATTGGCGTCCTTGGCCGCAAGATGCTCGGGCCTGTCCGCGAGAACCCCTTGGTAACTGCGCATCGCGCTTTCTAGTTTTCCGAGGGCGGCCTTGGGATCCTTGGCGGCCAGGGCTTCCGCGTGGTCGCACGTCCCCAAACTGTACAACGCGTCGTCGGCCAGGCCGTCGCCCGCGCCCCCCGCGGCGCGATTGAAGGCGTCGCGGGCCTTGTCGTACTCGTCGAGCTTATAGTGCGCCAGGCCCTCGCCGAATGCGATCTCTCGCGCGTCGGGTTTTATGGACTCCGCTTTTTGATACTCACTGAGCGCCTCGGTTGGTTTATCGCTGAGCAGCAGCCGATTCGCTTCGCGGACCAGTCGCGGTGCGCTCTCGTTCTTCGGTGTCGTCTTTTGCACAGGCGCGGCATCCGCAGGAAGCGAGGGAGCGCCATATGCGATCGCGAGTGAGGTTATCCACCCAAACACCAGAAGCACGCACACCACAACGGCCGACATCCAACTCTGTTGCCTCACTGTCACGGTTCTGATGGGGTCGCCCGGGCCCAAGACAGCGGCTCGCTCGGGCGGTCGCTGGCGCTCCTTGCTCGGATTCAATCGCCAAATCCGACACCGCTCCCTTGTGACCTGCGGCTGCGCATGCTCTGTGTAATCGGTAGTTGGTAATTCGTAATTGGTAATTCGCAATTCGTAACCTGCGACTCCGCTTTTCGATGCCATGCGCGTTATACCCCGACCGCCTCCTGCTGCCAGATCCGTTGCGACTCGTCAGAGGGCGTGGAACGAACCTCGCTCATAGATGCCTCGATTAGAAGCAGAACTAACCCAACTGCGAGGAACCACTGGTACTGTGGCCGCCGGCGCGTACGCTCCTCGGTAGTCAGTTCCGTGCCTTTCATGTTGGCGATCTTACCGACCAATCGGCTGAACGCCTCGATGGGCGCGTACTCGCCGCCGCCGGCCTCTGCGACCGCGCGAAGCCCGGCCACATCGACCTTTGAAAACACTATCTGCCCGTCGTGCAGCAGTGGCTGCGCCGCCGATCCCTCGCTAAATGGTACCTGTGCCCCGGCTGTCGAAGCCGGGTCCCCGACGCCGATCCCGTATACCTTGATCCCTTTTTCCTTGTACGCCGCCGTTGCCACTGCAACAGCGTCCCCCTCGTGATCCTCGCCATCCGTCACCAAGAGGAGGAGCTTTGTCGCCTCCGGCGGAGACGCGGCGAAAAGATCGACGGCCGCGTTGAGCGCCTTTCCGATGGCCGTGCCACCGCGTGGCACCACGCCGACGCGAACCTGTTCCAGCTTGTTGCGAAACGACAGATGATCCGTGGTAAGCGGCAAACGCAGCGATGTCCCCCCCGCGAACGCCAGCAACGCCAGCCGGTTCGCGCCCCCAAACACTCCGCGCTCCGTGAGTTGTTGGCGCAGCTCGCGCTTGGCCCGCTCCAGGCGATTCGGATCCACATCCCGCGCCAACATCGAGCGCGAGGTGTCGAGCGCAATCACGATGTCCACGCCGTGAACCTTTTGCTTTTCCAAGTAAAGTCCCCAGCGAGGACCGATAATAGCGCTAATCAGAAACAAAATACCCAGGACAAATAAAGCGGCGCGGGTTATTTGTCTGGCGGGACTTACTCGTCCACAAAGAAGCGGGGCGAGTTGCGCGGAAGCGAACCTGCGGAGAGCGCTGCGGCGACGCACCACGCCGTAGAGGACAACGAGACCCGTAAGCGGCGCTAAAGCCCCCAGCCACCAAAGGTTAGCATTGTCGAAGGCAAGCGTAGTTGGGTCGCTCAGCGCCGCCGCGGCGACGCCGAGGATGGCGAGGAGCGTCGGGGCGATCAACACCGCCCCCACCCAGCGCCCGATGGGATGTAACTCTCGCCCCCTCATGGAACCCGCCGATATCTTGTGTTTACCACCACTAGTTCCCCCAGTAGCAACACCAGCCCCGTCAACATCCCCACACGTGCCGCGGCAATATTGTCATGGAAAGTGCGCTCCCCCGTCTTGCGGCGTTCAAGTTTGTCTATCTCATCGTAAATTGTCACTAAAGAATCAGTGTCAGCGGCCCTGAAGTATTTCCCGCCGGTAGCGGCGGCGATTTCTTTGAGTGCAGCCTCATCGAACTCCGGACGACGCATATTGAAGAATCCCTGAAGTCCCTGAGGTTGCGCCCCGCCGGCCCCGATGGTGTAAATCTTGATCCCCAAAGTCGCGGCGACCTTGGCGGCGTCGATGGGGGAGGGCGGGGTCGAGCCGGGTATTCGCGGGGGATTGTCGGCGCCGTCGGTGAGTAGAATCATCACGCGACTCTTGGCGGCCTCGGCGCCGGGTACACCGGCAACGGCCTGCTCGCCCGCGCGGCGGAGATCGTCGGTGGCAAGAGTAATGGCGTCGCCGAGCGCGGTGTAACCGGCTTCTTCTTCAGCGCGGACCTGCTGACCATTCACGAAGCCGGGAATGTCAGTCTGCTTGAGAATGTCGGCGAGGCTTCCGTGATCGAGAGTCAGAGGGCAAACGGTATCGGCGAACATCGCAAAGGTGGTCATGCCGATGAGATCGCTCTCCCGGCCAGGGAGCTTGCCCGCGCCCAAAACGAAATCCGAGAATACGTGCTTGATCGCATCAACGCGGCGGACGCGACGACCGTTCATCACGAAGTCGTCTTCCTGCATACTGCCCGAAACATCGAGGACCATCTGGATGGCTATGCCCTCGCTTGTATCGTGGTATTCCCCGCCGGACTGCGGACGAGCGAGGGCCGCGATCAGGCACAGGACGGCCAGCGTGCGCAGCAAGGGCGGTGCGAACCAGAGTTTCACTGCCCAGGTCGGCCTCAATCCGGCAAGCAGCCGAAGGGAACTGAAACGCACAGTAGGCCGCCGAACCGCGCGGAGGGCGCGCACCCAGATCAGAGGAATGAGCAGCAGCAGGGCAAGACAGACCCAGGTAAAAATAGGGCCTGGGGCGAAGCTTTCCTGAAGCCGGTCGATCATCCGGTCGCAGCCTCCAAGGTAGTGGCCGCCGGGGCGGCAATGCCAGTGCTACGCGGAATTTCCTCGCGGGTTCGCTCGACGAAATCGGACGCGGTTTTCAGAAGCTGGTCCCATTCACCGTGGGCGGGACGCTGGCGGGCGTACTTCACGAGGTCGCAAGCGGTCAGAAAGCGTTGCAATTCAACAGTTGCGGGGGCATCGAAACGCCGATCGTGTGAGGCCGCGGCGAGGAACTCCTCGGTGGTCATCTCCGGGGCGCTGACCGCGTAACGTCGCTCGATGTAGCCGCGGACGACCGCGCTGATGCGGTAGTAAAACTCCTGAACAAGGCCTTTGGCGATGAGGTCGGCGGCGATAAGTTCCGCGATTTGCCTGCGCGCCCATTCGTGGGCCGGGATCACCTCAAGCGCTTCGAGGAACTCCCTGCGCGAACGCCGGACAAGCCAGATCAAACAAGCGATAAGCGCTACCAGCCCAACAGGAGCGAAAAGCCACCAGCGGCTCCACGGCTCGCGCAGTTCGACGGGGGGAAGCACGGTGATCTTCTTCAGCTCCTCAGGCGACAGCTTGGCCTGTTCTGTTGGGCGAGCGACGACCTTAATTGACTCGGTCTTCAGCTCGACAGGTTTGGCCGCAACGGACGAAGCCGTGTCGGAAGCCGTCTCTTCGACCCTCACCCCATCCCTCTCCCTGCTAGGGAAAGGGGGTTGCGGCGGCAATCGCGTGGCGGCGCGGGTGTCGACGTATGTCAGTGATGCGGAGGGCAGTTCGTAATCTCCGGGCAGAAAGAAGTCGATTTCGTAGCGTTGTGTCCAATGCAGTTTGCCGTCCGGAGCAGGTTGTGCGGCGCGGCGGTCGATGCGGCGAAGACGGTATTCGAAGCGATGCTCGCCGCTGCTCACCTCGCGCTCGTAATCGGCGAGATCGACGGTGACGCCCTTCTCCGAGGCGGCCTCGACGAGAAGCTCGGCGTGTTTATCAAAGGGAAGGTCGGCAGGGCGAACGGTGAGAGAAAGCGACACGGGGCCGTCGGTCGCGGTCCTGGTGACGCCCTGGTCGGCGGTGGTCGGCGTCTTGGGGGGCTGGTTACCGCAGCCGGAGAAGGCGATGAGAGATAACACGGCGACGGAGACGAGGAGAGATCGCAAAGCAAGATGGGGTTTCAAAGTGAGGCGATTGCCGATTGTCGATTGTCGATTGTCGATTATTCCCGACGCCGTTGGTCGTGATCGATTTTCGATTGGACGAATTGTGTTGCGCACTTCTAAGGCGGCCTTTGGCCGCAAACAAAAGGTGCGCGCGGCGTGCGCGCATGCCCATCTATCAGAAACTAACCAGACGGCGGCGATATGCGACCGCTTCAGACAATCTATGTCAAGCTCCCTCATTGAAAAGATTAAGATAATGTTACCTGGTTCGTTTGTTTCAAAAAGGTAAGTGCTCTTTCGATGTCAGGTTATGGCACTTCAGATCAACGGAGCGGGAGGGATTCGAACCCTCGGTACAGTTTCCCGTACACCGCATTTCCAGTGCGGTCCCTTCAGCCACTCGGACACCGCTCCACATAATGATGCAAACGTTTGTAAATTAAAGACTTATGTCACCAAGAGCCAAATCGGTTTTTGTCGTTGACCTATTCATCGACCTATTCGCCCGTCGGGGTCATCGCGTCAATCGCTGTGGCGCGGCCGCGAACCTAAAGTCGAGATCGACACGGCAAAATCGTAGACGGCCTATCCACTCTACAAGCCGTCGGGGCGATCCTACAGCCTATCGGCGCAGGGCAAACGCGTCTACTGGGTGCGCGACCGAAATGCCTTATCGGCGTGGCTAATCAGAACCGCGGACAGAAGGAAATGTCGAATGGCGAATCAAGAATGCAGAATGACCATGTCGGGCCCACCTTCGGCCTCAACGAAGGTGGGGCCATGATTATATCGGTGTGACTTCTGTCGAGGGAACTCATTCGGTCGGGTGGTAGATTAAAGAGGCGAATCATGGCCCCAGGTTCGATACGGCTGAACCTGGGCCACCCAACGGGATTTTCGCTGCTCGTTGGTGGCGCATTACCTTACGGCGTCAGAGGCAGCTTCGGCCCGCCGGTGGTTGCGGAGTCGATGAGCTTCCAAAACCCCGTGAATTGCGGCGGATCGGCGGCGTCGCCGGAATAGTCAATCATGTCTACGGCGTTGTCGCCGTTTGCGTCGAAGGACCTGCATCCGTCGGGAAGCGGCGCCGCGCCGAAACAGCGCTGCATCACCGCGAAGTCGGCGAGGTCGCGGTCGCCGTCGCAGTCACCGTCGAACGGCGGGCAGGGAACCTCGATCCGGGCGGTAGCGAGGGTATATGCTTCCCGGTAGCGATCGACCCACGCGATTTGGTCGTCCCGGCGTTCAAAGAGTTCGAGGTTCTGCAGGCTGAACGGCCCATACGTCCCCGGAACCGTAAGCTTGCGGCAGTCGAAGAGCACGCTGACGGTGGACGTGCCGATGGGGAGTTCAAGCGCCGTCTCCGACCCGGCGATGCTCGATCCGCCGGTCTCATCGACGACCAGACCCGAGGCGAGATAGGTCCCCGCCTGCTGCGCCGTGACCCAGAACTGCACGCGCAGAAAGTCCGCGAACCCGTCCGCGTCAAAGTCCACCGGCTCATCCGTCAGGTTCCCGGAAATCCGGGCCGCGGCGGACGAAACACCGAACGTTCCCAGCGCGACGCGGCGGAATGCAAGCCCAGCGGCGGTTCCATCCGCCCGATATCGGAGGCGATAGCTTCCGATCTGCCCTACCCGGGTACCTGGCGAGTCATGGTGCGGTTTTCTCAATTCCCGTTGTCAAAACGCGGTCCATGCGCCAGAGTCCCAATTTCCCCGAGTTTGCCCCAACGGCGAGCCAGGCTCCGTCAGGACTGAATGCGGCAGTGCTTACATCAGTTGCTTCGGATAACGCCGCCAGTTTTTGGCCAGTCTTGATGTCCCAGAAGCGCAGTTCACCTGCCTTTGCAGCGGAAACAAGGATCCCCTCGCTTGGATGGAAGCACACGGGCCATCCGAGCAATTCCGTGCGGGGAAAGGCATCGGCCTCCTCTCCAGAGTCCGCATTAAACGCAATAAATGTCCATTCTCCGAAGTTTTTCCCTTGGCTTGTGGCGACGATGATATGACCATCCGGGCTGAACAACAGCGGTCCTTTGAGACTTCTTGGGCCGTGCATCGTACGAAGTGCTTTGCCTGTTTCGAAGTCGAAGACAGTAATAGCTGGTGTGTAAGAAAAATCCCCGTAGGCATTTACGCCATCGTCCACGTAGGCCAATCTGTTCCCATCGGGACTGAACACCAGATCCTGGTTTTTCCCCCATCCATTCGTCACAATGAGAGAGCGGATCGCTTCACCCGTTAAGCTGTCCAAAATCACGATTGCTGCTTCGGTTTCCTTTGCACCCGGTACGTCTTTTTTTGGTGCCGGCCGCGGCGAAATACCATGTTCCTTGAGCAGTTCAAACATTCGACAGTCAAATGAGCCGATCGCAACATATCTCTCGTTGGGGCTAATAGCCACGCAACGAATTGGCCAACCAGGATAGTCATAGGAATGGCACTGCCGTGCCTTGTTGCTTATCGCGGAGTCGTCATGGACCAAGCAAGGCTTGCCGCAGTTTCTGGCGCGGGTCGTGCATCAGCGGGTAATGGTCCCGTCGGCGTTTGATCATA
>Ga0209777_10004793_pt1 | contig 15849 bp, 36 predicted proteins | sample FrelakmetHBP12HB_FD_187147 | JGI IMG/M metagenome (GOLD analysis project Ga0209777, IMG submission 187147) | Freshwater lake sediment microbial communities from the University of Notre Dame, USA, for methane emissions studies -HBP12 HB (SPAdes)... | ecosystem: Environmental > Aquatic >... | reverse complement strand
ACCAGTTTTTTCATTACGATCAGTGAATCCAGTTCTTCCTCAGCCATAAAATTTTCAATTTGATTGCGAAACTTTATGTCGTCCAGATCCAATTTCTCATGAAACTCCATGACGAAGTCCCGAGTTAATGGGTTATACCATGTGACGTAGTCAAAATCGATGTATTTAGTGAACTCCCTTATGAAGTCATGCGATAAATCCTGATGCTCGCATATCTCATCCCAATCCATATAATTCTTATATTTTCGAATGAAGTCCTCTGATAGTCTCTGATAACTACTTATGCATGGCCAGTAAATGTAATTCAAATTTTCTTCAATGAATTCCTCAGATAAAGCATAACTCGCACATAGTTTATTCCAGAAATATGACTTGTAATTATCCCGATTCCTTGTTATCTCATCCAATCGTTCCCGTGATAGTTTTATTAATTCGCGCATGTTTACCTCATTTTATTAACTTATTCATCACGATGTAGGGTAATAGTTCATCGCCGTTGATGCAACTCAAGCAATCCTCCTCACACCAGAAGTAGTGTATGTAATCATTTATCTCGATCGCGTTATGCCACTTTAGTATCTTCCTGTAAACGTCCAGATCCATATTTAGTTTTTCTGAGATATCCCTATCACTCTTATAATCATCGGACGTGCTAATGATGTAGAATCTTCTCTCATAAGTTATCGATATCGCCATTAATTTCATTCGTTCAACCTTGCTAAGATGAGATAAGACATGAGTTCTTCTGAATTTAAAAATTTTTGGGCTTCTGCTTCAGTTTCGAAATAATACTCATTATCTATGGAGATAGCCCCATATTTTATCAATAATTTTTCATATTCTACATAGGAAATATTAAAAAATTTTGACATTTCTAAATCCTTACTATCTATATATTCATTAGGATGTTCAATAAAATATTTATTAATTATATAACCACTAACGATTTTAAAATTCATAAGTTCTCCTCATTTAGGTAATTTTTCGATCTTGACGATGTAATTATTGAAGACGCTGTCGGCTATAATAGCTTCGACCTTGTCATTCTCAGCGAAATCTGAGAGAACGAAGGGAGTGATTATGTATTTGGCATTAACGTTGTAGTCTACGTTCTCGATTTTTACTACATTATCAAAACGAATCTGGTTCACTTTGCCTTTTAAAACATAGGTGTGATTGTTTTTGATGTTGCTCTCAAGTGTGTATGTTGAGAACTGGAAGACTGATGCTATTGTGATCAAGCAGACTGCGATCCCCAATAGATTAAGACCATTAAAACTTCTGCTTTCACTATAGTCATTTATCATTCTAGTGAAAAATACAAATATCCCTATCATGCAGCTTATTATAATCATGACACTTAAAAAACACATTTACTTTTTCTCCTTTAAATTTTATTTAGTGATTTTTTCAATCTTATTGACCTTAATGATATAACTATTAAAGATGCTATTGGCGACCACGACCTCGACCCTATCGTTCTCAATGAAGTCTGAATAGGCGAATGGTTCGATTGAGTATTTGAGATCGACATTATAATTCTTATTGTCAATTTTGATACAATTAATAAAACTAGCAGGAACTATCTTACCCTTGACGATATAAGTATGACTTTTGATGTTGTTCTCAAGTGTGTATGTTGAGAACTGGAAGACTGATGCTATTGTGATCAAGCAGACTGCGATCCCAAGCATAGCTAGAACACTAAAATGATTATTCTCAACTAATTCATATATAATATTCATAATAGAAATAAATACCCCTATCACACAGGCTATTATGATCATGATACCTAAAAAACCCATCTACTTTTCCTCCTGCTTTAAATTACACCTTATGTTCCATCTTCTGTTTTCCTCATCCAGTATATTCTCGATCTGTGCGAACTCCCCAGTAGTCTTGATCTCGGGGTGATTCTTATCGTAGATCAGGTTGTTGGCATGTTTCTTCAAGAGTTCGATTGTATTTAATACCCGTTGCCTGTCCTTGGCTTCAATAGGTGGGTATGAGAGCACTTTATTCAGCTCACCGACATATAGCCTGAGTGTGACGTATTTCTTGTTGATCTCCCAATCCAACTTATTGAGACAGTTCTTCTGATCAGTGATAATGATCTTACTCTGGGGTCTGAACGGATTGGTGAAATTATTAAATAGCAGCTTGATGTTGTCCAGCAGTAGGCAGATCATTGACACGGGCCAGAAGGCGCACGTCGCTGCATTGAATAGGCGATTGTCCGAAAGCAGCTTTTTGTTTTTGGCCACTATCGTGAAAATGAAGACACTCCAAAGATACAGATTGAAAAGAATAATTGTTAACATTTTTACCACCTCTTAATTTAATTATAACACATGTTGTTTGACTTGTAAATATACTTTTTAAATTACTTTACTCGATTAGTTTTTCCAGGATGCGAAGTGCCTCAATATAGTCGATCGCCCTATTTCCCTCGTTATCACTGAGGAAGTAGATTGTGTAATCACCGCCCATCTGAGCGTTATAACTGATTATCAGTTTGCAAAGCAATTCGTTGAAGTCCAGTCTCAAGATGCCGACGATCTCATTGAAATCATAAACATATCCAAAGAAGGAATTGGTAATGTCTGCTTGACCGCCAATGTGAATTGATTAAAATTGTTATTGAATTGCTTGTGTTTCAGTTCTATCTTGATTTTGATATCGATCATCTCGTTAGCCTTTCCATCACCCATTCTGCGTCAATCCTCTGTTGGATTTTGTTGAATTAGAAGGTTGTATTAGTTTATTATTTGGAATGGTTGATGCTATAGATTGTGACATTATTTCTAGATCTAAATCTTGATAATAGTCTCTTTTAATTTCCCAACCATCTATGGTCAGCAATCTTAATCCCCAATTATTGAAGAACAAGGTCACGAACTCTTGAACAAAATCAAGGACGAGTTGCGCATTTAGTATATCATCCACGTTAATAACAGTTTAAACATCCATATATCCCTATCATCTATATTTACAAACTCTCTATCAAGATCTTTAATTATAAAATTTATTGGAAAATCTCGATAGATTTCATGATATTGTAATGTAGTATTATGAAGATGCTTATCAAGAAGTATGTTAAAAAATTTATCATCGAAAACTTTCTGTTCTATAATTAAAAAGTGGAAAATTCCTTCAACTAGCATCGCTTAATCACCTTCCTCATTTATTATGGTTATCCTGCGGTTCTTTCCTATCTTCTGAGTGGGGTTCATAGAATCATTATTACTGGACTGCTCTAATATTGGAATGATTGATTCATATGATCGTGGTATTGCATCCCGACAGGGATTCTGATAATAACTATTACCACCGTATCCCTGATCCATGATTTTGAGATCCTCCACAAATAGGAAGCGCAGTTCTCTGAGATTGAAGAATAGTTTTGCGAATTCCAGAACGAAATCAAAGGTAGATCGTCCAATTAATTCGTTTTGAATAAAGAACGATAGGTGTAGTTTACATCTCTCATGACCTAGTAATGGTGGTGCCAGTTCAAATTCATTGATCATGAGTTTTATGGAAAGATGATGGAATAATTCATGGTATATGCCATTGGGATCACTTAAAAAATTATTATAGAGACCTTTATAGAAATAGTTTCCTGATTCCTCTACTGTAAAATAGAAATCTCCTTCGATTCGCATAATCATTTCTCCTCTAAAATATATTCTGCTCCAACCACTTCATCTCCTCTTCCAGGGCTTGGGTTCGAGTCTCAAAAGGCCCTAATACTGGACCACTTGCGGGACTCATATCCGCGGTCCATCTCCCATCAGTGGTTGGCTCGACGTGTGATGCTCGGGTGATGCTCAGTTTGCCTAGTTCATTTAGATTGATCTGCTCTGTGTAGATCGTTTTTATTGTTCCGTCCTGTGAAAATTCAAATATCATGGGTTTCCCTCCATTTCCAATCCCTGGATAACTAGTAGTTGCAGTTCATCGGTAACCTCGCATCCATTGAGATAGTATTTTTTATCTATTATTCTCCCATCTTCATTGTAGTATATGTCGGCTGGACCATCTTCTCGATGGGGTTCGTCATTTAGGTAGTAGTATTCAATCTGTAATTTTCCATTTCGGTGATATCTAATAAATGCAGGTCCATTCTCCCGGTGCCACTTATCATTTAGGTAATAGGTCTTTTCCCTTATGTCACCGTTCTCATAATACCATATGTAGGCTGGACCGTCCTCACGGTGGAGCTGATTGCCTACCGCGTGGTATTCCTCCCTTATCTGGCCGTTCTTGTAATAGGTTCTATCAATCTTAAGCTCCATTCGGCTTCCTCTCGTCGTTCTCCCAGTATTCTTCCCTCTCCATCTTACCATTTTTGTCATACCAGATTCTGGCCGGACCATTTTCTTGATGCCATTCACCATTTATATGATGTTCTTTGAATTCCATCTGACCATTCGGATAATACCAGATGACGGCTGGCCCGTCCCAACGGTGGAGTTCATTATTTATATGGTATTTGATGCTTTCGATGTCTCCATTTGGATAATAAGTTCTTTTAATTGTTTCCATCTCAATGCTCCCCATACTTCGTTTTAGTCATATCCCTGAATCCGCACCGCCTCAGGATCTCACAGAACTCGTCTGGCTTCAGGTCCTGGTCATTCTGCTCTCCCATGGCGTTTATCAGATCATGGAACTGGGATAGCGCGCCCCAAGAGTCGTTGAACGCCTTTAGCCTTGGAGTCCAAACACTATTTATTTTTTTCCATTCAACGTTCATCTCACCGGTCGTCCCACCCTCGGGATGATAGAATCCAAAGCAGACCTCATCCAAGATATTTCTTCCATCTAAAGCAGCTTTGCTATACCAGGCTTTAGAGAATTGTTGAAAACCTCTATAGCACTCGCCGTGTCCTCCTGAGATGTTGATCTGGGGTTCGTTCAGTAATTCATTCATCATTACTTCACCCATTATCTCGTTATTCAAGGTCTCAACTACTTGTTCACCCTCGGATTCACTGTTAAAGCTTGCAGAGGCATAACTACTACCTGTCTCTATCAATTCTGTGTTGTATTGAAGCAGCAGTTGAATATATTTTTTATAAGAGAGGTCGAGGACTCGCAGATGAGCGAAGAGATTGATCTCGCAGGTCTTTTCATTCTGCAAAACCAGTTCATATCTATTTAAATTGTTTTTCATTAACTTGAATTCCATAGATTTACTCCTCTGGGGAAATTATTTTTTCCTTAATTTTTGATACATATATATTTCCTCGTAGACTTCCCTTTTTCGTTTGAAATAATCGGAGGCGTAATCAGGATTTATCAGGATCGAATTTAACTCCTTGTATAGGTTCTCAACCTCGTTTATGTCGAAATCATTATTAACTTTAAGAAATATGCCCCTTTGAGATGAATAAAATAGGAAAGTATTATTCCTATTGTCATTAAATTGAAAGCCCCAGACTGCGTTTCTGTCACTATATGTGACGTAGTAATTGGGTTTACAACCAAATAATTGACTCAATTTATCATTATATTTTTTCTGAGAATTATTTATATCGATATCTCGAGTATCATGCTATGATACTATTAGACTGTGCTGATAGAGGAATTTTATCAATTTCAGATCGTCAACCCGATTGTGCAGGTTCTCGATTCGTGTCGAACTCAATTCCAGTTCCTTAGTTTTCTTTTTCGATAATTGTGTGATCATATCAATTCTCCTTAAATAAAATTAGTATATTCTAATTATACACTGTTTTGTTTAGTTTGTATATCTTTATTTATGTATCTATCTAATAGTATTAATAACTTTTATCTTTAAATTTCTTTGAATAGCCTCCTTGATCATGTTTTTAGTTCCAGGACTTTTCTGATCCCAAAATGCGATTAATCTATCGGCCACTTGGGCCATCTCGATGTTTCTCAGCACTCCAGCGCTTCGACCATATGTTCCCCAATCAGCGGGGTATTTCTTGAAATTATATCCGTTTTCGATCGCATATGTCTCGGCCATTGTATCGACACCACACGCACCACCTGAGATAATGGTGATCTTACACTTAGTTTTTATAACAAAAAGCAACTTATCGCACTCTCGCTTGAAAAAGTTGTAATCATTAAAATTTCGTGATCCTGCAATTATAATTATCATTCCTTCACGATCCCGGTTATGACGATACTCAGTTTGTCGCGGGCCGTTAGGTTGATGTCATATGGTGTCGCTATCGGCTGGTTGTTCTGATCCTTAATTATTCTAATCCTCGGTCGGGTATTGAAATTCTCGAAGTTCTCGACCACGATCCCGGTGAATCCATTACTCAGTAGAACACAGGTCCCGACGGAGAATGGGGCAATCTTCTTCTTGAAGATCTGGACCACTTTAGGATCGAAATCTATATCACTCATTGATATTATGTATTCAAAAGCCTCCGATGGAAGCATGGCCTTTCAGTAGGGTCTATCAGAGGTCAGAGCATCATACACATCCGCCACGGAGACTATTCGAGCCAGATCGTTGATATCCTCCTTACTACGTCCGAGGGGGTATCCCTTCCCATTCCACTTCTCATGGTGTTGCAATATGACCATGCTACTATGGGATGGTAGATTTAACTTTTCTCTTAGAAAATCATATCCATCTCTCGGATGCTTCTTGATGATATCAAATTCTGTGTCTGTCAACTTCCCATTCTTGTTTAGAATGTTTATATTGGTAAAGCACTTTCCAAAGTCATGCAAGATTGCACCCATGCCCAGGTATTTCAAGTGTTCATTATCCAGTTTCAACCCAATACCCATAGCGATCGATAAAACGGCCACATTAACGGAATGGTAATAGGTGTATTCATCAAAGAGCTTTAGATCGATTATACTCAGTAGACACTCTTGATTATTTAAGATTTCTTCAATGATCATCTCAACCAATTTGTTTATGTCCTGGAAATGGCTACCGAATTGTGGTCGATCACTCTTAATGAACATATTCTTGATAGATACAACAGCCTTATTCCTCAGTTCATTATCAATTACATCTTTAACCTCAATGTTCTTAGAGATCTCATCATCTATATACAATGAACTTATATTCATCTTTTTGATTTTCTCAATATAAAATTCCTCTAATACTATTCCCCTAGCTAGTAAAACATCACCATTGGTATTATATAAAGTTTTTCCAAGAATCATACCCTTTTCTATGCAGTTTATAGAAACCAATCTCATTTTTTTCTATCTCCTAATTTTTACTTCTATATAATTTATATTAATATAATTATATCACAAAATTAATAAAATTGATACTAAAATTTAATTTTAAATAAAATTATTGTGTCAACGTCCTTAACATTACAATTGAATTTAAGATATCAATAGCATATTGGGCATCACTTATACTATCGAACAGCATTAACTCACATTCCCTATTCATATATAAATTTATTCTCTCCATGAAACATTGGTATTGCCTTACTGAATCATTGAATATGAATTTTTTGATCCAACCGATCTGAACATGATAGTCGTAATTTTCGATGGATAGAACGAAGTATCTCTCATCTAGATGGTAGGGCTTAATTACAATCTCCACATTATCTCCTATTCCATCAGTCTCTTCATTACATTTAATCTTAAATATAAATCATCTGAAATAACTTTTTGGTGAAAATAGATAAATTCAATATCCAACTTATCATGAAAATCAATAAAGAATTTCTCTGAGAACTCCTTATTAATTACTTTAGATATTGCATCCCAATGAAATTTATATTTTAATAGATCTTGATGTTGATATATGAATTCCTCAGTTATCTTTTGATGCCGCAGAACATAGAGTATATTGAGATCATTCCAGTGCCTTGTTATGAATTCATTAGACAATATTCGACGGGATAGAATAATCTTCCAATTCTTCTCATTGAGCACGTGATTCTTTATAATATTGTTTAACTGCTTTTCGGTCAAAACAAAGTGCCTAATCAGGACTTCATAATTCAATCCTATGATATATTTTGTAGTCAATTGCTTCATTATATACTTCCTCTTTATAAAAAAATAGCATATTTAAATTATACACTATTTTTTGCATTCTGTAAATGGTTAATTTACTTATTTTTTTTAATGGAGCTTAATAAGATCTCCATACTACCTGATTTGATGAAGTTCAATCTATTGAAATGACCGATTAGACTATTCTGCTCAGTCTCAGACTCGATCTCATCTATGATCCTTATCTCGGCCGATATCTCCGCAAATATGCTCAAGATCGTAGGAACTGATATCTTCTTGTCACTGATCAGGATTTTATGAAAAGTATGCTCAGTATTCAGCGTTATGACTAACTCCCCGTTTTCTCTAGAATAATTATACATAATACTACTATCAATCGCCATGCTTCTAATTCTGATTTTTGGCACATTATTCCTAACATGAGGTGATTCATTCTCCCGATTCTCATTTTCTAGATCCTTGTTCTCCCTGTCCTTCTTATCTTCCTTTTCCTTAGAGTCATTTAGATCATCTATTTTTGATGGATCTTCATCTCGTGGAGTTCTAGTTCTACTATTACCTAATAAATTAAAATCCAATTTAGATGAACAATCTTGGATTATTTTTTCAATTTCAGAGTAGTCGTAGTTTCCATTTTCATTATCATGAATAACATATTTCTTCTCCAAATCAATTAGAATAGGAGTTAGAATTATACTCAATGTAGTTTTCAAATCTTCATCTAAATATACTCCATTTTTAGTAAAATCTAGCCCCATCAAATCATCAAGTTTGGCTGTAAAGTCTAATTGAGCTCTGAATCGATTTAATTGATCCTTTTTAGAATATATACCTAAATCCACTGCGGTCGCTATCTCACGACCATTTCGCATAACATAAAACCCCTGATATTCGGAATTCAAATTATTGATCTTATCGCCTATATTTCCGCTCTTTAGATTCTTAGGCAGTGATACGATTTTAATTTTAATATCATCATTATTGTAGGGAATAATTAATTCATGCTCAATCTCAATGTTAGGATTACATAAATGTAGTGGATCAATAGCTAAACAGATCTCTCTATTAATATAAATCTCAATTCCACTGTTTATTTTATCCCGAAACTTACGAGATATCTCATTTCTTAAATTTCGACAAAATGCAATTATATCTTTATGTTTTATACCTTTACATTGATCAAAGATGATAATTGTTCCACTAGGATTCTTAATATATTTATTAAATTCTTGTGTTTCTCTATTATTAGCTGGGCCAATCTCACACTCATTAACATTGTTCTTCACAATGTAATTATAATCCCAAATAGCGGCATTCATAACTGCTTCATTCCTTGTAATAACGATTGCTCTCCGGCACAAGTGATGGATAGCTGTGCTTAGACCCATTCCAAATCGACCTAATTGTGAACTATCTTTATAGGTATCGGACCCAAATTTAAGAGACTCTCCCAATGTCATAAGATTCATTCCATCACCATTATCAATAACCTTAATTCTTAATAAACCATTTATCTTGGTGACTATAATATGAACTTGATTAGCATTTGCGTCTAATGAATTATCAATTATATCACATAATGCAGCCGCATTTGAGTAGGGGATGCTCTGCATCGATTGTGTGAATTTACTAGCATTGGGACTAATATCTAATTTAATTTTCATAATTTTTTCTCCTCTTTGAAATAAAATTTATCAATCATATATTTTATTATATTGAAAAATTTGAAATTAGTTAACAAATATATAAAAGCATCAGTCGCTTCGGCCACTGAATCCTGGAAAATTATCTATAAAATTATTGTAGAATTCATTATGATATTTCTTTAGCCAATTCTTAAAATCTCCTAAACAACCAAAATTAATCTCACAATATTCACAAATTTCCCGTTTAGTATTTGGGAATTCACTATTAAATGGATCATTTTCTGCTTTATTATATAATTCTTCCATTTTTGTCTTATACCGAAGAGCAGTTTTAGAAGTCTCTGGCCACCTACTTTTATAAAATATTTTTGTTTCTTCTATGTTATCTTCTTCATCTTTCCAAATTATATCATCTTTTTCTTCTTGTATTGTATTATCTATTTTTTCTATATTTCGCTCTTCTGCACGTTTGATATCCCTGTCTATATCCTCGAGAAGCTCATGCAGGATCCTATCCATATTATCTATTATAGAATCAATATTATTAGTCGTATTATTAGAGCACTCAGGACTATTAGAGAACGAGACGGTCTCAAATGCGTTCCGCAGCATCTCATTCTGGGATAGTCTGATCTGATTCAGCATCAATTCACTCGATATATTATCCTTAATGGCTATTTGGGCTACTCTCACATAGGCATCCTGTAGTATGTTTGAAATTACATTCTTCATTTTTCTTCTCCTTAATTCCTATTGATATATTTTTTTATTTTTATAATTTAATAAAAAAGATATTAAAATCATTACTGAATAAATTATTTCAGAGATTATCGTTAACATAATTTTCACCTTCTATTTAATAGTATCATACATTTATGCAAATGTAAACCGTTATCTTGATAATTTATCTAATATCAAGGCGGCCTCTATCTGCTCTGGGTCGGTTATAATCTCCTTGACCTTGTCTTTGGTTCCATCCTCATATAGGATCAACTTAAATTCCAAATCACCATGCATGTCCTCATAGAGTGGGCCAATTTCACGGAAAGAAGTATAGGTGCCATCTGGATTCATTCTTCTCTGACGCACGATTTTTCTATCCGTATCTACCATTGTGCAGCGATCGATTCGTCTCCCATTCATATAAACTTCCATTCCAATATCCTTGTATGCACTATTCGGCGTTATAATCATTTCATTCATCTCCCATTAATCTCATCATCATTACAACCGGTAATATCTCGTCTGACTCTAGAAAATCTTGAGCATCACTTTTAGAATCAAAAATAAAATACTGCTTACTTATGAGGTATTCAATTCTACCACGATATTTTTTTAAAATACCATCAACATAATTCCAACCATAATTTTCAGTAATCAAATTTACAATGGAATAATTTGATGAATACACATAGAAATTCTCCTTCATTTCTACATTTTTACTGATCATTTCACTTTTACTAATTGTCCCCGTAAAAAATTTCTCGATAGTCATCTTGTCAATTCCCTCATTACCACGTAAGGTTCCATCCTATTCTCAAATTCCGATCTCTGCTCGAATGTCTGGAAATAGAAGTAATCATCTAAATATAATTGTGGATTGATCTCGTATCCCCTTACCCCACCACATTCGATTATGATATTCTCCAGATCAGATTCATCCATATCGAATAGCGACGCTATCGAATTTAGAAAATAAAAATTATCATTCTCGAAATTCAGTTTAAAGTTCCAGTGCCCCAGTTTCGTTTGCTCGAAGATCCACTTCATTCTATTCTCCTATTTTGTATAAATTTTTCTCTTAATAAATAAAATTTTAATTTAAAATCCCAGTTTCTTGTTTTTCCTAAATTTACTGAACTCATCAGGGGTTATTAACCCTCTTACTAATAAAGCGTTTAGATCTAATTTTAAATAAAATCTATCGATAAATTTCTTGCTTAAATCTTGATGTTGGCTGATGTAATACCAACTGATATAGTCCAAATGCCTTGCGATAAAATTACAACTTAATTTTTGATACTGACTAATCAAACTCCAATTAAGTCTATCCTTCCACTTATCGATAAATTCTTCAGTCAAAATTTGTTTCTTTCCGATCTGGAGCCAGTCGAGCTTCTCCTGGAACTCCTCTATGAAGGCCTCAGATATGTCACAATACTTGCTGATCAGGTCCCACCTCAACCCCTTCTCTCCGCCCTTTTTACTTTTGCGCACAAAATCCTCAGACAAGAAGTCATATTGAGATAGTCTGAATAGATTTACATTCTTTTTAAAATCTATTAAAAACTGTTCTGAGAGAATTATTTTCTTATTATTACACAGATAGCTCCACTTTATGTCGTGAATATGCTTTCGAATAAATTCCTCTGTTAGTATCTGATGTTCACAGATCATGCACCAATCAATCTTGTAAATAAATTCCTCAATAAAATTCTCACTTAGAAACTTATTTGTGCAGATATTGGGCCAATTTACTTTATTGGCAAATTCTCGTATGAAGTCATCACTCATCATTTGGTATATCGAGAGATAAAACCAATCTAATCTATTTTGAAATTCACGCATGAATTTTTCAGATAGGATATACTCATAACTCACTTTAGACCAATCGGTTTCACCATCTAGGGCAAACATAAATCCCTCGGCGATAGATAATTGTCTCTTCATTCTATCAACTTCCTCATTATAATGTATGGTTCTAAAAATTTCAAAGCCTCTCTCGCTATGTTTTCATCTTCCATCAGATAGATGAATGGATAGGGTTCATAATCTGGAAATCTTTTGAAAAATATGTGAGCGATTTCTCTATCATTGATGATGCGAAAGATATCCTCAATGCTTAACTTATGACTATCAATTGTTATCATATAAAACCATCGAGGTATTATCTCGAATTTTTTAATATTATAACTCATCGTTACACTCCTCCACCAATTTCTCCATTACAATGTAGGGTAGTAACAATTCATCAATCACCTTCTGAGCCTCTTCTCTTGTTTTAAAATACATTATATAATAATTTTTTTCTAAAATTATTGCATTAAAATTATTTTTCATATATTTTAAATTTATGATTTTTTGTTTAAATAAATTAAAAAATTCACTATCATTAGATGATGAAAAAACATAATTGTTCTTTATAATTACAAAATATTTAGGTTTCATCCAATGATGATCTACTTCAATTTTCATAATTCATTCTCCTATTTCATCAACTCTTCCATTACAATGAATGGTTCTAGGTATTCCAAGAATTTCTCAGCATCTTTTTTATCTTTGAACATAAAAGGATTATCATAAAATGCATTAAATTTTTCTATTATAATCTCGGGAGAATCTACTAATTTCCCTCTATAAAAAATTTCATAAACATTACCATTATTTTTTTTGCTTAGATACAAATTTTCATCTTCAACTATTGCCCATCCCCATAAAAAACGATAGTGTTTTGCTATTCTAAATTTCATTTTACACACTCCCTGAACCAACTTCTATACATCAATGGCAATATTTTATGATTTGAAAATCCATAGAGTCCAGTGGCCCAGAATTCATGGAGCTCAATTACAAACATTCCAGTTTCATTGATTCCAACGTCCAGAATATACGCCCTCGGCGCCTCCTGATAATTATTAATCATTTCTTCGATTAATTCAACGTCAGGGAACAGGGTAAAATCTCCTGAATAGTTCTGCAGTCCGACCAGCTTCCTGTCATACATGAAGCAGCGCCATTCAGATTCAATTTCAATAACCTCAGAGATGAAGTAATTTCCCTCTAGGATCTTCTCGCCTTTATTGACTATCTGGGTGAATCCCTTGATCACATCAATGGACTTGATGAATATCGGCTCGATTATATCTAATTGGGAACTATGCAAAATTTTACATTCTCTTTTTAAATATTGTTTTTTGAATAGACTTGGAGGTATCTGAAGTGGTTTGATCTCCTTATTATGATACTTCTTCATGTAATTCAGGGTAAACTCCACTGAGCCGATCGGAATACAATCCGGAACATCTACATCACTTAGGATGTATTCGTAAACGATCTCGTTACGAAACCAATTAGTGCTCTTGATGGCCTGGATCAGCTCCCATTGAAAGTCGAATGTTATTTCATTGTTAATTGTTTGAATCAAGAATTTCATCTATTCCTCCGTTAACTTCTCTAATACTAAAATCGATTCCAAATAATCCAAGAATCTTTGAGCCTCTTTCTTGTTTTCAAACAGGATCATCGTATCATCTAGTATATCAAAATTATTTTGAATGTAATCATAACTAATCAATCCACTTTTAAAGAAATTATAGAATTTATCATCGTTTCCTTCCCAGAAATAATAATAGCCCTCTGAAATCGCGTAGATATCATATTTTCGATAGTATTTGCTGATCTTCATTAATTCTCCTTGATATATTCTTATTTTTACTTAATTTTTTTAATTTTTTCTTAAGCTCCTATAGAATTTCTTATTCTGAATTCTACACTTAATAAGATCATAGATGAAATATATATAAATAATCAGATTAATAAATGGGATAAAGCAAATCATTAGAAGAACTACAAATGTGATACCAAAAGCATATAGATTATACTTATCATATTCATCTGTTTTCTTAAATAAACACGGATTATCTAATAAAGTTATTAAGTATAGGAACATTGATATAATTACTGAAATTAAATAAAGCATTCTTCTATTCCCCTGTTAACCTTTCCATTACCAATCGTGACTGGTAATTTATGTCTTTATACAATTCCGATTCATTGAATTCTAAGGCTAAATTTATTAATCTTAATTTTAAACGAAATTTAATAGAATGTTGATCTTTCGTTTCAGCATATAATGGTATAATCATTTCATCGATATCTATTCCTCTGCCATCTACTAGTTTTTTATCTTTTATTTTTTGTAATTCATTTTTAAAAGTCAATTCTATTAATTTTAATCGATCTTCAATGTATGGATAATAATCTGTGTAAGTTTCTATGCCATCCCACATTTCCTGAATCATTTTTGCGATATCCATTTCTATTCCTCCGTTAACTTATTTAAGGTCTGCATTGCTTAGTAGTATTCATCTCGCTTCAGCTTTTCATATTCAACCGCCACCCTTAAAAATTCTGTCCTCGTTTTAAATGCATCACGATAAGAAACAACATTATTCAAATCCATATTCAATAATTCATTAAAAGCTTCTTCAATGTTCATTCTTGTTCTCCCCCAACTAATTTTTCTAACATTAATCGCGCAATTATCTCGTCTGCTAATGTTCTATCCCCAATGTGACCTTCTTCAAGTGTTCCTAAATTGGAATACAGTCCGACAATGCACTCTCCATTATTCCAGATCTCCAATTCCCAGTCTTCACTTCGATTAAAATAATCGTATTCATTTATAACTTTAATTATATCATCTAAATTCTCTGAAGCCATTTCTACTCCATGAATATCTGGATCACTTAGATTTAAAGTATAGATTACCATTTTACTTCCCCCTAATTTTAAAATTTTCTATGTGTTCTAGTATGACATCATCCCTTAATTGCATCTTACCATTAATATTGAGTGATGCATAAATCTCATCTTCTAGTCTCTCGCAATAAACATGATAGTCAGGGTTCTGTTCTGCATTGCTATAGAGAAATAATTTATACGAAACATTGAAAAAGATCCCAGGCTTTTTGTCTTGAAATTCAACTATATTCAGCATTCCATTATCGATATCACAATTGAGATTGATGTTCTTACCGTTCCGGACGTCCTCGATCACTTCTCTCGATAATTCGTTATATTCCTGGTCCTGATACTCAGTTCTCTAGCATTTTTTAGAAAGCTATCGACATAGATACCGATTATCGTATTACAGAATGGTATTGTCTGAAGATAATGTTGATTGATCTCATAAATCTCTGAATTTTCTTGCATTCCTACCCTCCTAATGAAAAAACAGTATATAGTTAAGATTTTCATTAAAAGATATTAATTTTATATAAAAATATTTAATAAAAAATGTTATAAAAGTAATTAAATTTAATATTATATTTATAATTGAATATTGTAATGGTTGCAACAAGTAAGCTTTTGTTGTGTAAAATATCAAAAAGTAAACAAAGTATTAATGATCTGTCTTATTAAGTATTTAATAACAATGTGTTATAAGCAATGAGATAGATATCGTAAAGAATACTTTAAAGTAGTCCCTAAT
>Ga0209777_10004792_pt1 | contig 15850 bp, 23 predicted proteins | sample FrelakmetHBP12HB_FD_187147 | JGI IMG/M metagenome (GOLD analysis project Ga0209777, IMG submission 187147) | Freshwater lake sediment microbial communities from the University of Notre Dame, USA, for methane emissions studies -HBP12 HB (SPAdes)... | ecosystem: Environmental > Aquatic >... | reverse complement strand
AGGAAAGCTCAGATAGTCCGTACTCTCGAATCAGTTCGCTCATCTTTTCAACCTGCACTGTAAACCCTTTCCACTTTGCCAACAACCGGGCCAATACTCCGCGTTCATTGTCCGTGTAGACCAAATGCACGATCACTCTACGTTTTTGCAAATAGCGCTGAATACGCATGATTGCCTGGATAAACTCTGCGAATTTAAAGCCGATGCCGCAGAAAATCGCGATATGACAGTGCAACTGGAAATTTGGGCCACTGCCGATCATTTGGGGCTTCCCGGCCAGATTCTTCAACTTGCCAGCCGCAAAATCCATGATGATTTGTTCCCGCTCATCGAGATCTTGTGTCCCATATACGCTTGAAACAAACGGGATCTCCTCAAGCGCCCTCCGTTCGTCTTCTAGGTTGTGCCAGAGCAGGTGATGCTCATCTGGATTCGCCTCCATAATCGCTTTTACAATCTCAAGCCGCTCATCTAACGAGTCCCGCTTTTCGCGCGCCGCATCTACCACGCCCATGCTCGCGTCACGCACAAGCCGGTATTGCCCGCCGCGATCGCAATCGGCCGCCCGATCCCCGGCCTTGATTTCGTGGTGGATCACTTCCAAGTCCGGGAGGTCATACCCTTCATCCGAAAATTCCGGCCCGAGATCCGAAGGCTTTTGCAAAAATAGCGCCCAGGTTGCCACCCACAACCAGAACTCCTGAACCTTGTGTGGGTGAATCGTGAGCACGTCCGCTTTCGTCGAATCGCGCTTGAAAAACCGTGTTTTCGCCTGCGACACGTCCATAATGCCCAGGTACGCGGAATAGGCCAGGAGTTCTATATACTCGTTCGGGTCCGGAGTCGCCGTAGCCACGAACCGATACGGCACGGACTCGAAAAGCGTCATAAACTCGCGAAATGTTTTCGTGCCGCCAAAGCCGCGGAGGCAGTTATGGACCAGAAATCCGTCTACGGAGTAGGAAGGATGCCGTGTTGCCGTAAGATCGTAGAAATAGAGCTTTCCGCCTGCATCCCGAAATCTTTCCAGCGCAGGATGTCCGCATTCCAAAACCTCAACACGGTCCACCCGAGCGAATGCAGATATGCTTCTTTCTTTGCATCCCGTTCTTTCCAGACCAGAGTTCGATGGCTCCCGCCGTCTACCTCGATTGCCATCTTCCGATCCGGTAGCGCAATGTCGAGAAATAGGCATGTCGGAAGATCCGCCCGCCGCAGCTTCACCGATACGGGATACTCGCATTCCCACGGAGCCGAGCCCAACGCCCGGAATAGAAGCAACTGCGGCCAAGTCAACCCCCTGCCCTTGCCCCCAGTCCATTTCGGACGAATACCGCGCCGCCTCATGGTATCGGCCATCTTGTCCCAGGATTCGCGAGTCTTGCCGAGAGCACCGAACGCTCGCTTCCGTTCCTTCGCTTTCTCCGAGCCGGAAGCCCACCATGCGCTGATTTTGGCCCCGCGTTTGGCGCGAACTTCTGGAGTATGCAGCCGCGTCCGAGTGATCTCCTGTCGCCACGGTTGGCTCATTTGCCACCTTGCCGAACAAGAATTTCCGCAAAACCTGTTTGCCAATTCTGAATTGAATTTCAGAAAGAACGTTGCCCCGCACCATTCGCAAATCTTCGGTTGCCGCCACTTTGCCGCGGGATTCGGCCTTGAGCCCGGATGCTCCCGGTTTGCTTTGGCAACGGCCGCCACTATTTCCGGTTGAGACATCCGCCATTTCGCCGAGCAGGACTGATTGCAAAAACGCTTCCGAGCTTCCTGAGAAATCCTGGGAACGATAATCGTTCCGCACCAGCCGCACGGCCGCGGCTGTTTCCATAACGGAATCGCCGGCCCGCAATTCGCCAGCACGTACCCAACCCCGTCGCGTGAAATACCTGTGGTCAGTGCTGCAAACGATGAATCGTCCAGCGATAGTGATTCCGACAGCTCGTTTAACTTCTGTTCGATGGATTCTGGAAACACGGTCCACTCCGCTGCAATTCTGAATGTAATCGCCAACCCGCAGAGACTCAATAGGCATAAGTCCCGTAGGGGTTTCAATCGGAGTACCAGCCGCAAAACACGCAGCTTCATCCAAACTCGACACCCCGAAGGCCGAAGGATCAAGTTTCCCATCGCGTACGGTCTCGTAGTTCGTCAGGTAAATGCCGTCCGGGTTGTCCACTTCCCCCCAGGACCGGATAAACGATATCGGTGTGCCCAGCATGGCCGCATCCCGCTTGAACTCCTGCCGCACGCCCAAGGGCGCCACAATGAGCCCCGGTTTCCCGGCCCGCGCGTGCTTCATGACCAGGCGCACGGTTTCAAGCTGAATCACGGTCTTGCCGAGGCCGAACGCTTCGAACCACGCCCGCCGGCCGCCCGCAGCGCCCCACCGGACAGAGACCCGCTGGTGTGGTTTCAAAATAGGATTGATTTCCGAGTCCTCGACCTGGAACCCGAAGGACCGCGATATCTCCGCTTTCCGCTTCACGAAAGCACGGTAGGACGCCAGACTCAAATCCGGTTGCGCCGCTCCCAGGTCGATACCGTTTGAAGTGAATTTACCGTAACTCATCCTTTTACCCTCGTATGATGGCCCGTACCATCGTGGTCTTTTACCCAAACCCGCTCCCGGTTTATCCGCATCTTCGCGTTCAGCGCTTGTTGCAGATCGAAGCCGCACGTATGCGCCAGCCGGTAGAGCAGGACCAGCACATCGGCCGTTTCCGACGCCACCCGCGCGAACGCTTCCGGCTGATCGCGCCGCAAGCTCAGCGGGATCGCAGGCGCCACCGCAAGCTCGCGGATCAGTTCCGCCATTTCGGTATTCGCCCGCGCTCCGATAATCATCGGGGAATAAGCCGTGCCGAAAGTCGCATCCCCCCAAGCCCCGATAGTTTCCTGATTCTCCAGTTCTTCCAACATTAAAAGCTCCTCCATGAGCCAATCTTGAAGCCCAAGCCACGCCCCAAACTTGTCAGTATCGGAGCCGTCCAGAATCTCGTCACGACAGCGCGCCTGTTCGCGCCGGCACCGCTCTATTTCGCTCAAGCTCCACGCTCCCCTATGGCCTTACACATCGCTTTGACCGCGCAGGATTCGGAACAAAGGTGCAGACAGGATTGAGTATTTATATCAGCCATATTCAATTCCTTCGGAGCCAAAAGCTGAACCGAGAGGATCTCCCGCGCTGGCCAGAATGCTCCGAGTAGTTCCGTTTCTATCAGATCAGACATCATTTTCGTGCGCCCGCTCACTGCCCCTCCCCCCGCACCGCGCACCCGCGCGCATCCCGGCAGATCGCGGCCCCGTCCGCGCCGCGGTATCGGTATTGTGCAGGCGCAGTAAACACGCGCCCGCATTTCGCGCACGTCGCCCCGTGCGTGGACGCGGCAGGCGCAAGCGCGAGTTTCGCCTGATGCTGCGCAGCCGCGGCCCGGCCCGGCCGGTTCGATTGATAATCTGCTTCGTACCGCTCCATTTGTTCCTCTCTTTCCATGTAGGATTGCCAGGAATCCCGTCTTAGATCCAGGTATGTGATTTCACTGGGTTGCACAAGTTAAGCCTTTTTGTTTGACCGAGCACTCTCTGTTAGACCGTGCAGAGTTGGAGCCTAACTCGCCCGCCATTTGCAGCCCGGTTGAAGTCTCAGACCCCAGTGCCCGATGTGGAGTTGTGGTTGGCACAGAAACCGCCCGCCGCCAACACGATTCACAGAGATACCCCACAAAGCCATGTCCAAGAGCCGCAGGCGATCCACCGTACGGCGAGTATCGAGACTCAACAATCAGATAACACCTTTCGCCAAGCGTTTGCGAGCATGCTTCACAGGCAGTCATCAATCCCTCGTTTTCACCCGTTCAAAATAAGCGTTCAGTTTCGACTCGTCCAACTCCGGCCCGAGATCCGCTTCGTTTCGGCGCCGTGGCCGCATCCCGCGCTTTTCGAGCCATTGATAGACGTATTCTCGATGAAGGCATGTCGGACACTCGCCACAATCGCAAATCCGCCGACCGCCAGGCTGACCGTGGCGCACCTGGCTTCGCCGCAGCCGCGCCCTATATTCGGCCTGGTACCGACGCCGTTTGCACCTTCGGCAGTGGCCGCACTCGCAAAGACGCAGGCGCATTATGCGTTCCTCCGTTTCCAGTTAAGATAATGCTCCCGCCATAACCGCAGCGTTTCGGGTGCCGCGCTTTCCATCCAAACCACCATGCGGAGCGTTTCCGCCGCGTTGCTCGCATCAACCACCAACGTCCCTGTTCTTGCGTGATAATCGCGCAGCAGAGTATCCGCCGTGTTTTGTTCTGCCGCGCGCCGGTTCATTTTGCCCAGGACCGCCGCGAAAAAACGCTGGCCCTTGATGCAAAACCCGAGCACCAGCCCGCCCGCAAAAACCGCCAGGAAAGCAAGAGCCAGTAGCCAGCCCGTCATACGCGCGGCCCCCTGGTGTGCTGAATGTAGATCGTGATGGCCAGCGCCCGCACGTCATCATTCGAGACCGCGCCGTTGTACTTCTTTGCGTACTCGATGCAGGAGCCCATCACATCGATAAGCATGTTGGCATCTTCCCGCAGGTTTGCCGAGATAATCGCCGTGCGCGCATCCACGCGCGGGAGCCCGCCGAGCGCCCGTTGCAGCACTTCCGCCGGCATGTTAGGATTCACGATAGAAGTATGGCTGTCGAAGCCTGTTGAACTTGAAGGCGGCGCGGTAACTTCGGGGGAAGAGCCCGCCGCTTTCGGAATTACGAACGTCCCGTCCTTCTGTTCCCCAACCCTCTCTACTTTCCATTCTGTGTTCCGACCGATGACCCCCTTGCACATGCGGAAGTGTTCGCTCGGCTGGAGCCCGAGCGCCTGAATCCGCTTGGCGATCGATTCATCCAGGAACAACGCCCGGTCATCGGTAGTTGTGAACAGGAACCGCGCCACCGGCCCCCGCGAGTTTACCGGCTTCCCATCGGCGTACTTAAGCGCCAGGTCTATCGGCACATTCGGCTGAAATTCTACTGTCGGCATCATTGGACAAAACCCTCCATCTGTTTTGTATGTTCAAAAGCCAGTTGCGCCGTCTGGATCAGGACGGCAAAAGCTACGTCTTCCCAGATCCGCCGTTGATCGGCCGGCAGCGCTTCGAAGTCATGCTCTGGAATTGTTCCCCGAGACATGTGATACGTCCGATAGGCCGCCGCGGCCATGATTTGAAGGTCGTCTTTCACTTCCCCTCCAGCGTCAAAGCCGAGCACTCGAAGGTAGTCCGCGGCGTAACAATCCGGACAAGCCCGTGCATCAGCCGCAGGTTGTCCTCGCGTTTTAGCTTGTCCGCAAAGACCTCCGCGTCTATAAAGTCATGAAGGAATCCCCAGCGCCGCGTACTGCGCGTTCAACCGCTGTACCACCGCGTCAAAATCCAAACACCAAAGCGCCGCAAACGCGCGCCGCCCAATCGCGTGGTAAGACCGCGGCCCCGTCCTATGGCACCTGTGGCACAGCGGCACACAGGAGCGATCCGACGCCTTCATGCTCATGCCCCCATCGTGCCCCGTATGCGCCGCTTCACACGGCCCTTGTCGCCATGTGCCACAAATTAGGCAGGGCAGCGTGCGCACCCATGCCATGTACGCCGCGTCCCGCTCAGGCCAGCGTGCGTGTCGCCGCGTGGGGACCCTACGCGGGGGACGGCCCAGGATTTCGGTTATCGCGTAACGCTCCATGCGGTTCAAACTCACCGGACCCTCCCGAGCAGCCCGCGAATCTCCTTATCGTGCTGCAATGTCGCATGTGTCACGATGCGCGCAAGCCGGTCCAGTTCGCGCTTCACCTGCGCGTGTTCGCGTGCGGCCCACTCTGCGCGTGCGACAGCGTAGACCGCGAGGACAAACGCAATTGCTAAAAGCCAGATCATCAAATTCGTTTCGCTTGCCATGTCTAAAATATTAGCTTGCTGCTAAGCTAACTGTCAAGACCAAATGGTACCATATCTCTTGTAAATAGCAAGCCGTTAAGCTATTCTAGTAACCGATGAAGAAGCAAAAGAACGGCGCAGCCGTGGCACTCGGTAGACTCGGAGGCCGAGCCCGCAAGCGTAAGTTGACCTCCGATCAACTCAAGGACATAGCCCGCCGTGGCGGATTAGCCGGAGGCAGGGGAAGGCCAAAAAAATGAAGACGTTACCAGAATGTCAGGCGCATCTATTGACGCAGATTGCCGAAGGCAAAGAGTTGCGCCATCGAACAAGTCCAAAGACTATCGGAGCAACTTGCAGCGATGTCAAAAGAACTTGCAAAACGGGTTAAAGCCGCACGCCGAGCCGCCGCTGCACGCGGGGCAAACGGAGCCGCAAAATGAAAGTCCAGGCACAAAGGCTTATCCGACTTCTCGAGCAAGCCCCCAGAAACTTGCAAATCGAGGTTTCCCATGAAGTACTGCGCGCGCTTCAGCCCCGATCAAATCCCTACGTCTCCGAAGAACAGCAAGACAAGATCGATGCCGCACTGCTTCGGAAACGGAAGGCCAGCCAAAAGACCTACACCTTAGAAGAGGTTAAAAAACACTTTGGCCTCTGAGTGGCGCGTGGTCTTTCAGTCCGATGCCCGCCGCGACATCGCTAAATTGAAAGACCAATACCTGATTGCCGAGGCCATCACAGCATCCGAGGATTTAGCTTAGCGAGAGAAACGCCAGGACTCGATTGCAGAGCGTATCTCACGTTCCGAAGGAGAATACGAGCGCTTGCTCGTTCTGGCCGCAGCCAGAAACGCGAATCTGATTACGGAGTAGTAACGCTCCAGTGGAACAACTGCATTGCGGTCCCGTAGGTGGTATTTTCGTCGTCTACCCCGAAGCCAATTTCGTCGGATATCAGAAATTGGTTGAACGCCTGCGTGCTCAACTGTATCCAGTTCACCCCATCGGATGAATAGAAAGCCGTCCTATTTCCACTGAGCGGATTGACTATGCGAAGCCAGAACGTCCCCAAAGAAGAAATGGTCAATCCCTGTAGGATAAATCCGTTCCCACTATTCGAGGAAAAACTGGTTGGGCTATTCCATGCGGCTAGTTCAATCTTGCCAGAGCACACCGACAACGTGACAAGTTTGCCGGACGATGATTCCCTGAACAGTATGCCATTCCGAGCGCCGCATCCGTCAGCATAATTAGCGAGAAATCCAGCATATACAGTGTAGGCCACAGCCGGTTGCAGTTGCTTCAGAATCCGCCAACTGGCCCCGCCGGACCCAGCCGGCGCCGCGATCGAAATAGACCCATTCGTACTTGCGCCCGTAGCGGTCGATTGATTGACCCACTGCCAGAGCAGCAGAGTTACGGTTGACCCGTCCACATGCGAAGCCGCCGCCGTGCCGTCATAGGCGCGGGTTAGTGCGGAAAAGGTTGTGCCTGTTTTCGTCCCAACCCGAATATTCTCTGTGCCGATCTGGATAACAAACGGTGCCGCAGGAAAACCGGCCGCACTCGTAACGACGCATGACACATCCCCGGCATTCATCGTCCCGCCATTGTTCAGTGTGCTGGTTTGACCCGTAATCGCGCCAGGTGGCGTTACCAATGAGATCGGCCCGTAATTGTTTCCTCCAGACACGATGTAAGGAGGAGTAAACGTACCTCCCCCGCCGGCCCCGCACGCCGCGCCCGCCGTTACGAGGTTATGATTCGCGTCAAACTTGGCACAATCATTAGTCGCAGGATTGGCCCCCGCAAAAAGCTGGACTTTCGACCCGTTCCCTTCCCCTGCGATCGCGCCCACCAGCCCGGCCACGTTGATAACCGGCGCCCCCGGTATCCAAGCCGCTACGTTTGTCCCTGTGATCGATTCGCCGACTTGTGCCGCGCCCCATTGCGCAGTAACGTCCATAACGCAGGTAGTTGTGAAATCGTAAGCCACGTTCGCCGTGTTCAGAATCGCCGCCTCAGACGGCGAGAGAGTAGAACCAACCAACCCGGCCATGCCATTGGTCATGAAACTGCCGCCAGCTCCCGTCCCAATGGACGTAATCGTCAACCACATCCGCCACGTCCCGTTTGTGACCGCCCCAGCTGGAGGCGTCAGCACCCCGGACGCCAAGACCGTACCGCCGCACTCCACGCGCAAGGTCAAAGAATCCGCGACGGCAGGCAAAGAATAATACCCCTGTGCCCGGACTTCAAGAATCGCTCCATTGGTGAACGTGTTGGCCGGAATCGTGGTTGCGCCAGACACAGAGCCGATCACGCTGGTCTGGGCATTTGTATTGTCAGGCCCCGCCTGCGTAGTCGAGGAAAACAGCGTAGATCCAGGCGTACCCGCGCCACTCGATGAACACGCGACCCCGGAGTCAACCAGATTGCCGTTGCCGTCAAAAGACCCGCAATGCCCGTTCGTGACCGCGCCGCTGCCCAGTTGGAACTTGGCGCTATTGCCCGTTTTGTTTGCCACCGGAACGGCCGCCGGCACGATAGCCTGGATGATGCCAGCCAAGGTATGCGACGGAGCAAAGACGATGCCGCCCAGGATAACGGCCGACGTGTAAAGCAGAACCGTAGGTATTCTCATAGAACTTTCTTTAATTGTTAATTTTGACCAGATTGACATTGGCCGCCAAGACGCTGATCGTGCTACCCGCGGTTTCATCGTTGGCGTAGAGCGTAATCGCCTGTCCGGCCGAAAGCGCTAAAAGAGAGGACCCGGTTACTGCAACTACGTCAGAACTGTTTTGCAGTTTGGCATGTGATTCAGTACTTATCTGTTCCACTCCGTTAATGGCTATCCACAAATGATACACATGGTTGCTATTTGACGAGGAAAACGTCATGCTCCAGATCACTCGATAAGTGCCCGGCACAACGACCGTGAGCGCCGAGGTAGCATAGGTCCAGCCGTTCAGCACCGTGCCGCTGTTCAGCGCGCTGAAGCACGCGACCTTCGCAGGCGTATTCAACACCAAAGCTTGTGTATAGGGTGAAGAATCGTTGTGAAACCACATCTCACCGTAAGCCAGTGCCGGCCCCGTCGTGATATCGGTTCGATTCTGCCCTGCGTTATCCGCCACTAACGGCCCGATAAAGTTCACCGTGCCTCTAGATGTTACCGGAGTCCCCGCGCTCTGAATCACCTGATATGCGGTATAGATCACGGCTGCGGACGCAAACGAGCCCAGCAGCAAGCCGGCAACGAGGACTAGTGACCGTCGCATTTAGAACACCCCCTTAGAGTAAGAAATCGTGACCTTATCGGAATTCGCCACCGATTCAGAGACACAGATAGACTTACCGGCACCCGACCGAAGCGCCCCGCCCCAGTCAGAATCGAGGCCTGTAATCGCGGCCCCCGAGTAAAGCTCTGTCGTACCCGCGCAGGTTGTAATCGTAGCCGAGGCAATCGAAAACGTGTTGACCACCGGAGCGCCGGCCGCCGCCGAGGTAACAAACACCTTGCAGATCTGAATCGTCTGCAAAGCCGTGCCGGCGACAATCTCCACGTATCCGGTACCCGAAAGCGGCACTTCCACGGTATTCGTACAACCCAAAAAACCGTAATTGTTCCCCTGTGAGTCCACCTTCAAATTGTAGTCGTTAGTCCCATTCGAGCCCCCAACCTTCACCGGGTTGCCCGCATCTGCCGCGCCAGACGCCGCCAGACCGCCCACTCCCTGCCCGCCATTGACCCCACCTTCGAGCGCCGTATGCCCGTTGATCTGTTTCACATTCACGTCTTGCGTACTGGGAAAAGTCACCGTCACTGGCAGCGACGATTGATTAGACGCAATCACCACGGGAATACTAGACGCCATGAGCGCCTGTCCGAGCGGCCCAACAATCGTTACGTTTGACCCCGTACCGGAGCTGGTAGTGTAGACCGCCGGAGGCAAAACCCAGCCGTAAGCCGCCCCCGTGATCGTGCCCGTCCCCGTCGCGCTGTTCAGGCGCACGCTCACCCAAGCCGGTACATTTTGCCGCACCAGAAAGGAGCCAGGCAAGGAAGCCGTAAGCAGGGGATTCGCCGCCGTGGCAATCACCGTGCCCGAGAACGCGCCCCAACTGCCCGGCGCCCCCGCCGTGTCAGGACCGGAATCGAGTTCGATCGATATGGCCGATACCGTGGTTGGAGCCTGGTAGGACATTACCCAGGTGCCGCAGGGGAGACCTTGAACGCTGGGGACTTTGTTCGGGAAGCCCGTCGCCGGCACACGCACTGGAGCAGCCCCGACAGCAAAAGAGAATTTGATAATGCAGTCTGCCGAGACGGTTGTCGTTTGGCCGTGTGCGCCATCTCTACCGAAAAAGGCATAGAGGCAGGAAAACAAGAGGAAGAGTTTCAGGCGTTTGCTCATACGACAAAAGTATAACCCTTGTCAATGGCCTTTGGGGTTGAACAAGCACAAGTCGTGAAATAGAACGCGCTGGACCCGACTCTTGATGGATATTTCAGACTTTCGGAACTAGCGCGCGGAGCGGACGGAGGAGCACCGCACGCGGCAGCAAACCCTAAACTTTCTGAAACCTATTTTTCCTCTCAGGTAAAGGACAAAACTCATATCCTTCTATCTTTAAAGGAGCACAGAACGTCACGCCCATGTGAGAAAGGACCTCTCGATACTCTCGCTTGCATTCCTTCAGCGTCTGGCTGGCCGTCGACCCGAAACCAATCTCTTGCCCATCTGGAGCCAGACCCCATCGGACCACATGCAAACACGGATCAGAGCGCAAAAGCAGCTTCGGCTGAAAGATCCTGTCGCGGATCAAAGGCAGGCGTAAAAGCCAGGAAGGTAAAGTTATGAGCATTTTGGAATATCCCGCAAGCTGACAGCTTCCGGCCAGTTTAAAATCATCAATCCCACCTCGCATCATCCGCCGACCGGCCCCGCTTTGTCTTCATGTCTGCAATCTGCGTCGCATACTGGCGCCGCTTCGCTTCCGGCGTGGCGTGAATGATCGCACCGCCCTCATCATGCGCGCCACAGTGCGAATCGCGGCCCAAGCAATGCTGCGACACCGCCCACGCGTACTGCTTAAAGGTAGGTATGCCCGAACCGGAATACGGAGGATTTAGCTTTTCAAGGCTCTGCTTCAAGAACGTCAAACGCCGGCCCGGAGGCGTCGAGCGGATCATCGCCGCCGCGCGCCGCGGTGAACCCTCAATCTCGCCGCGCAGGACGCCCACCGCATGGGACCAGGCGGAATAGTTCGCAGCCGGATTCTTGAAGTGATCCACTACCGCTTTCACATCCCGCAAGCTCTCAAACTCCGAATCGGGATCTAAGGAAGCAAAAAAAGAACCATCCCCCCGCTTGTAGATCGTCACGCCCTTGTACTTGCTCACCGCCTTGACCGCGGCCCGCTTCTTCTCCGCGAGTTCTTCCCGCGCCTCGCGTAGGGCTTCCCGCTTTTCGTCCTTCGCCGCGCGCTTCTCTTCCCGCGCCGCTTCGCGTTCGCGCTCGCGTTCCGCCGTGACCCGCTCGCGTCCGATCGCGCGGCCCGTATGCGTCCGGTACGTGCGCCCGCCAAGCAGCCCGCCTTCGCCAAACAGACCCAGGAACGGATTGTACTGTTTGGTTCGCCGGCCCAGGCCCGCGGCTTTAAACACGGCGGATTTAAGCTGATTGCAAGACCGGCAAAGCCAAAGCAGGTTTTCGGGTTCGCCGTGTTCTTCGTAGCCGTCCAGGTGATCTACCTGGAGGTCCGATGTTGACCCGCAGAACATGCAGAGCTCCGGCATATCTCCTATGTCGGAATTGGCCCGGTAGCGTTTCGCACGGTCTGTAATCTGTGACGCAGGTTGACGTGTGCTCATAGCTCCATTATCCCCACGCGCACGCCGCGCAATGTCAGGCACGCAAAAGTAAGAGCCATACGCCAATGAGAGAACGACGCCAGCGTCACCCCGCGCGGAGTTTGCACATGCCACGGACGCACTAACACGCCCGCCCGGTCTTTCACGATGCGGAGTTTGCCGCTCATGCCGCCGCGCCCCCGCCGCGCCGCGAAAGCACCGCAATACGCTCTTGCGAACCATCTAAATCCGGCGCAACCATCCGCGCCGCGGCGGAAATCGCGGGTGTTGCGCGGATTGGAAACTCATCATGCGGCACTCCCAACCGCGCGGACAGATCGGCCCACGCTTCCAGTTCAACCACGCGAACCGTAAGCTCCGCAATCAGCGCCCGCAACGGAGCCGCAACACGAGACTGAACCGTCGCCATCAGTTTTTCAAACGGCAAAACGCCATGCTTCCAGAACGCGCGCCGATGATCCGCAGAGCAAAACTCCTGATTCTTTTTTTTCGCCACGAACGGAAGTTGACAGTACCGGCAGGTGCGCGAAGACGCGAGTTTCTTTTCCGCTTCGGCTTCTCGCCGCAGCCGCGCCCCATAGTTTTTACGGTGCTGAGGCTTACAGAATTTCTGGTCCTGGTATTGAGGGAGAAAAGAGGCCTTGCAGAATGGGCACCGCCTTGCCTGTTTACGAGGTACGGTAGCCGACTCCCCAAAACGTAAATGCTTCATTTTTCCCATCCGTGGCTATTCTACGGCACATCAAAACAGGAAAGCAAGGGGAATTAGGAGCGGAGGGCCAAAAACAGAGAAAGGAGTAGAATCCCGGCCCCGACTCCAACCGTTACCGGATCGAAAGAAGAAACCAGCGTGGAGAGATCCAAAGAAGAAAGGTCCAGAGCCGAACCGGAGGTATCCGACCCTGAACCCGCCGCTGGAGTGGCGCCTCCACCCGCGGCTAAAGACGACAACGGAACATCTACAGGGAGTCCGGTCCAGGATGCCACGTTCTGAGTGTAGACGGAAGGGTTGTTTCCGTCGCAGAGCGAACCTCCACAGGATGCCGGCGCCCAGGCGTTGAGCATCGAAGAAAGCGTAGCCCCGCGGTCAACGTAAAGCTGAACCTGTCGCTCGAGATCCGCTTGTCCCGTGGCCGCGTCCGGACAGATGGCGATCTGCCCCGGCCGCGACGTGCAGCCCGGCGCCACAATCAGCCCGCCCGGATTGTTGTACTGCGGAGCCACATTCTCTTGACGCTTGATTGCGGCCGAGATGTCTTGCACCATGCCGCCAACGCCCCGCAGGTACATCAGAGCACCTCTCCATCCGACATCAAACTCTGCTGAATCACCTCAACCAAAGCGGCCCGCCCTTGCTCAATCGTTGGAAACGCTACGAGTTGGCCCGCCTTGTCGATCCGGCCCCGCCGCGCGTGAATCGCTCCAGGATTGTTATACCCCACAGGCGCATTCTCCCACCGTGCAATGCTGGCCGCAATCTGCTGTACCGCGTCCACTCCGGTATTGAGTTGCGCCGTTCGCATGTTGCCCTGCGAGTCAACGTACTGCACATACATTCCCGTCCGATCCACCGACACCGTGAGCGGACCCCAGCCAATGCACGCGCTGTCAGTGCGCGCTTTGCAGGTTGCCACCGGACACTTGCGCGCCGTGCCGCCGCCGCCGGAAATAGCCGGCGCAGGACCTGTCGCAACAGGTACGGGAGGAATCACTTTCGGCAGGACGGCAAATTCCAGAACGAATTGCGAAACGATTCCATTCGGATTTTGCAACGCGCCAAATTCAGCCACGAATTGCGAAACCACACCCGTGGGAATTGGCAGACCCGCAAACTCTGTGACGACCTGCGATACGAGCGCCGTCGGCCCCGCCATGTCAGCCAGTCACTTTCTGCCCGAACTCCGCAGCGGTCAAATCAGCCTGCGTCCAGGCAAGCCCCGTGGCTGGATTCAGCGAGGTATCCCCGGCCAGGTTGTACATCTGCTTAGCGTAGGTGTAGGTAGTCAGCGGCAAAGAAAAATCGGCCATGACCGCATCCACGCCGCCCTGCCGAATCACCGGCGCAATGATACGAGTCCCCGCCAGGTCCTTTCGGCAATAAATCACGCTCTGCACCCCGAGAACCTGAATCGGAGGCGTATAGCCCGTGTTCGGGATTTTGTAGGTGTCAATATCCCCAATGTTCGAGGACGACACGTAAGAAGCATCCCCATCGGGAGGGATTTCGTTCACCTGCGAAAAATGCGGCCCCGCTACCAGCGGAGTCCAAGCCGCATAGTGCCCATCCGCGTTTGGCGTGTTTTCAATCACGATGATGTCGCCCAGGAAGTCGGTAGCAAGGTACGTATCGTCATGGCAGGAATCCGCGCCCCCGCCCGCCCCAAGCAATATGAAAATATTCGCCGTTCCCGTGTGCGTAGGATCCACGTTGACCCCCGCCATGGCGAGAGCCACAACCCCATTCACCCGTAGCTCAAACGAGCCCGGATTGCCGCAGGTGATTTTTAGCTCGTAGCGAGCGTACACCCCGAGAGTCTGATTAAACTGCGGATCTGGAACTGGAAACGTTACGGCACTGTTGCCAACGTATAATTGCCCAGAATTATAGGCCCCAACTTCCATCTGTATGTCGTTAGTATTGACGCTGGACAGCCGCAGAATGGGATTTCCAAGCCCCCCCAAGGGATTGTAGGCACTCGATGCGACCACAGTCTGCAAGGCAGGAAACGATAGATTTGGCCCGAATCCCCCGCCACCGATATGCAGGCATTGCGTCCCCGTCCGCGCGTTAGCGGCCGCAATGTTACTAAATCCGTTTGTCGCGTTCCACTTCAACGCAATTTGCGGCGTTGCGTAATGGTCGTAAGAATCGAGAAACAGAATCTTCGCAGCCATGCGCTTATGCCCCCGCTGGCCAGGTCCAGCCCACCAAGGAAGTCAAGAACACCACCCCGACTTCAGGGAAAGGCGCAGCCGTTGTGACCTTGACGCGCACCACATCGCGCGGTTCAAACACCAGCCGGCCCGGAACGCGCCACGGGCCAAACTGCGTCGAGCCCTTGGAAATCGTAATCTGCCCTGTCGGATTGCCGTTTACATCGAGAGCCCCAAAGTACGGCACGATGTAGCCCGAGGGTAGGATTGGACTTCCCACGCCACCACCAATCACTGTGGGGATATTCACATCCCACTGCCAGGCGACCTGCCCCAGCCCATCTACCAGCGTAATCCCCACATAGGTCAGCATCAGTCCGGTAATCCGCAGAAACTCCCCATCCGGTACCGCAAAGGACCAGAGCTCAGTTTGGGTACCGTTTACCGGCGCCGCAATCGTGCTTTCAAGGTTGAACGCTTGAGCGGTCTCGCCCGGATACTCCCAGGGGTACGGCCAAAGCTGCTTTCGCGCGTCCGATTTCGTCTTGGCCAAAAGCCCGGCGGCAGCCAGCGCGGGAGTCAAGCCGTTCGCCTGCCCAAGTCCCTGCCCAAGTCCTAGCTGCATTGAATCACCTCCGCGACACCGAAAATCATGAACACGCGCGCCGCCGCCACGTTCGCCGGGTTCGCCCATAACTCAACTGAGAACATGCCCGAGCCTGTGACGGGGTAGGGCACCGGCAGGAGCTTGGGATAGGTCGAATTCGGGTTGCTGTAAAACCAGTTCGACAGCGGCACGTCCGAGAACTTGTGACCCGTCGAGACGTCCTTGATCTGAACCGAGAAATACGGCCCGTTCAGATTTCCGATTGTGGCGAACACGTCAAGCCGGTTCACGTTTTGAAAGAATCCAAAGATCAGCGAGCCCGGCGTGATGGTCAGGTTGTACCGCTGGTATGCCCCCGGGTTCATGGTTTGCAGAGTGATATCCGGCGCGTTGTAAAACTTGGGCGCATAGCAGGAATTATGATCGAGCGGCGCCAGCGCGGGGTTGACTTCGGAATCCCACGAGCCCCAGGTATCCCGGTAATAGGGCCATTGCTGAAGAGAGTTTATCATCCACGCACCACCTTGGAACCCGCAAACACGATTTGAATATTCACCGCCCCGAGGCCCAGTCCGGCATCCGCCC
>Ga0209777_10004791_pt1 | contig 15851 bp, 18 predicted proteins | sample FrelakmetHBP12HB_FD_187147 | JGI IMG/M metagenome (GOLD analysis project Ga0209777, IMG submission 187147) | Freshwater lake sediment microbial communities from the University of Notre Dame, USA, for methane emissions studies -HBP12 HB (SPAdes)... | ecosystem: Environmental > Aquatic >... | reverse complement strand
GCCCGTTTTTGTTTGGTTTATCAATAGTCAGAACTGGTACTTTCATATCAATGGTATTTGTTTCTATCTCTGAACTTCCCCGGTTGGGATTTGAACAAAACTGTTGCTGGTTGCTTCAATCTCCACTTGAGGAATTTCTGAAACTTCTCCGTTTGGAGAATGGAATCCACCGAGTTGTAAATATCACGAAGTTCGTTGTGTGTCCAGTTTTTATGGATATACGACTCACACGTTTCGCAAGTCGGTACAGTTTCCTCGCCTCCTTTAGAACGAGGAATAATATGGTGCCCTCTTGTATAGGTCGTCAGTTTACAGAAGACACATTTATTAACTTCACTCATAACTGTTCGTTGGTGTACAATAACACAAATGCCAAAAAAGTCAACCAAAAAATTCACCGGCAAGCACACTGCCAATAATTTTCAATTTTGTATATTTTATCCTCAATAGTTTTATGTTTTTACAGAGAGCGTATTCGGTTTTTATTCTGTCTTTATATTGTATGTCACTCAAATCGAATTTTGTAAATTTGAAATTTCCAAAATCCCCCATTCTAAAATGTTGTTCTCCATCGTATTCTATAAGTAGATTTTTTGATGGAACATAAAAATCAAACTTTAACATGCGACCGGTTTTTGGATTTCTACAGTCATCAAACGTTTTTTGGCTGAAATGGATAATACCATTATTTTCCATCCAACACCGAATTTTTTCTTCTCCACGAGACGAATTACATTTTGGGCATCCATCTCCCAATAAATGTCCGTTTGGTTTTTGATAAAAAGAACCGTGTTTTTTGCAGATTATTTCAACCTTCCTTTTGTTATGTCCATAAACTACTTTAGAATAATCATATTTATCGCCGTGAATTTTTTGAGCATCTTTTACAAAACATTCCGTAGTTTTCTTTGGTGTTCCATAACAAATTGGACATTCTACACCATCTAAATGATTATTAGGACTTTGTAAAAATTCGCCGTGTTTGTGACAAATAACAATTCCTTTTACAAAAGACCTGATATAAACAAACTTGGAATAATTATACTTATTCCCGTAAACCAGTTTTGCCTTTTTTATGAATTCCTCGGTTGAAGATGCTCGGTTAGATGAACGGATTATTACACCACATCGTCGGCAACCACCATTTCTAAGATGAAGACTCGGAAGTTGAAAATCGGAACCATGAATGGGACAAACAATTTCTACTTTACTAAAAGAATTGACATAATTGACCTTAGAATAATCATATTTGTTATTGTGAATTATTTTCGCCAGAGAAAGAAATTTTTCTTTTCTTTCTTGCGTAGTTCCTTTTCCGCCTTTGTTCGGATTCTCTATTTTTTTTATAGAAATTTCGTTGGTATTCAGCGTTTTTTCTTCTGATATCTTCAATTGTTCGAAATTCGTTTTTTGTTGGCATATGTTTAATTCCATACACATAAATAGTGTATAGATTTCCTAAAATTAGGAAATTATTAACTTATTTTGAATATTGGAATTGGGTCAAATTTGTGACGGGTAGAATTGTGCCATTTATCATAGATAAAAAGAACTTCTTGTTGACGTTTGGTTAAGAGAGATTTCGATTCGGATATTGTTGTCTCACGCCAATTTAATGCCCACTCTAATTCTTCATATGTAGCTCCAATAGCAGATTCATCAGTTCTACCATCTTCCCACAATCCATCGGTTGGAACTGCTTCACTAAGTTCTGGCAACATTCCCAATTTACGAGACATTTGCCTTACTTCTGTTTTGGTAAGGTCCGCAATGGGTGAAATATCAACCGCCGAATCTCCATATTTTGTACAAAAGCCAATTCCAAAATCCTCTACCCGATTTCCCGTTCCAACAACCAAACCATCATTGGCGGTTGCCACTTGATACAAGGCAATCATACGAAGTCGGCTCTTACTATTAGCAAAAGCTAAACCACTATCAAAGTCACCACAAAGAGACGACTTGAAAGCATCAAAAGTTTTGGTTAAATCAATACGGACGTATTGAACGCAGTCAAAATTATCTTGTAACCAATCAATGTGTTTAACACCTCTATCAGTTTGGTCTTCCTTGGAATGACATGGCATCGTCACACAGATGGTTGGAATGCCGGTTTTGGCACAGAGAGTTGAAACAAGGGCCGAATCCACTCCGCCAGAAACTCCGACGACCCATGCTTTTCGGTTGTTAGTAACGGCATAGTTTTTCAACCACACCACAATTTCATTAGCCAATTTAGTCATGTCTTTCATAGTGAGGACATGATACTACATCAGATAGAAAAAGTCAAGCAGGAGTTGCTTGTTTTTGAGCGGTAGGCGAGGGTCTTGGATTTTTCAGCCAGTCCACAAACGGTTTGTTTTTTGGGTCAGACAAATCACGAACATGACCCTTGAAATCCGGAAGGGTTTCTATCTTCTTTACGGCTTGTTTCGTTAACGAATCATCAAACCCAGCCATCTGATACATTTCTGACATATGACGAACACAAACGCCATCAGAAAGCATCCACCCAGCGTTTTTCAGTGGGGTTCTATCAAGATTGTTTTCCTTAAAACAATAACCACACACCCGGAGAATTGATTTATCCGGTTCCAAAATGAATGAGTCTCTGAAATCTTCTGGCATATATTCAGCTAAAAATGGTGCTGGCGGTGGGAGTTGAACCCACAAAACTTTGATTCTGAATCAAAGATGTTTTCCAATTACATCACACCAGCAAGTTCTGTGATTTGTTGTGCGACGGCACACAGAGGGACCGTCATGGAGTTGAGGCCACACCTTTAACGGAAGGGCACCTACCAAGGGCGTAGTTGAGTGTTGAGTTCAACCGCCTCCACCAGCAACATTTTCATGCTACGATGATAACTATACACGAAAATCAGAAAATGTCAAGTAGTAAGTGACAATTTAGAGCACAGTTCTTGAAACTCATCCCATGTTTTCGGAAGGTCAACGAGTTCATGAACACCGTAAAACCCTGTTTTGCTCGTATTTTCAGCAATCATTATCAAGTTGTCATCTACACAGTTTTCTAAGACTCTTGGAGAAGCCACACCTAACAACCAAACAGAGTCATTGTCGGTAATACCGATGACATTTGAGCACCTATACTTTTTTCCCTTGTGTTTCCCTTCCTCACAAGTATAAGAACGACTGGTCTTGAATACAAGAGGAACATTATTTAAGGATGAACCTTTGATATCACAAATGACGCCTAATGGGAGAAGGTCAGGATGGTTTTTTCGAGCAGATTTTTCAACGATGGAATCGTCAAAATGTTTTTCTTTCTTGTAGAATTTCAGAAGGGCATATTCAACCGCTGCCCCTGTCATTTCCCGTTTGACTCGTTTCTGATTATCAAACCCTTTACACTCCTTTTCTTTTGCCTTAGCCTTTGCTAGAGCAAACTTCTCAATGAGTTCCTTATCTCGTTTTGTGAGTTCTAGTCTGTGCCCATTCTTTTCACAAACGCCCATACGAGGCCAGAAGAGATTGTCGAAGACGAAATGATTGAACTTGATTCTGAAATGTTTCGTTAAGGGACTACCCGCCTCAACGCCAAGGGTTTTGTAAAAATTTGATGTCATCATACCTTATAGCAACGGTACTGTGTAATAAGTATGATGTCAAGTTACTATACCATCAACACATTTCTATGATTCCGAAATTGTATTTGCCTCGCTCCAACACAATAACATCAAGATTTGGGAGGACATCATTCTTGGTAAGAACCATGCCGATATCTAATACAACTTTTCGATTAACTCTGACGCCTTTGTTTTTGATGGCTTTACGAGCCTCCCCCAAACTTGAACAAAGACCAGTCCATTCCAATGCTTCAATAAGTTTGATGGATTTCTCTCTGTCCATTGCTACTTGTTGATGTCCAAATATGGAAATAGGTGGTTTTCCAATTGGCCAAAGAATTTCCTCTGGCCATTCAGACGGGTCTTTTTCTGAGGCTATGATACACAACTCAACAGAAGAGAATTTTCTGTGAGACAAGTCATATGTGTCTTTGATGAAAGAGGACAAAGCATCCATAGAAGAATCATAACAAAGATTGGATGAAATGTCAATTACAAAGACATCTATCGGTTAAAGTTTTTTTAAGAACATCCAAATTTCCACAAACAACTTCCGCAGAATTCCGTTCCATTACACGTTGAATTTTGTATTTGTCGCATTTCATCAGATATGGATTTTTTGGGTCAAGATAAACGTTTATTTTTGGAATGAAAAAATCAGGATAGTATCTCCTATTATTTTCATTTTCATCAAACCAAAAAAGTTGATGTCGCTTTTTACTTCTATCCCAAACAATTCCTTTTTCATCCATCCATTTTGCTAACTCAACTTCCCATTTAGAATCCATCAAAATTCCGTTGTATCTATATCGTTTGTAATTTGTTTCACCGCCACAATTGGGGTTTTCTCTTGCTAATTTTCTCATTAACTCCGAATAACAATGTTCTCCACATGTTTGAGTAGGTTTGTTTTTTAATTCCCACAAGTTCAATGTTTTTTGGAATACATTATGACATATTACACATGTTAAATCATATATTTTTGGAAACACTTTTGGTATTGGTTTCCAATGAGTTTTCAATCCACGACTTTGATTTTCTTCTTTAACAAATGATTGAGCATATTTTACAGCACAGTTTTTACTACAACATTTCCGCCCTTTTTTGTGAGTAGTGGTTTCAAACGGCTTTCTACACCATAAACAATTTGATTGTATCTTATGCGTCGTAGTTTTGTTAAACGATTGGGCGCATGACCGAGAACAGAAAAAATATGTACGTTCGTTTCTAGTTTGGCGGCTGAGTTCTTTTTTAGGAAGGTCAAACAATGTTTTACATTTATGACATATTATTGAAGATGTTTTCATATGTCTATAAATAGTGGAGAGAAACAGAAAAGAATGACAAACTCTTGCTTGACTACTATTAGTTTTAACCATTCGTGACCAACATGGAGGTTGTAATCATACACGAACTGGAGCCTACGGGACTCGAACCCGTCACCCCTGCGATGCAAACGCAGTGCTCTACCAAATGAGCTAAGACCCCGACAAAGAACAAACCAAAAAAATGGTGCTGGTAGAGGGACTTGAACCCCCACGGATAAACCATGAGTTCCTAAGACTCACGCGGCTGCCAATTACGCCATACCAGCATTAACACTAATAACTATAATCCGAATCAAAAGAAGACGAATATTCAGGTCGCTCAACCGATTGATGTATGTCCTCACAAATAAACCGTTACTGCTGGTCGTGAGTTAGAACCGCGTTCAAAACGCCACGTCGTTCGCCCCAATCTACGTCTTAGTGACGAGCCGCCCTCAATGTATCCGTCTTAAAATGGTCAGAATGGTGGGATTTGAACCCACAATCTCGTGTACCCGAAACACGCGGAATGCCAAATTATCCTACATTCTGATGGTGGGCTGTAGTGGAATCGAACCACTCTCTCCAGCGTGTCGAGCTAGCATTCTGCCGATAAACTAACTGCCCATAATCGTTCCAACAGATACATAGTATCGTATTCCTGAAAAATGTCAAGTGTTTTCTCATTTTTGGACATGAAAAACCCGCCGGCTTGCAACAGGCGGGTCGTCATAACTTCTTTTAATTAGTTAGGTTATGGGAGCTTAACGGAGAGGCCAACGAAATAACGAACCGTCTCCTTGTACTTCCAACCATCAACATCAAACGGAACTTCCGCTCTGGCAAGAACCGCTACATCTTTCTTGAGCCACAAACGAACGCCCGCTTCAGGTGCCAATTCCCACGATGGGGTCTGATTTCCATATTGGAGACCAACCGCACCACCGGCAAACAGGTCAACCCTCTTGTTGAATCCGCTCAAAAGCGTCCAATCGTTGTATAGACGAGTATTCAACAGAGTACTTCCGTCGTTGTAGGATACGCTTTGACGAACACCAGCTTCAATTGGAAGAAGCAGATGGCCCGTGCGACCCAAACCCAAGTCCACACCAAAAGCGGTGTCTCCACCCGAGGTCGTTACGGTACTACCAGCGCCACCAAGGGAGAATACCCAAGATTCAGCAGAGGGAGTAGCCTTTACTACGTTAGTATCCGCAGCAAACGCAGTTGCGGTTGCGATAATAGCGATAGCCAAAAAGCTAACCGCCAGTTTCATGTATTTCTTCATGTTTTTCCTTTGTTTGTTGTTTTTACTTTAGAGCACTATAACCTTTTTCATTCCCATAACTATCTACGAGAGACAGTTTCAGTCCAAAAAAGTTCTATAAATACTCCATTACTTTCAGATATCAGTGTAACACAATTGATTAGATTGGTCAACTTTTTATATCTGAAATCCCTTGTAGGCTTCCAATCCACCAATGGCTTGATAAAACTCATTGATGATATCAATCATTTCCGGTGATATCCGCGTTTTCATTTCATCAATAGCGAACTGAGGGATGGAACGAACTCCGTAATACGCTTCAGCAATTGAACCGGCAATAGCTGCAATCGTATCCGTGTCGCCTTTGGTATAGACGGCATTCCGAATGGCCGACTCGTAATCCGCTGACTCCATAAAACACACCAAGGATTGTGGAGCAGTAATGTTACAACGGATATTTGGTTTGGGATGGATTCTCCATTGTTCAAAACACACCAAGGATTGTGGAGCAGTAATGTTACAACGGATATTTGGTTTGGGATGGATTCTCCATTGTTCAACGGTCAAATCCAACATGTGCCCGAAGTTCTCTTCAACATATGCCTGAATTTGAAGTTTAGTGTGACCGTGGAGAGCCATGTGAATAGCCGAAACAATGGATTGAACTCCACGGGCTGCCTCGGGAGAAGCGTGAGTGGCCGCGATGCTCTTCAATGCCATTCTGTTTGCCGTGTCAAGAGTTTCATAATACAAAGCAATCGGGCTACAGCGCATCATACAACCGTTGGCGTAACTCTTTTTGATACCAATTTCTCCAGAGTTTACCCATTCTTGAAAGCCACTTCCGTAACCTCTTTTGGGATATGAATTCGCCCATTGTAAATACCGAAGGGAGAAATCGGGCCATGCTTCAAAAACATTTTTCCACGAAGTTTCTTCATATGCTGGATGGAGAATGGCGTCAGCCGTAGCACAAGTCAACACGGTATCATCCGTAAACCTCGACCATTGTTTGGCGAACAATGGAAAGTTCTTGTCATCCACCCAATTCATGTGACTTCCCTCGTATGGGGAACCAACAATATCGCCTATAATAGCACCGACCATATAATAAATCCTTCGGTTAAGTTTTCTAACTTTTTTCTAACCACAACACTATTTATTGTCATGGGAAGACATAAAAAGTATAACACAAAAAAAGAACTTCGTCAAGCCAATAGAGACAAATTCATGCGTCACTATTGGAAGAACATCAAGAAAATTCGTAAACGAAATCTCAAACGATATTATGAAAATAAGAAAAATGATAAAAATAAACTGTAGTTATTGTAACAAAGAATTTGAACAATTATTAACTTACTACAACCACAATAAAATACATAGAAATAATAGAAATTTTTGTAGTAAAAGTTGTAAATTACATTTTTTTAGACCGATAACTATGATAAAAGTAAAATGTACTGGGTGCGGTAAGGAGTTTGAAATAAAAAAAGGAAGATACACATCAAGACATAGAGAAAACAACGGTGTTCATTACTGTAAAAAATCTTGTTTTCATATACACACATCCAAACTTCCATTTGGATATTTTATGGATAAAAGTAAATCTAGTGACAGATGGAAATATGATATAGATATCAATTTTTTAACCGAATTGTGGAATAAACAAAAAGGAATGTGTCCTTATACTAACATAAAGATGATTCTTCCAAAAAGTAAAAAGGGATTTAGAAAATGTCGGTCAATAGAAAAAGCAAGTTTAGACAGAATTGATACATCAAAAGGATATTTGAAAGGAAATGTTGAATTTGTTTGTCAAGGAATAAATTTTGCGAAACACGATTATTCCAAAGAAGAAGTTTTACAGTTTGTAAATAAAATAAGAGCTTCTACTTAAATCTCAAAATCCCAATCGGCTTCTTCCCACGACTTTTCTTCCGTGTATCGTTGTTTATACCCTTCATGAATCAAAGAGAAGAATACCTCAACATCCACTTCTTTCGGCGTCTTTCCCCACATTACGGAACTTTTCAACAACTGATGTATCGCTTCGGTATCCGCCAATTCTCTCGCCCGAGCATACAACCGAACATGATAATCTGGTCGCAACGGGGTCATTATGTAATGGGAAACAAATGGTCCGATTTCCGAGCACAGTCATAAGTGCTGACTCCTTCTGCTTTTGCCCTACCCATCAGAATACTTATCATATTCATCATTTCGACTGGTTTGTAAAGGTGACAATAGCATTCTCCACCCCACCATAATTCGTAACTCATTGCTTTTGTTTTAGGATAATGATACATGTCATATCCTACTCTACCATCAATACCATCTGAATCTATTGCGTCAATGTGAAATTGAACACAGGTAGTTTCTTCTGTTTTCTTATCACAATATTCATCCACGGTAAACTTCTTCGGAGCAAGCTTACACAAATGTTCCATTATAGGAAGGAAATTGTTTCTTATCATGTTTGATTGAACAAATTTATTCCATTCATCTAATGTAAGGTCGTTATGCGTTTCCAATTTCGTAGCTAATTCATGTAAAAATTTTGAGTCTGTCATAATGATAATGGGTATTTTTCAAAATCACGCGTAATCAGATTACACATTTCCAGTGTTGTCGTTCTGAAAATCTTAAACTCTGCCGCGAAGATTTTTAGGTTTTTTAGATGACCATACAAAGATGGACGAAATGCTACAATCGTATCACCTTCATTTATCTTCCACTTTTTGTCTATACAACCACAATCACACATATCACGGCAAAACATTTCACCATTTTCTTCCTGTATGAATTGAAAGTGTGGGCCGTTCATGTGATGTATCACTCCTGTAAGCCTTACTTTTTTGGTTTCAGATTTTTTAGCAAAAGCTGGAATGGTTGGAATCAATACACTCAACATTGCTGTATTTCTGATGAAATTTCTTCTGTTCATAACATTGAAAGAGTTAACAGGAGGCGGTGGCACCGAAGAAGGTTCGTGTTATACACCGCCTCCTGTAGTTTCATAACCTTAGCGGCGGTTCTCTACAAACTTGTAAAATTTCTGAGCCAGATTGATAGCGTCGTCGGGCGAAGGAACAACCGTGTAACTGTCCGTGGCCTTGTCTCTATGACACTCAGTAGTCCAATTCAAGAAACTGATAGCTTCTTTCAAAACATCCAAACGAATTTCGTAAGCGTTTTTATTGACCAAGGAAGAAGGAGCAAAAGACGGTGGCAAAGAGTCAACATATTTTTTGGCCTCTCTATCATACTTGGAACTATACGACTCTTCTTCATTGTCGTTACCCAAAACTTTTTTGACGAATTTCTTGTTCAAGGTAAGGCCGCCTCCAATCTCAACAATTTCATCGTTCTGTTTTACATCATCGATGGCAACATTTTCAAGGTCTTCCGGGCGTGGACTGGTAACGGCATTAACAAACGTAAATACCTTTTTCTCGGTTGAACCTTGTTTGGTGAATGTCAACTCAAAATCGTTGTATTTGTTCAGTTTTATCGTAAATTTATCTACAACAAATTCTTTTTCAGGAACAATGGATTTGATTGTTCCTCGGTCAACATGGGGCAATCCCGTCAACCGGCCCACTGCTACTTTTCCGTTTTTGTTGTGCAAAGCCACCAACACAAGAAGAACAGCCGCTCCTTCATAGGAAATGTAATAGGAAGTCCGTTTTAGATTTTCTTGAAAAGCATTCAATGTTTTCTTGACTTCGGAAATGATGAATGGATTTTTGTGAACTTTGTTTTTCACGTCTTCTGTCATGTTCTTAACCACAGATTCAGGCAATTCAAACGGGGGTTCTGATGGAGCAACATGGATAGATGTCAAATCATTGGGTTTTTTCAGTTTATTGATTTCTTCCTGTAACAAGTTGTATGTGTGAATCGACGCTGCGGTGGGAATGGGAACTGTGTCTATTGGAGCGGGGACACTGCCGCTAACTGCTTCAGTTTTTTTCATAATGTGTATCTGTGTTTGTGAACACGGTATTGTGTTCTACATTCATTACATAGGGACAAAAAGAGAAAGCCGTCAGAAAATCTATCCTAACGGCTTTCTTTATTTGGTTTCCAACCGAGCTTAAATCACTTTTGTATCTTCATTCATGACCTTCAATACAACTTCCAACACTATTTCTTTCAACTCGGCTCTGGCAGGAGATTTTAGAGAACCAACCATGTAGTAATGCCATTTGGGTTCGCCCCAACCATGAGGGTTAAAACTGCTGACTTCCATTTTCCAATCATACAAATCCGTCAACGGTTGACCGTCAACAAATATCTTACCTAAAATATCAAGTGATTTTTCGGACACTTGTTCTTTGTGGCCAAGGTCGGGTTGAGAATGACCAGCTCCAACTTGAGGGAGAATGTGTGGATGAAAATCTATTCGGGGAGGCAATTTTGAATCATGAACTAAACGACGGGCATCATACTGACCCAATACACCGAAACGACCATGTTCGGGGTGTTTTATTTCTAGTTTTCTCATAGTGTGTCACTTGATAAATAGATGGAAATAAACAAAAAGAACAAAAGTGGATTTGGTAGGAATACATATATGTGTGTTTTCCTTCCGTCTCCACTACGTATATGGCATGAAAATGATTGAATTAAAGTGTGATTATTGTAGAAACAAGTTCAAACGAACTCTAAAAGAATACACCCGAAATAAAAAAGAAGAAACGAAAATATTTTGTAACAATTCCTGTGGAACATCGTATAGAAACGAACATATGCCAAAAAGTTATTGGAAAACTTGTTGGACTACTACCAATCTAAAAAAATACGCTAATAACAGACAGGATGAATTATCCCCGTTTAGAGCATTTCTAAATTCCGGTAGGGCAACTTTCAAAAAACACAAAATAAATATTAACTCTTCGCATCTCAAAAAAATCTGGGAATCTCAAAAAGGAATATGCCCATATACAGGCATAGAAATGATTCTTCCAAGAAATACTTTGGAATACAATAGAACTCGTTCCTTAAAAAAAGCGAGTTTGGATAGAATTGATTCATCGAAAGAATATTCAGACGGAAATGTTGAATTTGTTTGTATGGCTGTAAACAATGCTAAAAATTCTTTCACCAAAAATGAAATGAAAGAATTCTTGCGTTCGATTGATTTTAGCGTCACCCATTCGTAGCCGCGTGGAGGCATCAATCATTACGAACTGGACTAGCCGGGAATTGAACCCGGGTCTTTAACATTATCATCAAACAACAACTACAGGTTTAGTTCATTTTGGTTTCTTTTCTGTTACTTAACGAACAAACTTACAGAACATAAGCAAAGTAACTGATTTTGCCATTCAGTGTTGTATAGATTACAACCAATCGTCTAATGTTTTACGCCACAGTCAACCTATTAGGCATCAGTTGATATGACGGAATGGATGTTAGGCCATTGCGAACTCAGCTTCAACCGTTTCTGGGGCGTTAACCTCAAAAACAAAGTTTTTAGCCAGAGTTGTCAAACTATTATGTTTGGCATTTACTTTTTGCCATCTTTTTAAGGAGACCCGATGACGACCTCCACCTGCTTCGTTTGATTCTAACATCAAATCGATACCATTACTAGCCCACGATGTCTAACATCAATAACTATACCACAAAATATCAAAATGTCAACCTAAAATTTAGTCGTTTGCCATCATTTTTAATCATATGTACCAAAAACATCCACGGATTCTATGGCGATTACAATATCCACTCAACCAACGGTCGAAATTCAAAATGGAGGCAAACTATTTATTTCAGCTTCCGCACAATCATCCACAGGCACAACACTGGTTTACAAATGGAAACACAACAATGTATTGGTTCCAAAGCAAACATCATCATTTTTCCTAATTCCAATAAGTAGCGTCAACGATTCTGGAACATATTCACTGATTATTTACGAAGGAACTAAATACAAAACAGCGAATATTGTTACAGTTTTTGTAAAACCAACACCAAAAAAAACCAACCGTGGAATCCCAATGTGTAACTACAACATATGTATCAAATAGACTATGATACCATACCCAATAGAACCGCATAACCCGTGGAATAGAGGGCATAGAAAAAAATCCCTTTTTGAATTGGTGGAAGAAGAAGAAATGTTCGCGAGAATCATTGCTGAGCAAAACGCCCATCAATCACAACCGCCAAACCTACAAACACAAGACACCGCTGTAAACGCGGGGGCTGGCGGCGCGGGCGGCCTCCCGTCCTATGAATATTTTCATCCGTTAATTCCCACGGAAATGTTATTGATTATTAGCCATCCGGGAAACGACGATGCAGGAACACCATACTACTTCACGAACCAAGACGGAACTTGGAATATTAGTCAACCCTACAGCACTTTCAACTGCAACGTTGAAGTCAGAGCCATCAGTGCCAGAACCCCCACCTTGTATCCAGAAATATATGTAACAACAAGTTTATCCTCTCCACAGGGTAACAGTGTTAACCTTGATGTGTTCGTCGGCGGTTACGGCGGTGTGGACCCTTTATCCGGAGTATTTTTTTCATACCGAAATTTAAGTGTGACGAGTGCCGGGCGAGTTGGTCCGTCGTTGTGTTATGTGGATTTAAGTAATATCGGATTATCTGATATAACACAGGCCAACCAAACATATAGCTCTCAATCGGTCATTGAGGATAAAAACTATTATAGCGGGGTGAGCACCGACGTTCTCACTGGCTCAATAAACAAAATGTATTCCAGATTCGGAGTCCGTTGCCGATATTCATTTACATCCAGAATGGCTCAGGACTACATCACCCATGAGAAAATAAAATTTTTTCCTCCAAATCCCACATCGGATTTTAGCATTTTTTCATCTTCTAATCAATATCCCCCAATAGTCCAAACTTCCATCAACTTTACCAATAAAACACAATATAGCGGCAACGGAAATTTGACATATGTGTGGAACTTCGGTGACGGTTCTCCTTATACTTATACCACGAATGCTTTTCATGAATACACCGATGGTTGTTATACCGCGTCTCTAACTGTCATTGATAGTATTAACAACATCCCCAGCACCAAAACCCAATACATGGTTGTTACTTCCAATGTTATTGCTGGATTTATCATGAATACACCTCCAGTAGCCGCACCTTTCACCGCGTCGTTCTTTAATACAAGTTTTAATGCTAAAAGTCAATCGTGGAGTTTCGGAGATGATTCACCTGTAACCAATTCAGTTCACCCCACTCACTTTTATACCACATCTGGTAGTATTACCGCATCTTTGCAAATCACCGGTTCGTCCGGCTCAGTGGTTATTATGACTGATACTTCTTCTGCCTTCTACCTTTCAGCATCCTTTTTCTCTAATGTCTATAATGAAATTGCTTCCCGAATTAGCAATGTCACACCGGATTCTACATCTTATGAAATCTATTCTGTCAGTATTCCAGAAACCAAAACCTATGTTCGAAACCCCAACCTGTGGGCAAACTCTGCCGACTGGACCTGCTTCCCCGGTTACGGTGCGTCCGGAGTCCTCGTCGCTCCCGATGTTTTTCTTGGAGCAAGGCACGCCAGCGGATACTCTTCCGGTTCCGTTATACATTTCGTAGATAATAACAACACCACTATTACTAGCTCAATGGTAACTGGTTCCTTTGTCTCTGGTAGTGGCGATATCTGGATATCCATATTAACTCCACCCGTATCTGCAAGCATCAAACCCGCTAAAATACTTCCTAAAACAGCCTTCTTAGGTAGTAATGTCAAATTGCCATCATCCGTCATCTCCGATGCCATACTTCCTGTAATCACTACTAATCAATTCGACCAAATGGGGATTTCCGTTCTCAATTTTTCTTTCGTAGATTACGCCTATGTCGTCCAATCAAGTAATCCCATCTTTAAGCCTTGGCATTTTGTTATCATCGGCGGCGATTCTGGATATCCCCAATTCCTTATACTTAATGGGGAAACCATTGCTTTATTTACTTGGCTTGGTGCAACTATGGGACCCAACATCGCCTACTTCGATAACGAAATCAATAATACCCTTATCAATCTTGGTAGTACGAGTTCTTTATCTTATGCCAACACCGCCTCTTATTGGGATTCTTTCGTCAATTATTTACAATAACCAACAAAAAAGCCCAGCCGTGGAATCCTAGTTCATAAACGTTTTGGTAATCGAAAATTAACCGTGTGATTTCAATTTGTGATGTCTATTTATCTATTGTATGATGCCATATTTGATTGAACCCTATAACGCCTATCAGAAACCGCCCAAGAAGAAACATTGGATGGAAATCGCTGAAGAAGAAGCTTTGATGGCAAGAATCATCGCTGAACAACTTGCTCTCCAAGAAGCCAAATCCGCCCAAATGACCGTTAACGATTCCGTCCTCAATGGACCGAGTTGTGATACTCTTGCGACTCCAGCGATTGGCGCTGCCGGTGGTGGCATCCCGCCTTATGCGTATTTCCACCCAGAACAAGGCGGTATTGGATTTACAGCAAGTCCAAAAACTGGTCCAGCCTATTTGGTAGTACAGTTTACAAATACTACACCAACCCAATTTGGAGAAGTAAATACTTACAACTGGAGTTTCGGTGACGGTCAGACAAGTACATTCCAACACCCAACTCACATTTTTTCCAATACACAAAGTTATGACATCAAACTCGGTGTCACAAGTTCACTTGGAGAATTGACACAATCAATTTATGTGGCATACATTAGTGCTTCCATACCGGTATTGTCCGCATCGTTGAGTCCAAATGTAACAAAATCAGTTGCTCCATTCACAGCTTCATTTACCAACAACACATTCTACAATGGTGGACTCGGAATAGTCCATTACACAATGTCGTGGGGCGATGGAACAGCAACAACAGGCTCAACAAATGACATTGTTGATGTTACCACCACCATGAGACACATCTATCAAACTGGTAGCTTCACATCTATGTTGTCTGCAACTGAAAGTATATTTAACTTCAAGAGCGAATACACCTTCGGAGGTATTTCTGCTTCAATTCCAACCCTTACAGCTTCATTCACGATGACTACTTCATCGTTAATCGGACCAGTTACCGCGGCGTTCGCTGCAGTGATAGGATATAACGGCGAAGGCACACTAACAGGCTCGTGGAACATGGGTGATGGAGTAATCCTTGGATACCCAGCCTACACCGGATTCAACTATTACTACACCAACACGGGTAGTTACACGGCTTCCTTCGGTGTCACCGAATCAAGATACAATATAACATCATCTGTTTATACAGCTTCGTTTTCATCTTCTAAACCATCAGTGAGTAACTACATGACCTTGGTAACATCAAGTGCTGTGGGTCCAGTAACAGGAACCTTCCAAGTATCTCATAGTTACAACGGTTCTGGAACAGTCCAAGGATATCTCTATTGGGGTGACGGCGGATTTATGCTTTACAACAATCCAGCAATGGCCAGTCAGTCATACAAACACGGCTACAGTAATACAGGCAGTTACACTGCCTCCTTCGCTCTAACCGAATCATACTACAACATAACAACCAGTCTCATAACCGCTTCGTTCTCGGCCTCTAAACCGGTGATTACTGCTAGTTTGACTTCCAGTATATTCGGTATCACCGTTACCGGATTCACAAGTTCCTTCACGGGTTCACACCAATACGATAGTATAGGCTCGGTTGTTGGA
>Ga0209777_10004789_pt1 | contig 15855 bp, 12 predicted proteins | sample FrelakmetHBP12HB_FD_187147 | JGI IMG/M metagenome (GOLD analysis project Ga0209777, IMG submission 187147) | Freshwater lake sediment microbial communities from the University of Notre Dame, USA, for methane emissions studies -HBP12 HB (SPAdes)... | ecosystem: Environmental > Aquatic >... | reverse complement strand
TCGAAGTAGAAAAGGCCTTCGGCATGGAGAAGGCCATTGAGCTGGACAAAAACACATGGGCGCAATTCACAGTTATCGAAGCTAAGCGCATTATGCAACGTCACAATCTGCCCACCAATGGTGGTTTGGAGACGCTGAAAATTGCGCTCGGATATCGCATGTATGCCCATGTCAACACACAAGAGATCGTCGAAGAGACCGCGACCAGTCTGGTTTTCTGCATGAGCGACTGTCGAGTACAGTCGGCACGGACACGCGACGGTCGCGAGCCGTTCCCCTGCAAGGAAGTCGGCATTGTCGAGTATATGTTGTTCGCAAAGACCATTGACCCACGCATCAAAACCGAATGTCTTTCGTGCCCTCCCGATCAGAAGCATCCGAACTGCTGGTGTGCCTGGAAGTTTTCCATCTGAACGTTGTGCAAGTTCGGTAGGTCAAAACCGCTTCGGTTTTGACATCTTCCTCCTTGCTTTGCTGACCTCGCGTTGAACGGGAGCAACTGTAGGTCTGCGAGCCCGGCTCTCCCATTCCGACGCCTTATGCTCTCCACGCTCTCGCGAACGCAGATGCGCCTCAATCACAGGAACGAGGGCTCCTGACCGATTCATACGGGCTCGGTGTGGGCGGTTGATGCGCAAAGTGTCAAAACCGAAGCGGTTTTGACTTACAATACCGTATGTGCGAATTTATTCGCACTCTTATAGTTACGAAGCAGCGAGCGCCGATTAGTAAATTCTGAACAATTTCGCAATAAAGTTCTTGACAAAGTAAGACGACTCTTACATTATTGCTGTATGATTCGCCTGACCGCCAAAGATGAAGACTACTTGGAAACGATCTATCGTATCTCCAAAACCAGCGATACTGTCGGTGTGACCGAGGTCGCTAAGGCGCGCAAGGTTACTGTGCCGACTGCTCGGACAGCCGTAGCTCGGTTGGCCAAAGATGGGCTCGTGCGACAGCAGCACTATGGCAAGATCATCTTGAATCCATCGGGCAAGAGGCTGGGCGAAGAGATATTTGCCGTCCATCGGGTCTTGCGACAGTTTCTGACCGATGCGCTTCTGATCGAACCCCAGCTTGCAGAACAGGAAGCTTGCCGAATGGAACACGGATTGTCGAAAACCACACTTCGAAGACTGAGATTGTTCCTAGAAGCGATTACCAATTGTGGCGGTGGTGACCCGAAATGCTTGAGTGGCTACCGTAAAGAACTGTTGGCAAAGTAGTTTTTTTATGACTGATGTAAGACTAATCATACTGTGTATCATTCTTCTTACAATGCAAAATGGCTGAACGAACAATGACATTAGCAGACCTCCGTCGAGGTGAAACGGCGAAGATTATTGACATTCATGCCGAAGGAATCACGCGTCAACGCTTGCTGAATTTTGGCTTCCGCCGCGGCGAGGTTGTGAAAATTGTCCGCCTGGCGCCACTCGCCGACCCGATCGAATTGACGATTGCCGGTGGCTATATCAGTCTGCGGCGCTCGGAAGCATCACTGATCAGCGTGGAGAAGTAGAAGTGAAGGTAATAGCTGCAAAGAAAAGACGCTTCACTGTTGCGCTGGCCGGAAATCCCAACTGTGGCAAGACTTCCGTATTTAATGCCCTCACCGGCGCCAAAGCGCGTGTCGGCAATTATCCCGGCGTAACCGTAGAGAAACGCAGCGCCCGAGTCGCAACCGACGATTTCGATATTGAGTATGTCGATCTGCCGGGCGTCTATAGTCTCTCGGCGATCACTCTCGACGAATCGGCTGCACGCAATTTCATCCTGCATGATGAACCGGACCTCGTTGTCAACATCATTGACGCCGGTAATCTCGAACGCAATCTGCTCCTGACCACCCAGCTCATGGAAATGGGAGTAAGAGTACTCTTGGTCCTGAATATGTGGGATGAGGCCGAAAAACAGGGGCTGTCGGTAAACGAGGAAGAATTGTCACGACGACTGCGCTCGCCGATCGTCAAAACAGTTGGACATCGCGGCATAGGTATGAAGCAACTGCGTGCGACCCTCAGCAAGATGTTATTGACGTCTGAGAACTCTCATTACTCTTCGCCCATCAGTTACGGAGCGGTGATCGATCGAGAGATCGAGACCATCGCGAAAAGCGTGGTCGCTACTTCCTGCAACACCTTACCGCCGCGCTGGTATGCCGTCAATCTTCTGGAAAACTCGGTCGTGCTGGAGGAATTCGCCAATCTGGCACTGGTGGAGAAGGCGGACATCATGTCGCAGGTGGCGAAGTCAAGACAACGCATTGAGCAAGTACTCGGGCAGAAGTCAGAAATGGCTGTCGGTGATGGCCGCCACGAATATATCCGTCGCACAATCAACGCGGCAATCAAGCCGGGCTCGGGCGATCGAATGGCATTCTCGAATCGACTCGACAATATCCTGACGCATCGTTTCTTCGGCTATCCGATCTTTCTCTTCTTTATGTGGCTGATTTTCCAAACGACTTTCGTTCTGGGGAAATATCCCGCCAACTGGATTGACAAGGGCATCACCGCATTTTCCGGCTTGGTTGCCGCCCTGCTGCCGACCGGTTTTTTGACGGACCTGTTGACTCATGGCGTAATCGGTGGCGTCGGGTCGGTGTTAGTGTTTATGCCTAACATCATGATTTTGTTTCTCGGCATCGCCGTATTGGAGGATTCCGGCTACATGGCGCGCGCAGCCTTCATCATGGATCGCTTAATGCGTGGGCTGGGATTGCACGGAAAAGCCTTTATTCCCATGCTGATGGGGTTCGGTTGCAATGTGCCGGCCATCATGGCGACACGAACCCTGGAATCACAGCGCGACCGCATCCTGACCATTTTGCTGATTCCCTTTATGTCCTGCTCGGCGCGGCTGTCGGTCTACGTGTTGTTCGCCAGTGCATTCTTCGCCGGAAGCGCAGGCAATGTGATCTTTGCACTGTATCTGCTCGGCGTCTTGATCGCAGTTGCCGTGGGCTGGCTGTTGCGCAAGACGCTGTTTACGGATCACGATATTCCCTTTATCATCGAATTCCCGCCTTGTCGTCGCCCTACGTTCCGCGTCGGACTGTCGCACATGTGGGAACGAGGAAAGGTCTATCTGCACAAGATGGGGGGCGTAATTCTGATCGCCTCGGTTGTGCTCTGGTTTCTGGGGGCCTTTCCGAGAGTGAATCATTACTCACAAGATTATGACGGCCAGATCGCATCCCTCCGTCAATCGCCGAATCCGTCAGCAGCAGACAGAATCGCTCACTTGCGGGCAGAGAAAGCATCCGAAGATGTTGCCTATTCGTTTGTAGGGCGACTCGGTCATGTTGTTGCACCGATACTCCAGCCGCTGGGGTTCAACTGGCAAATGGGTGTGTCGCTTGTGACCGGCTTCTTTGCCAAGGAGGTAGTGGTCTCGTCGATGGGAGTGCTGTATCAGATCGGCGATGAAGTGGACGAGACTTCGACAAGCTTGGTCAAAGCCCTTCGCAATCCGGCCGGCGGTGTCACACCTTTGATTGCCTTCGCCTTTCTGACATTCGTGCTTCTCTATACACCCTGTGTTTCAGTGCTGATCGCTATGCGACGGGAGATCGGCGCTCGCTGGATGGCGTTTGGTGTGTCTGCCCAGTTAGTTTTGGCGTGGGTAGTAACGTTTGCCATCTATCAATTGGGGCTTCTCATTGGCCTCGGTTAGCTCACACCGGTCGTTCTACCATTGACCTGCTTACAGAAGACCCTGTTACCGAAATTCGCGGAAACTGTCAAATTCCGGGATTGTTGAAAGATCCCAGAACGTGTCATTGCGAGGAGTGTGGTGAGGTGATGTAGGGTGTGGAGCACGACGAAGCAATCTCGATTTACGCTCTCCAGAGGCAGGCGAGCAGATCGCTTTGTCGTCCCGCAACTGCGGGACTCTTCGCAATTACAATTCCGAGGTTATTCAACAGTCCCATTCCTGTGGGCAAGAAAAAAAGTCGTCGGGTCGACATTTCCGGCAACCTTTTTCCGCCTTTTTGCGTTATACTGCTATTCCTGTGCCGCTTCAGACTATCAAAGTGATTGACGGCTAAGAGGAAATTGCTTAACCTTTGGGCATTTAGAATGAACGAATCGCATCCTGAAAATGTCGACTTGTCGGCTCTGAAAATCGACCGCAAAAGAAATTCCGATGCTCCCAGGCGTGGCAAGAAATGGCTCCATCTCCTTTGGCTGCTGGTGCCGGTCATCGTTTACTTCGGATACCAGATAACCATCAAGTCGGTCGCCCCTGCGATAAAGGTGCAAACCGCTCGCGCACAGCTTCTGTCCGGCGCCGATGCAGCGGCAGAGCTGGTAGCGACCGGATATGTGGTCGCGCAGGTTAAAGCGGCGGTGGCTTCCAAAGGAACCGGTCGTCTTGAAGTACTCAATGTCGAAGAAGGAGACAAAGTGAAGGCCGGCGAAATCCTCGCGATTCTCGACAACAGCGATATCCGAGCCGATCTTGACTATGCCAAGGCTGGCCTGTTGTCCACGAGGGCTGATTCGGTCGAGGCGTCGATCAATCTCAAGCGGCAGCAGGGCCTGATTAAGGCCGATGCCACGACTCAGGATGTAGTGGATGCCGCCACGGCGGCTTTCGATCGAGCGGTTGCCAATATGCAGGTTCGGCGCGCGTCAATTCGTTCGGCCGAAGTGGCGCTGGAGAATACGATTATCCGCGCTCCCTTTGATGGTACCGTGTTGACCAAAAACGCTGATGTCGGCGAGATGGTAACGCCGTTTGCCTCGGCATCATCGTCCAAAGGTGCGGTAGTTACGATTGCCGACATGTCTTCGCTGGAAGTTGAAGCTGACGTCTCGGAATCCAATATCTACAAGGTCAAATTCAGCCAGCCCTGCGAGATCGTGTTGGATGCTTACCCGGGTGTGAAGTATCAGGGCTATGTAAAGAAAATCGTGCCGACCGCGGACCGCTCGCGCGCGACGGTATTGACCAAGATTGGTTTCAAGAATATCGATGACAAAGTACTGCCGGAGATGTCGGCGCGGGTCAATTTCCTGCCGGTTGTGGAAAAACAGACTGTCGAGGAGAAATCGACATTGGTTGTGGTCAAGAATGCAATTACAACGCGCGAGGGTGGCAAGGTCGTATTCAAAGTATTCGGCGATTATGTGCAGGAAACGCCTATCGAGGCCGGACGGGAACTGGGACAAATGACCGAAATCGTCACCGGGCTTTTCTCGGGTGAGGTAGTGGTCGTATCGCCGCCGGGTGGAATGAAAACGGGTGACAAAGTGGAATTGACAAAGTGAGTGAATGAGAGAACTATGGCTGAAACTTTAGTCAAAATCAGAGATGTTAGTAAGTCGTACTACCGCGATTCGCAGGAGATTCCGGTACTGCGAAGTATCAACTTTGACATCCCGCAGGGTGAATTCCTCGCCTTGATGGGGCCTTCCGGTTCCGGCAAGACGACATTGCTTAATCTCATCTCTGGAATAGACCGCCCCAGTTCGGGTGAATTGGTTGTCGCCGGCGAGAATATCGCCCAACTTACTGACGGCCAGTTGGCAAAGTGGCGCTCGGAGCATATCGGGCTGGTATTCCAATTCTACAATTTGCTGCCGGTCTTGACGGCGTTTGAGAATGTCGAACTGCCGCTGATGCTGACCAAACTGAGTAAAGCGGAGCGCCGCAAACACGTTGAGACTGCGCTCTCGATAGTCGGATTGGCAGATCGCGTCAAGCACTATCCTCGTCAACTCTCAGGCGGTCAGGAACAGCGCGTGGCGATCGCCCGCGCTATCGTCTCCGACCCCACCCTGTTGTTGGCTGATGAACCAACCGGTGATCTCGACAAGCAGTCGGCAGAGGACATTATGACGCTGCTGTCGCGGCTGAACAAGGAATTTGGCAAAACCATCATCGTGGTCACCCACGACCCGCGCGCCGCCGAAAAGGCGCACTTGATTAGGCATCTGGACAAAGGAGAGTTGACCTGATGGTACTGAGTCTGATCATCAGAAACGCTCTGCGCCATAAGCTACGTACATCCCTGACCATTCTCGGAATCGCCGTCGCCGTGATGGCATTCGGGCTGATTCGAACCGTGATCTCGGCGTGGTATTCCGGGGTCGAAGCCACGGCACCCGACCGGCTGATCACTCGCAATGCGGTTTCGATCATCTTCACTTTGCCGCTGTCATATCGCGAACAGATATTGAAGACTGATGGAGTTAAGGAAGTGACTTGGGCCAACTGGTTTGGTGGCATTTATGTCGATCCCGACAATTTCTTCGCCCAAATTGCAGTCGACAAGGATACCTATTTCAAGGTGTTTCCCGAGTTCGTGATTCCGCCTGCACAGTTTGAAGAGTTCCAGAAAAATCGGCAGGCGGTCATTGTCGGGCGCAAACTCGCGGACCGCTTCGGCTGGAAAGTCGGGGACCGAATCACGCTTATCGGCACGATCTATTCCGGCAATTGGGATTTTGATATAGTCAGCATTTACACCGGCAAGGACCAGAACACCGACGAAAGCACCTTCTTCTTTCGTTGGGATTATCTCGACGAATGGGTCAAGCAAAACTGGCCTGGGTATGGAGCCGAAATCGGCTGGTTTGGCCTTAAACTAAGCGATCCTAATCGGGCTAGCGAAATCTCCACTGCTGTCGACGCGCGATTCAAGAACTCGTCTGCCGAGACTCTGACTGAGACCGAAAAGGCATTTCAGATGAGTTTCGTGCAGATGTCGGGGACCATTTTGACATTGCTGCAAGTGATGTCGGTTCTGATTATCTGCATCATCCTGATAGTACTGGTCAACACGATGGCAATGGCCGGCAGAGAGCGGACATCGGAACATGCCTATATGAAATCAATGGGCTTCCGCACCTATCACCTGATCGGCATGATCAGTGGTGAGTCGCTGGTGATCGCCGGTTTGGGTGGCGCGCTGGGGTTACTACTATTACTCGGCGTAACCAACATCGTCAAAGCTGGCGTCACCCAGTGGTTTCCGATATTCGGAATCACGACAACGACATTCGTTCTCGTCGCCGCCGTGGCGATTCTGATCGGATTGTTAGCGTCGATCTTCCCGGCGCAGCGAGCGGTCAGGATGAAGATTGTCGATGGATTGAGAGTAGTTGATTGAGGAACATACTGTGATACCGATAAGCTACACTCTGCGGAATCTGTGGAATCACAAAGTTACGTCATTGTTGACCCTGTTCGGCGTGATGCTGGTTGTATTCGTTTTCGCCGCTGTGCTGATGCTCGCCGATGGCCTGCTCAAGACACTGGTCTCGACCGGCGCTGATGATAATGCTATTATCATCCGTAAGGCTTCACAGACGGAAGTGACTTCGGTGATCTTCCGGGATCAATCGGACATTATCAGCACCTATCCCGAGATCAAAACCGGGACTGACAATCTGCCGATGTTCACGAATGAACTCTACGTCCTTATTTCCGGTCACAAGCGGGAAACCGGGGATAACTCCAACATCGTGGTGCGCGGTGTTACCGAGCACTCGATGGAACTACGCCCCAACGTGAAACTAATGGAGGGTCGGATGTGGAAGCCGGGAACGGCGGAAATTGTCGCCGGCAAATCGCTCGCGAAACGTTTTAAGGGTTGTGGGCTGGGGGAGACCATGCGTTTCGGTTCGCGCGAGTGGACCGTGGTTGGCATTATCGATGCCGGCGGTTCGGCATTTGATTCGGAAATCTGGGGAGACAATGAGCAGTTGATGGATGCTTTCCGTAGACCCGTCTATTCCTCGCTAACCTTCAAGCTGAATGACCCGACTCAGTTCGAGGCTGTCAAGCAGCGCATTGATGGTGATCGCCGCCTGTCTCTCGACGTTAAGCGTGAAAAGGAATACTATGCCGAGCAATCAAAGGCAACAACGTCATTCATCAAAATTGTCGGTGTTGTGATTTGTGTTGTTTTCAGTTTCGGCGCGATTATCGGCGCGATGATCACCATGTACGCGGCGGTCGCCAATCGTACCAAGGAGATCGGCACGTTGCGGTCGCTCGGGTTTTCACGTCTTGCCATACTTAATGCCTTCCTTTTCGAAGCCATTTTCATCTCGGTTTTGGGCGGAGTCCTTGGATTAGTTGCCGCTTCATTTCTACACCTCATGCAGATCTCTACCCTCAACTTCAACACCTTCTCCGAGTTGGCCTTCAATTTCAGCCTGAATCTGCAAACAATCGTCGCGTCTTTGATTTTCGCACTCGTGATGGGTCTGGTTGGAGGGTTCCTGCCTGCGGTTCGCGCCTCGCGTCTTAAGATTGTCGATGCCTTGCGAGCAGCCTGATTACTACAATCACCCATTGTCCACGTAACATAGCAGGGAGAACGAAGGTAATCCGGGCTTTAACGTTAGCTCTTTGTATGCCGATATCAAGACTATGACTCAAACTCGGGAGAAACGTTGAAAAGAGTTAAGTTCTGTTTCGGCATTCACAACCACCAGCCGGTCGGCAATTTTGGCTGGGTGATCGAGGAAGCATTTCAGAAATCGTACTTCCCGTTTCTCGTTCTACTCGAGAAATATCCGGGAATCAGGATATCGCTGCATTTCACCGGCATTCTGTATGATTGGATGAAAGAATTTCATCCTCAAGGTATGGCGCTGATCAAGACGCTGGTCGAGCGACGACAAGTCGAGCTGCTCACCGGCGGACACTTCGAGCCGATCCTACCCGTGATTCCCGACCGCGACAAGGTCGGGCAGATCGTAATGCTAAGTGACTTCATCAAGTCGGAGTTTGGCGTTACGCCGACCGGCATGTGGCTGGCTGAGCGAGTCTGGGAGCCAGATCTACCGAAATATGTCCATCAGGCCGGAGTCAAATACACAATCCTTGACGACATTCATTTTCGTTACAGTGGTCTACAAGAGTCGCAACTGCACGGCTATTACGTCACGGAGGATGAAGGCAAACCGGTAGCGTTGTTTCCGATTTCCAAACAGTTGCGCTATGCTATTCCGTTTGCCGACCCGGAAAAGACGGTCGAATACCTGCGCGGGCTGGCAAATGATGATTGCGGCAATATCGGTATCTACGCCGACGACGGCGAAAAATTCGGTGTCTGGCCCAAGACCTATGAACACTGTTTCGAGAAGGGCTGGCTGGAGAGATTTTTCAAAATGATCTCCGACAATCTCGACTGGATCGAGATGAAGCATTTTGGCGAAGTGCTGAACGATAATCAACCGCTCGGCACCATCTATTTGCCGACGGCATCATACAGCGAGATGAACGAATGGGCAATGCCGGCGGCAGCAATCGAACTTTACGACACGTTTATCGGCAAACTCAAGAAAGCCGACCTGTATGAGGATAACGTCGCCTACGTTAAAGGCGGTTTCTGGCGCAACTTCCTTACCAAGTACCCGGAGTCGAATTTGCTACACAAGCGGATGCTCCACGTGAGTGACATGCTGGAGAACAACAAGTCCGAGTTGAATGCGGCTGACTATCTCCGCGCGCAAAGACATCTCTATGCCGGCCAGTGCAACTGCCCGTACTGGCATGGTGTTTTCGGTGGGCTTTATCTGCCGCATCTTCGAGGGGCCGTCTTTCAGGAAATAATCGCCGCCGAGAAGGTCATCCATCAAAGTCGGAAGCAAAGCGGCTCCTTCACTGGAGTAGAGGTCTGCGATTTTGATGCTGATGGCAACACCGAGGTTGTGGTCACTACGGCGAAACAAAAGGCGATCATCGCCCCCACGCTGGGCGGCATGATCACTGAACTGGACGATTTCGGCATCTGCAAGAATCTCGTTGATATCGTCGGGCGACGCAAAGAAGGCTACCACAAAAAACTGCTGAATCGCCACCAACAACCCGCTACCACTACCCAGTCAATTCATGACCTTGTATTGGTCAAGGAAGAAGGATTGGAAAAACTGCTGGTGGAGGATCTCCATCGCCGTGGGTTATTCATCGACCATTTCTTTGCCGACAGTACGACTCTTGAAAGCTTCGCCGATTCCAGCTACGTGGAGACAGCAGACTTCGTCGGCAAACCGTACACCTGCAGGCATCACTCTGAGGGTGACCACATCGAGGTCACACTCCGTCGTCGCGGGCATGTCAAACGCAATGGCGCAACATTTCCGATCACCGTAATTAAGACTCTCCGCTTTGAATCCGTTACCGGTCAGTTGACGGCACACTACCAGTTGACCAACGAGTCGCAGAAACCGCTTGATTTGCGATTTGGTGTCGAGTTTGGATTCGGCAGCTACACTTTCCCGGTGCACGAATCAGAGATAGCCAACGGCTTGGGCGAGTCGATTGACGCTACCAATCCGACTGAGCATGCCGAGGTAAGCGACTTACGTCTTGACAGTCGCCTCTATCAGTACCGGACCGCTATGACTTTTTCCAGAACGGCTCGCCTCTGGACGCATCCGCTCTGGACAGTCTCGTTGTCGGAAGGCGGTTTCGAAAAGGTCTATCAGGGCGCGATCATTTTGCCGCAGTGGCACGTATCTCTAGCTGCCGGTGTTTCGTGGCAGGTCGAAATCAAGCTGTCATTTGAGCGGTTGGCTGACAGCAAGGTCAGTTGCGCTCAATGTCAGGCTTCCGATCAAGTTCCGATTTGATCGCCAGTAGTCGCGTGATCATGGCGCGTGCGTGTGTGGCGTGCCAATAGAGCTTATCGCAGCGCGGACAGACAAATATCTCCGATTGCGTCCGCGCTACGAAATCATGCAACCTCTCTGATACTTTTTCCATAGCGATCTTCTCCAGCAACTCGTTGCATTGCAGACATCGCGTCAAAAACCGCTTTTCGTCGAGCTGCATCTGTAAATCAGTTACCAGCTTGCGGAACTGCTCCAGTGGTTCGTCAGCAGCTAGATGGCAGAAGTTGCTCGCTAACTGCAGTTCCAGATATTTGGAATTCCGAGAAACGATCAACCTGTTCTCTTCTTTGGAGATCGCTAGAACTCGCGCCAGGTTGTCCTCCCTGACGTAAGCCGTATCGAATCCGGCCATTCGCAAGAATCGCGCCAGTTTGCCCATTGTACTGTCACAGACAAAACGCATAAATCGCTTGAGATTAGAGTCAAAGATACTATGTTGCCTTCCTTAAGCTAAGGGCGTGTGCGCATAGTGTCAAGAACACTCTCGTGACTCGCAACCGGCAACGAGATTGTGCGGGGACAATGAGTCGCCCGCAAGAACAACTGTGTCGAATGGCCGATTTACGGCGTTATAGTTTGGTTGATATGGCTTTACTCCTTGCGACGAACCCGGGTGAAAACACTTTCAGTGACTGATCTTAATCCCTTCGCGCGACAGCAAACCGTTCTGAAATACTACCGCAAATACCGCGGCTATTTCATCTGGGGCTTTGTCGTTCTCGTGGCTTCAAACGGCCTTACGATCATTGCACCGTTGTTGCTGCGAGAAGGCGTAGACAGCGTTACCTTCGTGGCTTCATTGCGGTCCGGCGCCTATCTGCCCATGATACCTTGGTTTTCGGGACAGGCCCTCTCTGAAGGTGTGACCCAGGCCGTCAAATCGCTTCTGATCGAGTACGCTCTGACCATCGTCGGTCTTGCGGCCATCGCCGGTGTTTTTCGCTTCTATTCTCGCCGTACGTTGATCTGGGCTTCGCGGCACATCGAATTCGATCTGCGCAACGAGCTGTTCGCGCACTTGCTTAAACTCTCGGCGTCGTTCTACCAGCGAACCCCCACCGGAGATATAATCGCCCGCGCCTCCAATGACATCGAGGCTGTTCGGATGATGGTGGGTCCGGCAGTGATGCAACTGATGAACACGATTGTCGTGGGCGTGATGGCGTTTGCCTCGATGACTATTCTCTCGCCTCGGCTGACGTTCTTTTCGCTAGTTCCTTTGCCTCTATTGTCGGTGACCGTGTGGCTGGTCGGGCAACGAATCTTCCGCCGCTTCATGAAGATTCAGGATCACTTCTCCAAGATGTCGACGTTCGTGCAGGAGTCTCTCTCCGGCATTCGCATGATCAAGGCCTACCGACGCGAAAGGCATCGGGAAGAAAAGTTCCGCCAAGTCAATCAGGAATATGTCCGACTGAACATGTCGTTGGCGAAGATTCGAGCTCTGTTTATGCCGAGCATCCAATTCCTCGCTGGGCTAACCATGCTGACCGTGCTTCTGGCTGGCGGGTATGGAGTGATCAAGAAGACACTGACACTTGGCGACTTCGTGGCGTTCTTGGTTTACCTGAGAATGCTGATTTGGCCGGTTCTGGCCGTGGGCTGGGTGATTTCCCTCTATCAGCGCGGGACAGCATCGTTACAGCGCATCGATACCATTCTAAACGAGAAGCCCGACGTGTTTGATGGACCGAATCTCGTAAAGGCCCTAGGCAATGGCTCGATTCGCTTTGACAAGCTTTCATTTACTTATCCGGGAACTACACGGCAGGTATTGCGCGATATCAACTTGGAGATCAAACATGGCGAGTCTGTTGCCATAGTTGGACCAACCGGCTCCGGCAAGTCAACCTTGATTTCGCTTTTGGTGCGCAAGTACCCGGTCACAGATAATGCGATATTTGTCGATGATGTTGATATCAACAAACTTCCACTTGACGATCTGCGCACTATGGTCGGCTTGGTTGCACAAGACCCGTATCTGTTCTCCGACACAGTGGCCGCCAATATCGCCTTCTCACAACCGCAGGTCGATCAGGATGCTGTCAGAGACGCCGCAATCAAAGCGGCTTTGGACAATGAAATTGAGTCGTTCCCGCAACAATATGACACAATTCTCGGCGAACGCGGCATTACTCTCTCCGGCGGACAAAAACAACGTGCGGCCATTGCGCGCGCCCTGCTCAAGAAGCCGAGCATCTTGATTTTCGACGATGCCTTCTCCTCGGTCGATACTCAGACCGAGGAACTGATTCTGTCGCACCTGGCGGCGTCGCCGCAGAAACCGACGACTTTGCTTATCAGCCACCGCCCATCGACGATTCGTCGCGCCGATCGTGTCCTGGTGCTCGATCAAGGGACTATCGTTGAAGCCGGTACGCATGATGAACTGATTGCCAAACAGGGGCGCTACTATGAAATCATCCGCCGCGAACTACTGGCAAGCGAACTGGAGTTGCTGGATTGATGGCAAACGACTACCGCGAAGAAGACAAACTCGGCAAGGGATACGACTCACAGTTGATGCGACGGCTGCTGCAGTACTTGAAGCCGTATCGCAGATTTGTGGCGCTGGCGCTGGTGCTGTTGCTCATTTCGGCAGGGCTTGGGTTGGCCGGACCTTACTTGATAAAGGTGGCAATCGACGAATGCATTGCTTCCGGCGATTTCGATGGCTTGCTCCGAGTTGCCGGGATCTACTTTCTTGTCATGATAGTCCAATTTTTCGCCGGCTATGGTCAGATCTACATTATGGAATGGATCGGTCAAAACGCCATGTTTGATTTGCGGAAGCAGATATTCGGTCATGTTCAGTCGATGCATCTGCAGTTTTTCGACAAGAATCCGAGTGGTCGATTATTGACGCGTGTTACCACCGATGTAAATGCGCTGAACGAACTGTTCGCCTCCGGAGTGGTTGAGATCCTCGGCAACATCCTGCAACTCGCGGGAGTGATGGTCGCGATGTATTACGTTTCGCCGCGTCTTGCGCTGGTGACGTTCATGATCATTCCGCTTCTGGTTGGCGCCACGATGGTTTTCCGCAAGAGGGTGCGAGAGGCGTATCGACAGATTCGCATCATCATCGCGCGACTTAATGCCTATACTCAGGAGAATCTCGCCGGAATGAGCGAAGTCCAGGCATTCGTTCAGGAAGTGAAGACGATGAACCGGTTCCGCTCTATCAACAGCGATCTGCGCCGCGAGAATCAGAAGTCAATCTACTACTACGCCATATTTTTCCCGGTCATCGAGTTGATCGGCGCGATTGCCATCGCGTTGATTCTCTGGTACGGCGGCGGTTCGGTTTTGCGGCAGGCCGTAACAATCGGAACGTTGGTGGCCTTTTTGCAGTATGTGGAGATGTTCTTTCGTCCGATGCGTGATTTGGCGGAAAGCTACAACATCCTGCAATCAGCGATGGCGGCCTCTGAGCGTATTTTCAAAGTGCTCGACACAAAGCCGGAGATCGTGGCGCCTGCTCAAACACAGGCGCTAAAGGGTTTCACGGGGGACATCGAATTTGAGCACGTTGATTTCTCCTACGATCCCGGCAATCTGATTCTGCATGACATCAATTTCCGCGTCAAACCGGGCGAAAAAATCGCCCTGGTAGGAGCTACCGGAGCCGGCAAGACATCGACGGTGGGACTGCTCTGCCGCTTCTATGAAGTCAACTCTGGCAGAATCAAGCTTAATGGCATAGACATTAACCAGCTTGACCCGAACGATTTGCGCTCCGCTTTCGGATTGGTCTCGCAGGAGATTTTCCTCTTTTCCGGCTCGATCAAAGACAATATTTCACTCGGCGCGGACGATATCAGCGACGAGCAAGTAACGAAAGCCGCCGAACAGGTCGGACTGCTTCCGTTTATCAACAGACTGGAGCGGCGCTTCGAGCACGGAGTTGGCGAGCGCGGAACTTCTCTCTCGGTTGGCCAACGACAGTTGATCAGCTTTGCCCGCGCGTTGGCGCGCAACCCGAAGGTGCTGATTCTGGACGAGGCAACATCTTCAGTTGATAATGAAACTGAACAGATTATTCAACAAGCGCTGCGAAAAATGTTCGAGGGGCGCACTTCAGTGATCGTAGCACATCGGCTGTCAACCATTAAAGAAACCGACAAAATCTTGGTCTTTCACAAGGGCAGAATTGTGGAACAGGGGAAACACGAAGACTTGCTGCAGCAGAAGGGCGTTTACTGGCGTCTTTATCAGCTTCAGTATCAAGACCAGGAGGCGGTATGAAACGGCGCGTCATCGCCACACCTCAGCCGACAACGTTGCTGCCCGAAGTCTCCGCTACGGCAATTGCGGCAGGCAGACTGCTCTTGCGAAATGTCTCCCGCCATCGGTTGGTGCACTTCAAGGGGAAAATCAATCTCGTAACCGAAATGGATCTCAGAAGCGAGAAGCTGATTGTCGCGCGACTACGCAAATTGCTGCCCGATGCATCATTTCTTACCGAGGAAGGCAGCGCTGTCGAAAACGATTCTCCCTACAAGTGGGTGATCGATCCGCTCGATGGCACGACCAACTATGCACATACGTTTCCGATCTGGTGCGTTTCAATCGCGCTGGAATGGCGTGGCGAGATTGTGCTCGGTTGCGTGTATGATCCGAATCGTGATGAGATGTTCACCGCCGTCCAAGACAAACCCGCCCGGTTGAACGGAAGACTGATTCATGTCAGTAAACGCCGACGACTCGATCAATCGCTGCTGGCCACTGGCTTCCCCTATGACATTCAAACCAGCAGCATTAACAATCTCGATCACTTTGTGAGATTCGCCAAGACTGCTCGCGCTATCCGCCGTGCCGGATCGGCTGCGCTTGATCTATGCTATCTGGCGATGGGGCGCTTCGACGGATTCTGGGAGTTGAAACTTCATCCCTGGGACACAGCCGCCGCGACACTTATCGTCAAACAGGCGGGGGGCAGAGTCACAGATTTCCGCGGAAAACCATTCTCAATCTATTCCGAACATCTCCTTGCCTCCAATGGCGCCATCCATAGACAAATGATCCACGTTCTGGCGGCAAACGATTAGAGGTTGTCCCATAATTGGGCTACAGAGATAATAGAACGATGACAGGTTATTCCCCCTTATTAAAGGGGGATTTAGGGGGTTGTCTTTTTTCTTGGCGGATACGTGCTCACAACCCCCTTGGTCCCCCTTTGCTAAGGAGAAAAATCAACTTACTCCTCGCG
>Ga0209777_10004788_pt1 | contig 15856 bp, 19 predicted proteins | sample FrelakmetHBP12HB_FD_187147 | JGI IMG/M metagenome (GOLD analysis project Ga0209777, IMG submission 187147) | Freshwater lake sediment microbial communities from the University of Notre Dame, USA, for methane emissions studies -HBP12 HB (SPAdes)... | ecosystem: Environmental > Aquatic >... | reverse complement strand
CTGGGAGCAGTGGCGCTGCGGGAGCTACAGGGCCAACAGGCCCTACTGGCACTAACGGAACAAACGGTGCTACAGGTCCAACGGGACCTACAGGTCCACAAGGACCCGGTATAACAAACGGTACATTTGCTAATGCAAATTTATCTGCTGGCGTTCTAACAATTACGCATAGCAAAGCATTAGCTGCTCCTTATGCCATTGCCGTAGTTATTTTTGATAATAATAGTAAGCAAATAGTTCCTGACGACGTAACTGGTGCGACGAATTCAGTAGCAATCGACTTATCTTCCTACGGAACCTTGACAGGTACGTGGGGATACGCATACGCATAAAGGACAACTATGCAAACAGGTACTTTAGATATACAAGGAGCGATTGGTTCTGCTGGTGTATATCAATTGATTAACGAAACTTTGATAACAGCCGCAGATTCCTACACCAAGCTCTTAATACGTGGCGATGCAATCGCAGATGCCACTGGGAAGACGGTAGTAGCACATGGCAATGCTGCTGTAACGACATCGCAATATAAATTTGCTTCAATCGGCGCGTCTATAGCTTATGACGGAACGACCGATTGGCTGACAGTAGCAGATTCTCCAGATTGGGATTGGGGTTCAAGCAACTGGACAGTTGAAACTTTTGTGAGAACTAGCGTAACTGCTAATCGATATATTATAGGCAGAGGAGAAGGATATTATAGTATTGGTATATTTATTGCGGCTGACGGAAGTGTTTATGCGGCTTCTTATCAACCGACAAGCCATACAAATAATTTTTTAATCTACGGTACTACGGTGATAAGCGATGGTAATTGGCATCACGTAGCGGCCGTTAGGAATGGTAGCGCGCAGTATTTATTTGTAGATGGGGTAAAGCAGGGTACTGACGGTTCATTCTCTGGTTCTATTGAAGCAGATACTCTTGCATTAAATATAGGGGCTGCTTCAGATGGTACGTATAGCTTAAATGGGAACATGGCGGAGTTTAGGATTTCCGTAGGTATTGCTCGGTATACAAGCAACTTTACTCCTCCGGCTTTACCTTTTGATGGGGCAATTACTTCTTTAGCTATCACTGGTCTCGATGGAGATACTGACGAAGAGTATATGTTAGTTTGTAGATTTGTAGCAGGCGCAGCGCCATCCCAATTCTTATTGCGTCCTAATAACGATTCTGGCAGTAATTATGGCAAACAATATTTAGAAGCAAGTGTATCGAACGCAGCCGCATATAGATGGACAGGTGCGGCATTTATGGAAGTAGGATATGCTCAAGCGTCTGGTAATTTATCATTTAGCAATACCAAATTATGTTCTAAATCGGGATATTTAAGAACTGTTGTTTCAAAAGTAGCAAGAACAATTTCTGGGACAACAATAACAGAAATGATTCTTTGGAGTCAAGACTGGAACAATACTGCAAACAATATCACAAGTCTTAATATAAGTAGCGACCAAAGTAACGGAATCGGAGTCGGTACTCATATTTTATTATTTGCTAAAAGAGGTTAAGAGTGAAAACAGGTAAACTCACGATTAAAGGAACAGTCCAAAAAAGCTGGCAGAAGATTTATGAGACTACTTTAGGGTCGTCTGCTACTTCTGTAACTATTTCAAGTCTTGATGGAGATACGGATGTAGAATATAAATTAGTTACTCGTTTAATTAGCGGCGGGGCATCTAACGGCTATACATTGAGATTAAACAACGATTCAGGTACAAATTATGGATTTCAAAGACTCGTAGGAGAATCTACTACAGTGTCGGCGAATCAATATACAGCGAGAGATGCAATTTATATTGACGAATCTCTCAATAATGCAAACGACGTTTCTTGTTCAGAATTTTTAATTTTTGCGAAATCAGGTTATATACGTCCTGTATTTAGACATTTGGCTGGAGGAATTACTGGTACTACTGTTACAACTTTGCGAGGACAAGGAGCAGTTTGGAGTAATACTGCCAATAATCTTACCTCTTTAGTCATTGCATCTTTGATTTCAAGCGGGCTAGGCGTAGGGAGTTATATAGCACTTTATCGTAGGAGAGCCTAAATGCAAGTTGGTAATATAAATAATCAAGGATATTTAAAAGGCGGTCTTCTACAGAAAATATATGAGACTGACATAGGTTCTGCTACAACCACAGTAACAGTATCAGGACTTGATGGTGATTCTGACATCGTTTATTTAATTGTGTGTAGACTTGTAAATGGATATAGTGGTTCTGCAAATATTTTGTTAAGATTAAATAATGATTCAGGAAGTAATTATGGAAGTCAATTATTATCTGGATATGGTTCGAGTTATACGGCGACGCAATATACTGCCAGAACATTTATGATTGGAGGAGCAGGTAATGCTCTTGGACAAGAATCGTACTGCGAGACCTTGTTATATGCTAAATCTGGATATGTAAGAACAGGGCTTATATCGGTAGCTTTCTATATTACAGGCACTACTGTAGGGTATCTTCAATACGAAGATACATCTTGGAATAATACTGTCGATAATATTACAAGCATAGTTTTTGCTGGAGACCAAACAAATTGTATTGGAGTAGGAACTCATATAGAAATTTGGGCATTAAAAAAACATAGCTAAGGAGAATTACATGATAAAATATTTGCATGAAGTAGTAGAAAATACACCAGAAGGATGCTCTTGTCAAGTAGATGAGCAAGTCAATTTGGCTAATACTTCTGTGGTTGCTTATGTTTTGGTTTCTGAGTGTTCTATTTGTCAAGCAATAAGAGAAGCCGCAGCATCAGCAGATGCAGCAGCTAAAAAAATAGCTCGCATATCTGAGATTAAAAATCAAATCGTTCAGCTTTCGATTGAGAAAGACAAAGCAGATACATTAGGATTTTCTGATTTAGTTACTGAAAAAACAAATCAAATTTCAGCATTACAAACTGAACTTTCAGCACTAGAGGCATAATAAGAAAGTAGGGAGTCGTGAAAGATTTAGCAATTATCATTAAACAATTAAGAAATCTTCCGCAGTATAAAAATAAGCCGGAAGAAGAATTAGAGGCTCTAGCTAAAGCTAGATTAGCAAAAGAATCTATAATTGATAGTTTAGCATTTTGTAAAGATGATGAAAGAGATTTTGCTGCCGAATTGCTAGAAGAATATTTAGCAGAAAGTTCTATCACATCGTTCTCTGACAAACAGCTTCTTTCTCAGCTAATCGATATAGAAGTATTGATGGCGAGAATTAAGAAAGAACTCAAGAAGGAATATGAAAAAGCAAATGCTACTATTCCTCTGCACATGTCAGAAGAATTAAGAAATCTTACAGAGCAAGCATACACATTAAAAGAAAGATTAGGACTCACTAAAGATAAAGAAGAGCAGAACACAGTAGAGGAATGGGAAAAATTAAAAGCAAAAGCTTTAGCTTATTATAAAGAAAACGCAGGCTGCAATGTAGCGAGATGTCCGTATTGCCAAAACATGTTTATGATTCTGAAAGATATGAAGGGACATACTACAGCAAAGCTTCCTATATTTAAGAAAACTTTGCTCTACAATAAACAGCTTTTTGAAATGTTCGAGAATAATAGAATTACAAAAGAAGAGTTAGCCAACGTGCTTGGTTGTGGCTCAGATTATATTGATTACATTTTTTCTACAATTTACTTAAATGACAAACAAAAGCCACTGTAAAGTTTGTAATAAAGAACTGAGCAAAGTTAAATATACTTTATGCAAATCTTGCTCTTTTAAAAGACAATTTAAAAAGGGAATCAGAACTCATCTCGGTTCTCGTAATCCAAATTTTAAAAATAAAAAGCCGCATTGTATTGATTGCCACAAGCCACTTAAAAATTATGCTGCAAAAAGATGTCATTCTTGCGCTAGAATAGAATTGTATAAAAATCCAGAGAATCATCCAAATTATAAAGACGGAAGAACTTTGATAATTAAACATTGTCTTGATTGCAATAAAAAAATAAGTATTGAAGCTATTAGATGTAAAAAATGTGCAAGACAAGGAAGCTTACATCCGAACTGGAAAGACGGGACAGGTTCTCTGCCCTATACAAGAGATTTTATAAAAATAAGAGATTTGATTCGTATTAGAGATAAAAATAAATGCGTAATTTGCGGTATGAGCAAAGAAGAGCATTTTAAAAAATATAGAAAAAATTTAGAAGTACATCATAAAGACCATAATAGACAAAACAGCAGAGAATCAAATCTAGAAACAAGATGTAAACAATGTAATTTAAACGATAATTATAAGAAATGATAAACAAAATAACTAAAGAAGAGCTTGCACTTTTTGAGACGCTTGCAAATCCTATTGCATGTACAGAAATATTATTTTCAGATTTAACTGAATTGACTTCTTTTGACCAAGAGAATTTTTCAAAAGTAAGACCGTATCAGTATCCGATGCTATCGTTTGAAACATTGTTCTTTGAAAATCCAAAATTCACTAAAAAAGAAAACTTCAAAATAAAAAAAGGGATGGGAGATTGTCTTAATTTTGGTGGTCGCCTAACAGGCAAATCTCATATCTCGATTATTGTAGACGCAATGCTTTCTGTCTTTCATAAAACCTTTCGTTGGGGAATTATTCATAGCTGCGATGCAGTAAAGATTAGAGGTATCTGCGATAAAATAATTATTATTTTTGAGAATCATCCGATTCTGAAAAACTTTAAATCAAAATCTGTTTCGCATCCTGCTTATAGAATTAATTTTAAAAATGGATGCTTAATAGAATCTGTAAATAATAATGTTGCTGGAAGAGAGCCAGGGAAGAATTGGTTTCAGAAACATGCCGATAAGACCTGGGGTGAGGAAGATAGCTTTCTTACAGACGAAATTACTGGTAAGAAACTTATGGCTCAGTCGGAGATGGGTGTAATAGAACGGTCTACGGGGATGACCAACTTCAAAAAGCAATCCCCTGTAGGAAAAAAGTTCTTTGACATTAAGAATGAAAACATAGTAATAAATCTTCCTTCTTATGTAAATGAAACATGGGACAAAGAAAAAGATGATGCTGCTGTTCAGGAATTTGGAGGCAAGCAAAGTCCAGGCTATCGTACTCAGATTTTAGGAGAAATCGTAGATGATGGTAATTCTGTATTCGACATTGAAAGAATTCGCAAATGCTATCGCAGAGATAAAGATGGTATGCCAATTCCAGTAAAATCTTTTGAAATAAATAAAAATAATTTCTATCGCTACAAGGAATTAATAATTGTCGATAGACCCAATAATATAGAAAAAGTATGGGTAACGCTCGACAAAGGTGAAGGTGCCGCGCCTACAGAAGTAATTGTTCTTTTTGAAGTAAACGGGCTTTATAGATACGAATATAATATCACTACTTTTAAATTATCTCCAGAAGAAGATAATGAAGTAGTAGAATTTATTATAGAACAAGTTAAAGCTAACATCGTAGGAATTGACCACACATCAGGCGGCGGAAAAGCAATGCTAAGTCATTTAGCCAAGAAATATCCTGATAATTTAGTCGCCGTAGATTTCAATTCCAAGATTGACATTGATTTTGAAAAAGATGAAAGTAACAATCAGAAATACGATTCGCATGGCAATGTTCTTTATAAGCAAGAATACATTGTAGATTGGAGCGTACAAAGATTAAAGCATCTGTTCTATAATAATAGAATATCTGCTTATTACGATATAAAATTAGACCAGCAATTTGACGGAATCATTGTTATGCAGAGCGGAGCAAAAACTTTATATAAATGCAAAACGGCAAATCACTTGTATCAGGCATTTCAAGTCTTTGCTGTATGTCAGTGGCAATACGAATTCAAACAGATTCAACCCATTCGTCGTAGAAAGCCGACGCTTGGGTGCTTCGACTAAAAAAAGAAAAAGGAGCTATCAATGGATAATGGAATTCAAGCCGGTCTGGGAACTGCGGACTTTAATAGTGCTTTGTGGGCAGCTTTTCTTTCCTATATATATACGCAGGGAAAGATTGACGTACCGCAGGATTTTCGTACCAGAATTTCTGCTATACGATATGTGCTAGATTCTGACGTAACTGGAGTAATCAACACTCTCTTAGATTACTCTATCAATACGGCAGCATCTACAGACTTCACGATTGAGTGCGCCGATGACACTCTGAAATCGCTCTTAAACGAATGGTTGCGTTATGTCAATTTGAACGTGAATGGGATTCCTACTGGAATAGTGGAATTCTCCAAAGAATATTATAAAGAGAGATGGAAGGAAGGTTCTTTAGTTCTAGCTCGATGCGCGAGCTGGAAAGAGATTAAGATTCAGAATACAAGCATCAGAGTGCCTACAGTTATTTGGTTAGTGAATAGTGCTTCTATATATGTTTCAAGAGACAAAGAGAATTTTGAATTAGGTAAAGATAAATTCTTTCTTGACCAAGCAATGACTAAGCAGTTGCCGGAGAAAAGAGAACAAATCGTAGTGCAGAGACCGTATGATAGATGGTGGACGCAATACGCTACGCCCTATATTATTAAGAAAGGTATCTACAGAAATTATAAAGCTCTTGAAATGCTTCAGGAAAAAACTGAAGAAGTATTGACAAAGTTTGTTCCTTATTTGTTTACTATTACAAAAGGAACCGCAGAGCAATTTAATAAAGGAGTAGACATCACAGATGAAGATTTGAAAAATTTAAATGCAGGTTTGAGGGAAAAATTAGAGCAATACAAAAGAGAAAAAGGAAAGACTCCTGTATGGTCTAAACCTTTTGATACAACGGCAGAACATCTAATTCCTGATTTGAGAAACATCTTAACGATGGAACTATTCAATCAGGGCTATCGCGCTATCTTAGCCGGTCTTGGTTTTGTAGATGTCATTCAGGGTATTACTTCTACAAGAAAAGAAGCAGTATTGAATCCAGCTCCTTTTATCGAAGAAGTAAACGCAGGGGTAGATGGTTTCAAGTCTCTCTTGATGGAAATAATTTATTTGATTATTCAAGAAAATAAATTAGACCATCGTAAACTTTTCAATAGAAATAAGAAACTTTATATTGCGAATACACCGCTCAAAGTAAACGTCCAGCCTATTCTGGCCGATTTGAGACAAGGGTTTATCTACGGGTCTTTGTCTATCAAGACGTATCAAGAAGTATTGGGTATTGACCCTGAGACTGAGCGCGAGAGAATGATAGACGAGTGGGAGAATGGGGATAGAGAATTGTTCTATGCTCATCTCATTCAAAATACAGAAGACAAAGGTATCGATACAAGATTGTCTAATCCTCCTAAAAAGCCTCCAGTATCAGAGAAGCAGATAGAAAAAGATGTAGAGAAAGAGGCAGATGGGATTACAGATTTAAAAACAAAAGGCGCTTTAGATGAAACAGAGAACTATTTTAGGCATAGAGTAGAAGACCCCAAGAACTTTGCCAAAGATAGTTTCAGAACGATTTGGCTTAGTAAAGATAAAGGCATAAAAGGCGTAATTGGTAAAAAGAAAGGCGAAACGAAGACTACTCTGCAAACAGTTTTGTTTGATAAAGAGAAGTGGTCTAAGCCAGAAGCAGAGAAATGGGCGAAAGAAAATGCAGAATTAAGCGTAGCTGCATTGACTGAAAATATAGAATCCGCTCCGTATCATAGAGTAGATGAGTTGCCGGATTCAGTAAAGAAACTTCCTAAAAATCTACAGAAGATGTGGATGTCTACTTGGAATTCTGTTTACGACCAATATAAAGATGAGAGTAAGGCTTTCCGCGTGGCGTGGAGCCAAGTTAATAAGCATCGGAATAAAGCCGACTTAGGAGACTAAAAGAAAGGAATATAAATGTTAATTACTGACGTAATTAAACAGACAGGGTTGCTGATAAATAATAAGAGATATGTATTCTCTTTCTCTCCGAAAATAGATTTAGAAAAATTTGATTTAGATGCCGAGCCACAAGAGTATATTATGATGGCTGTAAATACGAATGACTTTAAAGATTTTAGTTCAGTATATACTTTTCCGGCAGATGAAATTAAAAAATTAAAAGAAGAAGACAAACTAGAAACATTTATCGAAGAAATACGAGCTAAGATTATTCTTGAACTAGAAAATAAGCAGTAAAGAGGTTTACATGGCAAAAGAAAAAACAGTATTGTTCATGGACACCAGCATGGGTCTTGACCACGTAATTCGATTTTCTCAAGACTCTGGAGAGCAACCATTCTATTACATGGCTTCAATTTCTGCTTATCCTTCTCTTAAAGATTCGATTTCTGGATACGGCTTTAAAGAGCTTATAAAGACCTATGACTGGGCCGGAATATTAAAGAAGGTTGACACAGTTGTATTTTTAGACAGCGGATTTTCTTCTTTAGTAGATTCGTTAAGAGCAGGTGGCTACAATGTATTTGGTGCTTCTGCTGATGTAGAGAAGCTAGAGTTCGATAGAATATTTTTTCGAGAAGTAATGAAAAAGTTAGACATAAAAACTACAGAAGCAGAAGTTGTTCATGGGGTAGACGCAGCAGTAAATTATGCCAAAACTCATAAAGGAAAATTTTATTATAAATTAAATAAATATCGTGGTGATGTGGAAACTTTTGGTTCAGATTCGGCATCAGAAGCAGCAGTTCTTTTATATCCCGCTTTCCCCGTTATGGGAGACGAAATGGATTTTATTATTGAGAAAGAAATAGAAGATGGTATCGAAATTGGTTGCGATGCTTTCTTTAACGGAGAAAGATTCTTAAAAACATATTTCTTTACTGTAGAACAAAAAGGTACAGGAAATATGTCTTTAGCGGTAAATCATTCTATTTTAGATGAAGTCTTAGAAAAATTAACTCCATATTTAAAAGAACATAAATATCATGGGGCTTTTGCATTTGAATGTTTTTATACGAAAAAAGGAGAATTATTTCTGACAGACCCCACTCCTCGCTGTGCATTTCCTTGCTCTGCTCAGTGGGCATTGATGATAAAAGATTACGATAAATTCATTCGTGGTATAGCGTCTGGAGAAATAGACGATTATAAAGTATTTCATCCTTATTCTGTTCAGCAAAGTTATTTTGCCGAAAATCCTAAGTTGTGGAGAAAAATAGAAGTAAACGAAAAAGATTTACCTGAGCATAAACAGCGTATTAGTTTTAGAAAGGCCATTAAGATTGATGGAGAATATTACTTCGTTCCCGAAGATGACCTAATGTTAAGCTGTAATGGATCCGGAGATTCCTGGGAAGAAGCAATCAAAAATGCCGTTGACTGCACTGACAGAGTTGGTGGTTATCAAACGACTCCAGCAACCGGAACAGAAAAGTTCTTTAAAGCTACTATTGACAATCTAAAAGAATTTGGAATAGAACTTATTCCAGTTACTCAAGAAAAAGCAAAAGCAGAATTAGATGTGAGAGGTAAGCTAGAAGAAATAGAAGCAAAAATCGTTCACGTTGTAAGGGAGAATAAACCCGACCTTACCTTAGATATAGACCCTAAAGCGCAGCCGATGCAACCTATTGCTCAAAGCGACTATTGTGCATGTGCAGAGCCAGATAATAAAGAGGGAGTATGCGCTAAGTGCAACAAAAAAATCAATGCAGAGATTATATGTACCAATCCGAGTCCTTTGAAAGAGATGACAATTCCTCATCCAAAGGAAACTGAGGAGACTCACCAATGACAAATAAAGAAATTTTAGCAGCATCATTACTTGAATGGTCTTTAGCAAGCAAAAATCAATGGCTCGAAATAGAAGATGCTGATATGAAAGAGCTAGCATCTTTAGCAGTGAAAAAAGGTCTAGTTCTGCCTTCTCCTGATTTGGCCATTCTAAAGACCTATTATGCAGAAATAGGCGTTCCAAATGGCAACGGTGTATTATTGCAAAAAGCAGATGTCGATAAATCTTTACCTACGTTAATTGGAAAACAAGTAAATTTTGACCACATGGGAGCCAATCATGTTTGTGGATATATTTTAGATGCGAAGCTTGAAGGAAAAATGATAGTTGCTTATGCTTGTATTTTTAAATCATTATTCAAAGAGCAATTTGATGTAGTTAAAGAAAAATTCTCTAAAGGAGAATTAACAGTATCTTTTGAGATTTGGAATGTGAATCCCGAAACAAAAGAATCTGTTGTTAAGCATTTAGACAATGGGAATAGAATTATATCTCCCATCTTATTTCACGGATGCGGTCTGCTATTAGTTAAGCCTCCTGCTTGTCCTAAAGCAAGAGTAACCGCCCTATTAGCAGAGTTAATAGATGAAAAGATTGTAGCAGAAGCGTCAAAGATAGTAGAACCAATTCTCCAGCCTAACGATGAATTGGTCTACGCAGAATTGGCACTGCCTTGTTTAAACTGTCCAAAATGTCAATTAGAACATAAGGAGCGTGAAATGGCACAAGAGAAGCCAGTTGACGAAGCAAAAATAGTGGGCGACCCTATTGACCCTAATCTGTTTGTAAAAGCAGACGGGACTTTAGACGAAGAGAAAATAGAAGCTGCTCTTCCTAAAGAAGTTACCGCTAGAGTAAAAGAATTGATAAAAGAAGGAAAAATCTCGGCTGATGCTGTAAAGCAAGCGTGGAAAGAGCATCAAGAAAAAGCAGACCAGTCTGATGAAGACCAGAAAAAGGCAAAAGAGAAGGCCGACCAAGAAGCTGCTGAGAAAGCCGCAGCCGAAAAAGTCGCGCAAGAAGCAGCAGAAAAGGCTGCTACAGAAGCCGCTGAAAAAGCTAAGTTTGACGAAGCGAAAGCCTATGTCGAAGCTCATTGGCAGCGCGAAGGCAATCAGAATTGGAATTGCCCTGATTGTGCTTTTACTTTTCCTCTTTTATCTTCTGAAACACCTACGCCTCAGTATTGCCCTCGTTGCGGCAGTATGTATATGTCAGAAGCAGATGAGCGTCCGTGCGAAGCAGAGATGTCTGATGGCTGCGATTTAATGAACGAAGAAATGCTTCACGCCGATGAGTCTATGGATTTAGAGGAATCAAAGAAGCTTCCGTATTCAAAGAGACAGGAGCTTCCTGATTCAGAATTTGCAGTAGTTGTTAAGAAAGGCGACCAGAAAGTTCGCATGTTCCCTATACATGACGAAGCTCATGTTCGTAACGCTTTAGCTCGCTTAGGCCAACCGAAGCCCAGAGCAACTCTTAAATCTTTAGGAGTCTCTGTAGAATCTGTGAAGCGCAAGATTCTGAATAGAGCAAAAAAGCTTGGTATGACCGACTTGGTAGAAAGACATAAAGAATCCTCCGCCTTAGAAACTGAGGCAATTCTTAATCTTTCAGCTAAAGTAGACGAACTCAATACTGCTATCGATACTCAGAAAAAAGAACTCGATACCGTTAAGGCTGAGTTAGAGCAAGCGAAGAAAGATAGTGAAGCAGTAACCGCACAGAAAGCAGACGAACTTGGTAAAAAAGACCAAGAGATAGCAACCCTGAAAGAAGAGTTAGGTAGACCTCATCTGACAGTCGGGAGCATTATCGTTGCGACAAACGAAGAGTTAAAGCAACAGCAAGCGAAGGTAGACGAAATTGCCTTCGGGAAGAAATCGAAGTAAAAGATAAGTGCGTAGTAAAAAGATAACCGAAGTAAAAAAAAGAAAAGGAGATTCAAACAATGTTACCTATCGAAGAAGCTGCACAGCAGATTGGTAAGATTATCGGTCAGCCTATCGACCCTAATCTTCCGGTTCCGCCCGTTCTGGCGGAGGTTTTCGATTATGAGACCGCCGAGGTTGGCGAGGAAGTAAAAATCTACACAGTTGAAGATACCAATGCGAGCGATACCATCACGTCCGTGAACACTGCCGGTCAGATTATCACCCAGAAGGTTGACCCGCAGAATCCCGCAGTGATTCCCTTCACCGCTGCGATGTCTCGCTTGGAATATGTTCTCGTTGACGCTGCGCTGAATTCCCCGGACCAGAGTCTCATCGCTCGCCGGAAAGCCGCAATCACTCGCGGTCTTGATAAAAAGATTACGAAGGAATGTCTTGATACGATTCTCGCTCTCGATGGCGTGTCTGGCCGTCCGAACCAGGAAGTCGTTCTCGCGTCTGGAATGGACCTTTATGATTTGATTATAGCGATGAAAGAAAAAATCGAAGACTACGGCTCAGATTTCATTCTGTTAGTGGGTACGAGCGTGAGCACTGCCATCGAAGTGTATGACAAAGTGAACGCGGTGAATTTCCACTATAATGTTATGCTCGAAGAGACTCTCGCTAAGAAAGGTATCAAAGTCGTGAAAGTATATGAGACGGCCGTGTATAATTACATCGATACGACCGCGTCGGGCAATCCTCAGACCACGAACATCAAGGTTCTCGCTGCCGACAAATTGATTCTCGTTGCACGTGATTCCCGTATTCAGAAGGGAAAACCGGGCGTTTATGTTCGTCGCAAGATTAATCCCGCCATCGCGCAGGCTATGGGTTCTGAAGTAGACGCAACCTTCAGGGCGAACACCGTGGTTCCTATGCCGGTAATCGTGAATGGTTCTAACACCCTGGCGTTTGGTATTCAGGCTTACGAATCTCGCGTATTAGCACTCCTGAACTATCGTGGAGTTTGCTGGGCGAGCTTTCATTAATAGTTGATAAAAGGAGGGGAAGCAATTCCCCTCCCCATAACATTTTATCAACAGAAAGGATTCGGTATGATATACAAATTAGGTCTGAAGAATAAAATCGATATTTGCGAAGCTGTAACAAGAATTAGAGATATGTTTGAAGAATTTTATATTACAGATAATAAAGAAAGAAAGTATTTAAAAGATTTAAACTTAATCGAGAAATTATTGAAGCAGCAAGAAATTTATGCTATTGCTCAAAAAGAAATCAAAGGGCTGCTCTTAATTTATAGACAAAAAGGATTTAGGCACTACGCAAAAATATTGGCAGAAGATAACACTTCGTCAAGAGCTTTAATTAAATTTTTAATTTGGAATTTTTCTAATTCTGATATATACATTAAATTGAAAAAGATTAATCCGTTAGTGAAGTATCTTTTAGCTGAAAATCCTGTTACCAAGAAGGCGATGTTTAAATTTGCAGGAGATAGAGGCAAGGAAATACTTTTATATAGAAAAAAAGAAATTAAAATAAATCAGACAGGAGCAAAAGATGGCATCTAAAATTTTAGCAAAAATGACAAATCAGGTTCGGGATTTAATCCAAGACAATCTTGCGCCTGGATACGATGTGTTCTCTTTCATCAACGACAGAACATTTACTATGTCGTCTGCTGATGTAAAAGAATCTACTTTAAAAGTATATGTCAATAAAGTTCAAATTATTAACGTATCTGGAAATCCTCAGTATACATTCGATGAAACTACAAGTCGAGTAACTTTTCTAGAAGGCACGGGACTTACATCATTAACGTGTGGAGATTTAATAGAATTTTATTATAGTTCTTATAAAAGATTTACAGATGCAGAAATTAGGCAGTACATTAGTTCTGCTATTGTGAGATTATCAATAGAAAAATATCAGACATTCGTATTAGCAGGAGACGACAGTATTTATCCTACGCCTGTAACTCAAGACGGATATTTAATTTGCTTTGTAGCTTCAGTTCTTATGGAAGGAAATTTAGCGCGATATAGAACGCCAGAAATCGAACTGGAGTTTGGAAGAGACGAAGATAATGAGAGTAGAATAAAAAGAGCTATTCGTCAATCAGCAAAAACTTACGGAATACTGAATTACGCTAATCTTCGCAGACCTTATACTCTCTACGTAGAAGATTCTGACATGACTTTAGAGAACTTGCCTTAATTTAGGAGAATAGAATGGACATCCAGAAAGAATTCTTTTCAATAATGAAGGACAACGGGCATCTTTCTACTGTGTGGGTGTCTGTTGCTCAGGAAAAGAAGACAGACCCTTTTGAGAACACAACTTGTAAGATTTTTTCTAATCCTATTCCTGTTCAGGCAGTAGTTAAGAGCTATACTCCAGAATCTTTACGTTGGAAATTTTACGGTACGATTCCTATGGGGTCTAAACAAATAATTTGCGAAAAGAAATTTAAGAATCTATTTAAAATAGCTGCTAAGATACAAATTGGTGATGAATATTATAAAACATGGAAAGACGATAGTAAAGGTTTTGGAATTATTGAAAGAGAAGAATATATTTCAGTAATTTTACAAATTAAGACTCAAGTAGAAGACTAACATAGAGGATGGTCGAAATGATACCGAAATATACCATCTGGGACTATTGGCAGATAGACGGCGTGTATTATACGGTTTTAGAAAAAGACGGAACATTATTGCTATCGGTGTACGATAGTTTTTTAGACGAAAATAACAACGAAGAGGACGATGTACAATGATTTCTATTACTGTAGATTTTAAAGATAAAGACAAATTTGACCAATTACTTAGATATATAGAAGACAATGCTGTATATGGAGAAGCTCAAGAAGCAATGAGAGTTCTTGGACATCATACTGCCGATAATATGCACGATACTATTAATACTCAAAGAGTTAGGCCGGACAAGGGAAGCCATAAATTAGAAAATGCGATTACAGCCGAAACTATTAATACAGTAGGAGGAATCGAAGTTGGAGTTGGAAGAATTAGTAAACTAAAAACTGAAGCTCCCTATTATGAAATGATAGATTCAGGATTTACATATTCGACGAAAAATGAGCATGTTGTGCATTTTGTAGAAGGTGGAAAAGGAATCTATCCAGGTTACGAAGGAGAATTTCGTACATTTAAAGTAGGGAGTTCTCACACTATTTTAGGTATAGACTATGTAGGAAAAGCAATTCGTAATCTTGACAAAGAATTAAGAGAGACAATAGAAAAATTAGGAAGCAAATTATTAAATAGCATGAAGCAGTAAGGAGATAAAATGAGAGCATATCGGCTAAGACGAAATCTTGAAGCATCTTTTATAGAATTTTTTAGAGAAGCTCTTGCTGCTGACGATTGGAAGAATGTTCAAGTCGAATATAATTTAAAAGCCGATGACATTAAATTACCGGCGATTATGATTTTTGCTCCTAGTGTAGAGAATATACAAAGAGAAGTAGGAACAGGAAAATATCTGAAATATCCTGTTGTTAATATTAAAATCTTTGCAAAAAGCGATGGTATGAGAACAGACTTAGCAGATTGGATGAAAGAGAAGTTTGAAGGAGATATTCCGTATTATAAATATACTATTGAAGATGGAGATATAATTTCTAAAAATTTAGCGGGAAATATTGTAGTGAGAAAGATAAATCGAGATGAAAAAGAGCTAGCAAATACAGACCCAAATGTATTAGAAGTTGAAGACCGCTATCGCCATTTGTTTGAATTGTCTGTATATGTAGCAGAATCTGTAGACTGTTAAGGAGATAATAATGGACCTACTCGCTATGGGCTCAATAGGATTGAGTTTGTTAATTACTGGAGCAAATGCTGCATTTTTTGTTGTTTGTAAATTTAATGATTTGGTTCATATTCAGAAACAATTAGAAGAGATTGGAAAGAATGTTACGATGTTGTGGGAGAAGGTAGATAAAACTGCTGAACGAGTTAGTACCATCGAAGGCAAGTTAAGTTTGATAGAAAAAAAGTAAGGTCGATAGAATTTTCCCTAAGAAGGGAAAAGAACCAATCATTTGAACGGCCATAGGAGGGCTCAAAAAATGATTCATAGTAAATTCAGTAAACCACGGGTATTCCCGTGGGCAAGCCTCAGAAGCCCTGAACAAGTTAATCGCTTGCAGGACATCTCTGGCGATTTGGCTTTGAATAGAGATAAGCAATACGAAATCGGTAGGGAGACTCTCTTAGACTATCGCAAGAGAATACCTTCCTTTACCGGCAGAGCGCGTCAGTTTGAATATGGCGATATGGAGTATTGGTATGATTTAGC
>Ga0209777_10004787_pt1 | contig 15859 bp, 12 predicted proteins | sample FrelakmetHBP12HB_FD_187147 | JGI IMG/M metagenome (GOLD analysis project Ga0209777, IMG submission 187147) | Freshwater lake sediment microbial communities from the University of Notre Dame, USA, for methane emissions studies -HBP12 HB (SPAdes)... | ecosystem: Environmental > Aquatic >... | reverse complement strand
CAATTATCCATTCGGCATGGGAGACGCCAATGGCAGTGCCTCCGTGGACGTTGGTGACGCGGTGTACTTAATCTCCTACATCTTCGCCGGTGGCGGGACGCCGCACTGCGCATAAATGTAATCCAAATGACATATTACCTGGAAGGCGGCGGGTGGGTTCTTTTTCCGGCCTCCAGAGTTCCGTAAGTCAACCCCTGCGGTTTTGACGTAGTTGTCTGCTTTGTGGCAGTGACGGCCGAATGTTTCGGACTCTCAAGCGCTGTCGGCTGTTTGTCCGGATGCGCGGATGGTGTTTGCGGACAAGTGGTAAGTGAGGCTCGAAAAGCCGAGAACCAACCAAACTGCAGAATCTCCCAACCGAACAACCACTCCAACCCACTACACGCCTATTTCGCGTCAAGATCACCGTTTTGCAGCAGTCCCATCAAGCACCAATTTCCTGTCAAGCAAATTCTTTGATTGTTGTTGCGACAATAGACGCTACAGGCCGCAAGCTGTGCAAATTGCGGTCGCTTGACGCTGGTTGGTCGTTAGCAGCATTAGCGGAAAACTTGATTTCAACCCACGATAGTAATTGCCAAGCCGACTTTGTTATCGGATATTGGCGCTGATGTCACGTCATTAACCTTTATGAGCGGATGTTATGTCACAACCTGAATTCAAGCCATTTGTTTCGCCGTACGAAACCCAGCGGGAGTTCACGCTGCGCGCGGTTTTGATCGGCGCGGTTCTGGGGATTGTCTTCGCCGCCTCATCGGTCTATCTGGCGCTCAAGGTCGGCATGACCGTCAGCGCCTCGATTCCGGTGGCGGTGCTTTCGATCACTCTCTTTCGAGTCTTTGGTCGCCCGACGATTCTCGAAAACAACATCGTGCAGACAACCGGCTCTGCGGGTGAGTCCATCGCGTTTGGTGTCGCCACCACAATGCCGGTATTCCTGCTGCTCGGTATGGAGATGCAGTTGCTGCCGATTCTGGTCATGTCGCTGCTCGGCGGTATGCTGGGTGTGTTGATGATGATTCCCTTGCGGCAGGGATTGATTGTCAAAGAGCACGGCAAGCTCGCATATCCCGAGGGAACTGCCTGCGCCGACGTATTGATAGTCGGCGAACAAGGGGGCACGACCGCCAAGACCGTATTTCTCGGATTTGGCATCGGCGCTATCTATAAGTTCCTGAATGTTGGCGCCAAACTCTGGGCAGAGATTCCCACCCGCATGCTTACATTCTTCAAAGGAGCGTCCGTATCGGCGGAAATTTCGCCGGAGTTGCTTGGTGTCGGATATATCATCGGCCCCAAGGTAGCGTCAAATATGCTGGCTGGAGGTATGCTTTCATATCTGATTCTTATTCCAGCAATCAAGATTTTCGGCGAGGGTATCGACACAGTGATGTTTCCTGCCACCGATCTGATTCGCAATATGCGACCGGATCAGGTTCGCAACGCTTACGTGCTGTATATAGGCGCGGGAGCTGTGGCTACCGGAGGCATCATTAGTTTGATCAAGTCGTTCCCGACGATCATATCCGCCTTCCGCAGAGGATTCAGCAACTTCCTGGAATCGCGAAAAGGAAAGGTTAATCAGGAGAAGGTCTTGCGCACTGAGCAGGACTTACCAATGTCCGTCGTCGTGTTTGGTTCAATCGGTCTCGTGGCGGCGATCTGGCTGGCGCCGATTCTGCACATCAACGCGATCTCGGCAATACTTATTGTGCTCTTCGGATTCTTCTTCGTCACCGTTTCCAGTCGCATTACCGGTGAGATCGGTTCATCATCCAATCCGATTTCCGGCATGACGGTCGCAACACTGTTGATTACCTGCCTGCTCTTCCTCGCCGTTGGCTGGACGGGAGTTTCGCATCGCGCGATGGCATTGTGTACGGCGGCAATTGTTTGCATTGCAGCATCAAATGGCGGCACGATCAGTCAGGACCTCAAGACCGGCTACCTTGTCGGCGCCACACCCAGACTGCAGCAGATTGCCATCATGATCGGCGTGATTACGAGCGCGTTAGTAATCGGTTGGATTGTGATCGCTCTCAACAACGCCTACACTACGGTGGTTCCTGCAGAACATGCCGGATATGTTGCCGTCATGCCCGCGGATGCGCCAACTCAGGTTGCGCCCGATGGACAGACCTATCGCATCCATTACGTCTCGGAACAGACCGGTGGCGTGCTTGCGGGCAAGTATCTGGTCGACCAATCGAACCAGATCCGCTACCTAGTCGATCCGGGCATCGCCGGAACCGTCTCCCAGGTTAATGGCCGACCGGTCACGAAGTTTGACGCACCGAAGGCACGTTTATTCAGCATGATTATCGATGGTATCCTGACGCAGAAGCTTCCATGGGGATTGGTCTTGATCGGCGTATTTCTCGCGCTGCTTATGGAGCTCGTGGGGGTCTCATCATTGCCATTTGCGGTCGGGCTGTATCTGCCGATCTCCGCCTCGGTACCGATCATGGCGGGAGGCGTCGTCCGTACGCTGGTTGATCGAAAGCGTAAGACGACAGCAACCGAAGCCGAATTCTCGCCGGGCGTTTTGATGTCATCCGGCTTCATCGCCGGTGGGGCGATCATGGGAGTCTGCCTGGCTGGATTAGCTGGTGCTGAATTGGACTCGAGCATAAACCTCTCGAGCTACATCGGCAGTCTCGCAGAAGCCGACTGGTGGGCGCTGATACCGTTTGCGGTAATAATGTATGCGCTCTATCGCATCGGCACTAAGGAGAAGTAAGCAGGCCGAAACCTTTACGCTTTCGCGCGCAATATGGAAAAGTCGGAACTCACATGGGTTCCGACTTTTCTATTTTGGGGGGGTGCAAACGGTCTCGCCTACCGGAGCAGTAGCAAGGTCGACAGTGGTAACGAGACTATGCGGGGATCATCCGATGCATTGTCATCAGATAGTGTCACGAGGATGCCGAACGGCGCGTTGTAGTGAGCTTTTTCGATGAAGGAACGTAGGCCGAAAGTGTCTGCATGGTCAATTCGCCTGCGATATTTGATCTCGACGGGGATTCTCTGCTCACCGACAGTCAGTATGAAATCTACTTCCGGCTCGGCGCCCTTTTCGGGAAAGTGTGCAATGTCAAGGTTAGGCAGAGATCGCAAGAAATATCCGGCCGTGCTCTCGGCGATTCTGCCGGCAAGGTCACTCAAATGGGGTGACTGCTCTAATCCGGCAGCGGTCAGTGGAACGACTTCCTGTAACCAGGCGGCCCTGAGTGCATGATCGCACAGGCACACTTTGGAAGGTCCACGCTTCTTTTTCAGACGGATTTCCAAGGGCTCCACAAGCCTGATCAGCAGCGCCCCGTCGAGGAATTTGAGGTAAGCGAGAATTCTCTGCCACCCAACATTCGCGTTCATGGAATGCTTGAGTTCGTTGATATAGAGCGACTGCGATGTGTTCTGACCTGCATAGCGGCAAGCCAGGCGAAACACTTCTGCCAGAAGCTGTTCATCCCGCTTAGTTCCTCTCGCCCCAACCCTTAAGTCATACTTGATGGCACGTTGAACGACGGTTTCATTAAGGAAATCGGCAATCTCCTCCCAAGGAGAATCAGTACGAGCTTGGGCAACAGGATAGGCTCCCCTCTCCGAAAAAGCTTGAAAGGCAAGATTACGCTCTTGTGAATGAGTCTCGCCAAAATGCCGCAAATTAATCCAGAATTGACGATCCCGCAGAGGAGCCAGGCCATTGTGGGGTAAGAATCCGGGCAATTTTCCGAATCCCCTTATCTCGGCGATTTCCCTAAGCAATAGAGGTCCCATTTCGAGCGTTCTTATCCTGCCGGCGAGACTATCTCTACCCAACTCAATGCGAAGTGCAGAACTCCCCGTCACTATCACTCGCACCGGTTGAAGATCTACCAGATGCTTCAACTGCGGCGCCCACCCAGACAGATTCTGAACCTCGTCAAGCAAGATCAACGCTTGTTCCCCATCTTGAGCTGCCTGATTAAAACTCTTTCGCAGTATGTTCTCCGCAAACCAGCGCGACAATTCAAGAATCGGTTCGTCGAGTTCCTTGAGCGTGGGAAGATCGTCAAATTGAACTCGAAAAATCCTAGCAGGCGTAATTCCTCGCTCAACCAACGAATCGATGACCTGCTTCAGGAGCGTTGTCTTGCCGATCTGTCGAGGGCCGCGAAGCACCGTGATTGGCGCAAGACCCCGTTCCAGATTCTCGACCACTCGGTCAAACGCCCACCTTCTCATCGGAGGCAGGTTGGCCTCCCTTTCTCCACGCCACCACGGGTTCCCATCCCGTAGAGTCGCTTCGAGCCCGGATTTGAGCAGTGTAAGTAGTGACGGCGCTTTCATGACGATTCTTCCCTCCTTCACTAACCTAACTTGCTCGGTCTCAACATGCAATGAAAAAGCTTCGTCGATTTCTGGTTACGACGGGCAAGATAGTGCTAACGTTTGGAGTGAGACAGCCGTCAGTACTTCTTGCGCCGCTCGATCACGTAGTTCGAGCCGGAGAGACTCTTGATGTAGGACTTGAGATCAGCAAGCATGTGCGCCATCTCGCCGAGATGCGTGAAGGCGCCGTTGGCAATCAGGACGGCAATAGAAATGGTTAACAGACCGTAGACTTCCGTTTCGCCGCGCCGATTCGTGGTTACAATCTGTCCGCGATTACGGTCGTCCTCCTCGTAACGGTAGGGAATGATTCGATCAAAGGTCTTGATGATACTCGAACAAACCGCATCGACCTTACTTGTTGGCAGCAAGAACAGAAAATCGTCGCCGCCAATATGCCCGACAAAGCTTCCGGGCGTTAGATCTGAAACAATATCGCGCACGATACGCGCCACCAGGCGGATTGTACGGTCACCGTAGAAGTAGCCGCGATAGTCGTTGTAGGCCTTAAAATTGTCAATGTCCAGATAACAGACGGCGAATTGTTCGCGGGCGGCAAGACACTGTTTGATTTCCTGTTCAATCAAAATTGGTCCCGGCAACTCGGAGGTCGGATTGATTCCAATGTCGCGTTTGGAATTCTCGCTGATCATCTTGATGCGCAGTTGAAACAGCTCTCCGTCCCACTCGCCCCAGAGATAGTCGTCTGCACCCGATTGCAGGCCGAGCTTAATCTCCTCGCGCGTTGGCTCCTTGTGGTAGATGACGGTAGGGATCGTGGCGAGCGACATGTGACCATTGATAGCGCGCACAATGTCGATTGCATGGGGTAGTCTCTGTTTTGGACATAGTAAGACGAAGTCGATCATGTGACGCAGCGCGATCTTGAACAGGTCGTCCAATTCGTGAAAATTGAAGATCAGCGTCTCTTCCCAGCCCGGGACTCCCAACACCAGCGACGTTGCCTCTCCGACTTCGTCGAACAAAGCAATGCTGTTAGCAGCGCGCCTGACCGGTTTGATCAGAGGAAAAGTGGTCAGAAAATTCTGTTTGTTAGTGACGACCTCCACTTGTCTTCCTCTCGCGTGGGTGGCATTCCCTATGCACAGACTTCAGGTACGACCGATCCAATTGGGTATAGATCTGCGTAGTACTAATATCGGCATGTCCGAGCATTTCCTGCACAGCACGCAAAGAGGCGCCGCCGTCAACCAGATGGCTGGCAAAGCTGTGGCGAAATGTATGGGGCGTCACGGATTTGCGGATTCCCGCCGCCAAAGCCCGCTTGCGGATCAACTGGGACATTCCCGTGCTGGAAAACGACTTTCCGAAACGGTTGAGGAACAACACGTCGTGAGAGTTGTCGCGGACATACTTGGGTCTCTCCTCGTCGAGATAGCGTTTCACATAGTCGGACGCCTCTTCGCCAACCGGCACCAAACGCTCCTTGCCGCCTTTTCCCATAACGCGCAAATGTCCGACTTCAAGGTACAGATTACTCCCCTTCAGGTTGATCACCTCGGACAATCGCAACCCAGAGCCATACAGCAATTCGAGAATCGCCCGATCCCGCAGGCCACTGCGCTCCGTAAGATCGATCTTTGTGAGAATACGATCAATCTCGCGCACTGACAGGATCACCGGCAAGTTTCTAAACAGCCGGGGCGACTGGATATGCGCCGCCGGGTTGCCGGTTATGATTCGCTCCCGGAGTAGAAATCGGAAGAATCCACGCAACGATGACATCCGCCGTGCTATCGATGACGGCGCCAGTCCCAATTGGCTTTGGGTGGCAACATATTCGACAACCGCCGAGCGGGAGACTTCGCTCCAACGCTTGAATCCCAACTGCCGCATAAACTGCGCGAGTTGTTCGGTATCGTGGCGATAGGCAATAATGCTTTTCTCCCTTAGGTTCTTCTCCAGAGCAAGGTAGTTTAGGAACAGACCCACTTCTTCCATCATGTTAGAAGTCCTCCCACATAAGTTGATAGAGAGCCACGGGATCGAGGCCGTCCTCAAGCGCCATCGCTAGCGTTGCCGCCGCCACTGATCTTGCGCCCGCCGCTAGCAAAGCTGCAGCCGCCGAATTGAGAGTCGCACCTGACGTTGTGACGTCGTCAATCAGCAAAACTGATTTGCCTCTGAGGGCAAAGTCCTCCGTCGCGTTGTACACACCCTGAACGTTTCGGAATCGCTCTTCCAGGTTTAGCCCGATCTGGTCGCGATTGCGATTGATCTGCAAGAGTTGCCCGGGTACGTATTGCAGTTCAAGTTGCTGCGCAACTTCACGGGCTAAGACCTCCGCCTGATTAAAACCGCGTTTGGCTTCCTTGTGCCGAAAAATCGGCACAGCACAGACCGAATCGATTCCTTTCATGTGCGGGAATTCTCGCAGACTGTCGGCCAGCATCTTCGCCAGATACTTGCCAAGATCGGGTCTGGGCGTGTACTTGAAAGCTTTGATCAGAGGCGACCAGTATTCGTCGTACATGCCCAGCGAATAGAGCCACTTGATCGTCACGAGTTTGCGGCACCTGGTGCAGGAACGGTCGGGATCGGAGAGCGGCGTTCGGCAAACAGGGCAGACCGGCAATGGTAGCACCTGCATCAGTTTGCGACACGTTTCGCAAAGCCAGATGTTGCCGTCGATCGCTTCGAATCCCTGCTTGCATACCTGACACTGTGGTGGATAGACAAAATCAAGCAGATCGGAAAGAAGTGACCTGAGCGTTATTTCGCGGGAGTCAGACAAGGCGCTACATTTTGCCGAGTTGCTCGCGCACGGCCTGCATCTGCTTCTGGTCGGTGGCAACATCCAGATATTTTGTCCACCAGTTCCGGGTCGCGGCGGTATCGCCGACGGTCAGGCTGACGACACCCATATTGAACAATGCCACCGGATGCTTAGGATTGATTGCCAGCGCCCGGCGGAACTGAAAATCGGCTTTGTCGTTTTCGCCAATAGCATGGTAGCATGCACCGAGATCAACCATGATATCCGGTTGCAGCGAGTCCATCGTCAACGCTTGTTCATACTGCGGAATCGCTTTGTCAAACATCCCCTGATCCATAAAACCGTTCCCCACCTGGATCACGTTTTGCGAAACCGGCATTATGGCAGAGTTTGCGGGAGTAATCGAACGATCACGTCCAACCAGCGCCGCCACGACATTGTAAATAACCGCCGTAACGAAAACAACCAATGCCAGAATAATGATTTCGCGGCGACGATCGCGGTTCGACTGCCGTGGAACTGCCGCCTCAGCGCGTCTCGTTTGGCGGTAATCAAATCCGCAGTTCGGACAAAACTGGTGCCGTAATTCTTGTGGTGCACCGCATTTCGGGCACTGGGTTTGAGTCATATCAACTCCCTTCGTCCGTCGGTTCAGTATCACCACCGAGGGCGCGGTCAATTTTTATCACGCCCTTGATCTTCTTTCGGATGTTCTCGGTGACACGGTGCAAGTGCGAAATATTCTTGATCTCCACCACAAAATGCGCCACGGAGGCGGCTTCACCCGACTTCAACTCTGCACCGCGCACTTCAGCGTCGGTGTTTGAGATGACCTGTGTGATATCATAAAGAATGTTCTTGCGGTACTCCAACACAACTGTGATACGAACCAGAAACCCCTGCCCCGGACTGACATCCCAAGATACCTCCACGCGTCGTTCCGGCTCTTGCGCGGCAATGATGGCGTTAACGCAATCCTGCCGATGAATCGTGATGCCGCGGCCGCGGGTGATAAAGCCGATGATTTTTTCACCCGGTACCGGCTGGCAGCACAGGGCAAAACGAAACATCATGTTGCTCAAGCCCTCGACTTTGATCCCCTTGCCGCCGCGAGCGCGGTCGACAAATTTCTTGATGATCGACTTTTCCTCCGGCGCCTCGGCCTCCGGCGGATAAAGCTTGGCCATGATCGTAGTGATGGCCAGATTGCTGCTACCAAGTGCCGCAAACATCTGATCGACGGAAGTATACGACAAGGCCATGGCCGCATCGAGAATCTGTTCGTCTCCCGGAGCCTTGGTGACCCGCTTCTTGATAGTGCGGTCGAAGATTTCTTTGCCAAGCGCCAGAGCGTGCTCGAACCCCTTTTGTTTCATATATTTCTTGATCTTAGAGCGCGCCGACGTCGTCTTGCAAATCTTGAGCCAATCCAATGCGGGTTCGCAGTGTGGCGACGTCATCACCGCAACCTCGTCACCTGATTTCAGCGGGGTATCAAAGGGCACAAGACGACCGTTGATCTTGGTGCCGCTACAGTGGGTGCCAACATCGCTGTGGATCGCAAAGGCGAAATCGAGCGCGGTTGCACCCTGCGGGAGATGTTTCAATTCACCGTTGGGAGTAAATATGTACACCTCATCATGGAACAGGTCGGTCTTGAGATACTCCATGAACTCAGCCGGATTCGTCATATCCTTCTGCCAATCGAGCACCTCACGCAACCATGACAATTGGCGATCGGATTCCGCGAGCGTGTGCTTGCCTTCCTTGTAGAGCCAGTGCGCCGCAATTCCAAACTCGGCGACATAGTGCATCCCCTGCGTGCGTATCTGAATCTCAATCATCCTGCCGTTGGGACCGACGACAGTCGTATGCAACGATTGATACATGTTTTGCTTGGGGGTGGCGATGTAGTCATGGAACCGATCGGATACCGGCGTCCAGAGATTGTGAATAACGCCGAGCGCGTGATAGCAGTCCTTGATCGACCGCGTCACCACTCGCATCGCGATCAGGTCATAGATTTCCTCAAACGGTTTGCCGCGCTTCAGCATCTTGCGATAAATCGAATCAAAGTGCTTGGCACGACCCGTCACTTCAGCTACCAGACCGTCGGTTTGCAGCGAACTTCTGAGAATCTCGGCGATTTCCTTGATATACTCTTCGCGTTGCGTGCGCGTGAGGTCAATCCGTTCCATCAGATAGTGGTAGACGTCAGGTTTGATATACTTGAGCGCTAAGTCTTCCAACTCCCACTTGATCTTCGCCATACCAAACCGGTGCGCCAGTGGTGCGTAAATGTCACGTGTCTCCATCGCGATTTCTATCTGCCGCTCCTTGTCAAGATACTCCAGTGTCCGCATATTGTGTAAACGGTCGGCTAGCTTGATCATAATCACTCGGATATCCCGTGACATCGAAATCAGCATCTTGCGGAAGTAGTCCGCCTGATCCTCTTCCTTGCTTTTGAATTTGTAAGCGCTGATCTTGGTCACGCCGTCCACAAGCTGCGCGATCTCGGGGGAGAATTCTTTCGCGATATCCTCGATCTTGACCTCGCTGTCTTCAACTACATCGTGCAGCAAGCCGGCCGCAACCGTAGCGCCGTCGAGATGCTGCTCCGCGAGAACGAATGCGACATTGAGAGCATGTTCGACATAGGGCTCGCCGGATTTGCGTTTCTGCCCTTTATGCGCCCAGTTGGAGAACTCGAACGCTTTGCGGACGACCGGAATAGTGATATTGGCATTCATCGCCTCGACGTGGATGATGAACTCGGCGAGGTTCATCTCTCCGGGGGGCAAATGATATTTGGTCAGGTCGTTGGACACGCTAGGAAACACCTAATCGACTCCGTACGGGTTTTACTGCTTCCTTAATCTAATATCAGCTTGCAGTTTCGACAAAATGAAAGCTAAGACATTCTCAACTTTGATTCCGTCCATCAAGCTCCCGGTTTGCCCCTCATTAGGAGTTACCTCTGGAACAAAGAGCTTGTTTGCGCCACCGCGCGGTCCCCAGCGTATCGGGCACAAAGCGGCCACTGGCGGGTAGATGCCAACCGCGAAAGTCCCGACAGCCGTAGCGATATGGATCGGTCCGGTACTGGACGTGACCATCATCGCGGCAGCCTTGATTAGACCCTTCAATTGACGCAAGTCAGTCTCTCCGGCGACATTGACAACGCCGCGCAAGTTATCCGTAAAGAAGCTGCCGAGCCGCTGTCGTTCCGCCTGGGAACCGGTAATCAATACTGTGACATTTGACGCCGCCAGTCCCTTCGCCAAGGACACGTAGTTTTCCAACTTCCAATTTGGCGCCGATCCACGCGAAAAGGGATGCACGATGACATACGGTTCGTCGAAACTAGCACCGTGCCTGGCCAATAGCGCCTGCGCCGAACAAATTTCATGCTCCAGCACCGCAAGATGCGGCTCATGATGCGGAAGTCCCGGAAATGCGGATTCCACCAGTTCGTAGTTCAGGTCAAGTTCGTGCTTACCGGAATGCTTGCGGTGTAACTTGACCCGCTCGTTGAGCAAGAGACTGTAACTTCGGTAGCCGGTTCCGATTCGCCTGCCTATGCCCGCCATCCGTACCGCCAGCGCCAGCGAAAAGCGTGGGTAGAACAAAACCACCGCATCGAAGCTGGCGGCCTGCAATAAATGGCTTAGCTCTCTTACTTCGACGTAGTTGCCCAATTCCCGACCAGGAATCGTCATAACACCGTCGATATATTCTTCCCCCTCCAGAAGCTGCTCCGTGTATTCCGATACCAGCATCGTGATGTGATAATCCGGATAACCTTCTTTGATTGAGCGCGCTACCGGCAGTGTGAGTATCAGATCACCGATGGCATCTGTGCGGCTCACCAGTATCCTCTTCATCGTCGCTGCCGTTCCCAGAGCTTGGCATATTTGCAGAGCACATGAAATGACGACAACAGCGCGAGTACCAATCCCTGAATACCGTCGCGAAAACCGCTCTTGAGAAAATACATCTTGATGAAGGTTGCCGGTGGCTTGACTAAGATATCGAACGTTTTGAATCGTCTCCCCTGCCGCTGCAAACTGTCCGCAGACAGAGTCGTGTAGCGATTCAGCTTTTCGAGATAGCGCTCAATGTCGGGATCAGTGTAGTGTAGAATGTGACCTTCAAGCTTGCCCAAGTTACCGTCGATCTCGATCCGCTCATGCACGCTGTCACTTGTGAATCGCCCCCGGTCGCGTCGGAACAGGCGGGGCAGATAATCGGGATACCAACCCGAATGCAGCATCCACCGTCCCAGAAACTGCGATTTGCGATTGAGATAGTAGCCGCTGTGCTCGGTGTTTTTTGTTGCCTGCGCAATCGCCGTCGCCAGTGACTGATCGATCTCTTCGTCGGCATCGATCGACAACACCCAATCCGATTTTGCAGAATCTAATGCCATTTGTTTGGCAACCCCGAATCCGGCGAATTCGCTCTGAATGATCTTGCAGCCATAAGCCCGCGCGATTTCAAGAGTTCCGTCGGTTGAACCGGAATCGTTGATAATGATTTCATCAGCAAACTTGATGGAATCAAGCGCACGGCTGATGTTGTTCGCTTCGTTGTTTGTTATGAGTATCACTGACAATGTCGGCATCGGCTCACCTATGGTGTCACAGCAAGATCGAATAGCTCATGCATCATGTTGTCGAATGCGGCGGCATAGTCATCGACGGTGACGCCATCGATCGAATCCGGCGTGTTGGCCCGCACCGTCCAAACTCGCTTGCCGAGCGGATGGAAACGATTGAAGTTGTGCTCGTTGCCGGAATAAAACCCCAACAGCGGTACCCCCAGACCGGCGGCAATATGGCAAATAGAAGTGTCAGGCGACAAAACGCACTCAAGCTTGCTGTAAACCGCGATAACTTCGGTCAGCGATAATCCCTGCGGGATGATCGTCACATTGCCACCACCAGCCTTGGCAACCGCGACACCTTGGCTGTAATCACGCGGGTCACACAATATGACAAACTGCAGTTGGGGGTAACTGCGGGATAATCGAGCCAACGCTGCCGCATAACGCGCCTGATCCCAGGAACGATTAGTTCTACCGGCGGAGATATTGATGCCGACTATCCTCTCATACTTGTTATCGCGCAGCTTGGCGACGATTTGCGCTCCTTTCTCCCATTGCTCCGCCGACAGACGCACTGCGCCATCAAGCGGCTCTTGAGTCAAGTCAATGCCAAACGGAAGCAGCGTCGCGCCGACTTGATAGGCAATGTGCTTTTCGCCAAGCACATCCTCGCGTGTATAGTAATCGTAATATCGTCGAAACGCTTCCTTGCTCAATCCGATCTTGAAACTTCCCTTGGCCATTAGGAGCGTCAGAATTAGCGACGTGATTGATGTACCGGTCATCAGGTCGATAACTACATCATATCTCCGTAGTCGAATATAGCGCAACGTGCGCAGGGTGTCGCCGAGATGTCTTTTGTTGTAGAGATGTATTTCGCTCACAGCCGTGTCGTGTTTGATCACCGATACATTTGCGGGGGATGCCAACACACTGATTTCGATATGCTGATATCTTCGCTTAAGAGCGTGAATTGTCGGCAGAGTTACGACCATGTCGCCGATACGGTCCTGACGCAGAAAAAGAACCCGGCGAACCTTTGTCGGTTCAAGTCTTCCTCCCTGCCGCAGATGCCGGCTTCGGAAGGGGAGCAAGAAGAGCCAAATTGCCAACCACTTGAACTGGGTTTCAAACTCCTTGAGAGTTCTCGCCAGCTGTGGTGTTTTCCGTTCCAGTCGGGAGTGCATTGTTCCTTTCGAACTGTAGGTCGTACAGTCGCCGGTAAACGCCGTTCAAACGCAGCAAGTCTTCGTGTCGTCCGCGTTCGACGATTTTACCATCCTTCATCACCAGAATCTGATCGGCGTGCAGAATCGTCGACAGACGATGTGCGATCACAATCGTCGTGCGTCCGACCATCAGACGGTCGATGGCCTCCTGCACCAAACGCTCCGACTCCGTATCCAATGACGACGTCGCTTCATCAAAAATCAATATCTGCGGGTCCTTCATCAACGCCCGCGCAATTGCCAGTCGCTGTCGTTCACCTCCGGAGACCATCATGCCTCGGTTGCCGATAACGGTGTCGTAGCCGTTCGGCATATCGCTGACGAATTGGTGCGCGTTCGCTGCTGCGGCTGCCTGTTGGACACGTGGTCGGTCAGGCACTTCGGATGGATAGGCGATGTTGTTAGCGACGGTGTCGTTGAACAGGATTGTCTCCTGCGTCACAACGCCTAACAACTTTCGTAGCGAGATGAATGACGCGTCCCGCAAATCAACGCCATCTATCTTGATTGTTCCCTGCAAAGGATCGTGAAAACGGCAGACCATATCGATGAGAGTCGATTTACCCGATCCGGACGGCCCGACAATCGCCACGATCTGCCCCTTCTTGACGCTGAAATTGATTTCGTCCAATACGATGTCTCCGGTGTCATACTTGAAGGACACGCAGTCGAACACGATTTCTTTCTTGAATTCGCGCAGCTCCACCGGCTGTTCCACTTCGACCGTTTGCGCTTTGGTATCGAGCAGATCGAAGATTCTCCGAGCCGCCGCCAAACCCTCGCTGATTTTCACATGAATACTTGACACCGATTTTGCCGGAGCGATAATCGAGTACATCGAGAACAGGTAAAGCAAAAACTGCTGTGGTTCCAAGAACTGCTGATGCAGGACTTTACTCCCACCCCAGATCAGAATGATCACTACCGCCACGACGCCCAGCAGTTCATTGATCGGCGTTGACGTCAGGCGCAGGCGGTTGATCTTGAGCATCGTGCGAAAATAGTCACCAGTACGCTTCATGAATCTGTGCGCCTCATGCTCCTCCGCCGAGTATGCCCGCACGATCCTGATATTGTTGATCGTTTCTTCAAGCGAACTGGAGACATCGGCAATCGCTTCCTGCGCACGCGCGCTGTAACGACGAATTACCTTACCAAGCTCATAGATCAGGAAATAGACAACCGGCAAGACTGCCAGCGTCACCAGGGTCAATTGCCAGTTCACGATTACCATGATGACGAGATAAACCACGATCAGCAGCGGATCGCGAATCAGATTGTTGATCGTGTTGTTGAAAGTCTCGTGAATCTTAGCAACATCATTGATAGCACACGATATCAAGTGCCCAGTGCGACTGCGGTGAAAGTACTGCAACGATAGCGTCAGTAGATGCCGGTAGACCTGGTCACGCAACGACTTCGTAATGCCCTGCTCGACAAACGCCGCATAGAACCCCTGCAAGAAAAAAAACAGATTCTTGAACAGCGTAATGACGACCAGCGCGATACAAAGATTTCGCAAATCGACAATCCGATCGCCGGTCAGCAGCCAGGTTTCGACCAGTTTAGAGACGGAAGCCTTGATATTGTCCAAAAATCCGGTCGATGTAACAGCGGCTGTCACGCTTGTTGTCGGTGTGCCTGTCGTAAACAACGAACCGATCAATGATGTCGCCAGATAGACCATAGCCGCCGAAGTTGCCACAAACAGCAGGACAAACAACAGCGACAGTGCCAACTGTTTCCAGTAAGGCACAAAGTACTTCAGCAAACGGATGACCATAATCTCGCTTCAATCACTCCATAACTCGAATAGAAAGCTATGACAATGTGGGGACTTTGTCAAACTGCTTCACAGTGCGGCCCCTACGGCGCAACACCCGTAAGCATTTCGACAAGATCGTCTTTGCTTATCTGGATTGTCGTCGGAGGAAAATCGATGCCGTATTTCTCAGCCGGAATCTGTCGATTGTAATGGGAGCTTTGCACCTGCACGTTGATCCGCAACTTGCCGCTCGTGGAGCGAAGTTCCAATGACTTCAACTGCTGATACGGAAATTCCTGCCTGTCAACGGAAAGATCAACACGCAAGCCGCAGCGCTGCGCGCGATCATCGGTCACCAGTTGCATTCTCTCGTTCTTTTCGACAATGTGATTTGACCACAAACTGCTGTCCGGCAAGGCAACATGCCCCTGCAAGAGAGCAAAAAGGTAGTCAACGATATAACGCGTGTCGCGCAGCTCGCCGGTCTCAAGATCATGACGCCAACCTGAGAAGTACTTGCGCTCCGATGGAAAGTAAACCAAGAGCGAGTCACCGTTGAGAAGCGCCTTAAACGCCGATTTGCCGAGAAACCCGCGAACGTACACCGACAACAGCGAATCCCCGGCCGCAAAGACTTCGGCGCGGAAGTCATCGATTCTGCCTTCATACCGCATCTTTACGCGCAGCAGCGCTGCATAGCTCGTCAACTCCGTTTGCTGTTGTTGCGCCAGTTCGGCAAGCTCACTGCCCGCTGTGCTTGCGTCCGACATCGCCGATCCGACAGCACATCCGCCAATCATTGCCGCTATCCCTATCGTGACAAGCACAAGAACTACTCTGAACGGGTACCATATCATGACTGTGTCCTGCCGTCTGCGGAGTGTTGAAAAAGCCCAGACCGTGTCATTGCGAGAAGTCCCGCAGTTGCGGGACGACGAAGCAATCCCGTTTTGCGCTCTCCAAATGCAGGCGCGCAGATTGCTTCGTCGTCCTTGCCCCTCCCCTCCCTTTCCCACCCTGACTCCTCGCAATGACAATGCCGAGGTTCTTCAACAGTCCGTCTGGAATGTAGCCTTTGATGCTTTCTTGTTGCATGCGGCATAACTTCGCGCATCGTGCGCAGCAAGGAACCTGACGCTTGCCCG
>Ga0209777_10004786_pt1 | contig 15859 bp, 20 predicted proteins | sample FrelakmetHBP12HB_FD_187147 | JGI IMG/M metagenome (GOLD analysis project Ga0209777, IMG submission 187147) | Freshwater lake sediment microbial communities from the University of Notre Dame, USA, for methane emissions studies -HBP12 HB (SPAdes)... | ecosystem: Environmental > Aquatic >... | reverse complement strand
AAAAAACAACTTACCGTATGCTTCACAGCGCGTAGCGTATGCTTCACAGCGCGTAGCGTATGCTTCACAGCGCGTAGCGTATGCTGCACAGAGCGAAGCTTATGCTGCACAGAGCGTAGCGTAGAGCCTTATAGAGCCTCACAACACATATGCCCAACAACAAAACTTCCACAAAGGAATATCATCACCTCTTCTCTCCCTTCCTCTCACCACCAAACAAAAACGACATAGACCCCACAGACTATCCACCTGAACTCACTACCAGATACAAAGCCATAATCAAAGAAATGGCAATGGAATGGATAAACCAAAACTACACACTAAAAGGACTCAAATTCGACTACTACAACTTCATGTGCGATCTCTCCGATGAACTAGGGAATACCATCGCTGATCTCACATGCAAAGTCCTTGATGAACTACAACATTCATAATTTATGTCAACAGACGCATTATATATAATTCTCTTCCACAAACTATAGCATGAAGAAATGGAAACAAGAATTCATGAAATACCTCCCAACAGACTTCAACGGCAATAAACGAACCGATTGGGAACTCGACGGAAAACCAGCACTCGCAATCATCATCATATTCACAATCACAATCATCTTCGTCTTCATCTCATATGACACAAGAACATATTCCAGTCACAGTCACTACCATCCTCAATGGCCAACAGATTGCCAGCACTAGCACAAAAGGAGCCATCGTGACTCTTTTAAATGGAAATGGACTCCAAAGCATCGTAAATGGGCCACCTGAAGAAATTTTGCCAATGCTCCTCTACACAGTCTGTATCATCATCAATAACAGCTCAAAAGAAGGAAGAAAAGATAGAAACTTCAACCAATTCATCGGCAGTCTCAACGAAACATGGATCCTAATGCAAGATAAACACGAAGAAAAAGAAAACAACGAAAATAGCCTCAAACACAAAATCCAATCCATATTTAACATAAAATAGCGCAGCATTGCGCAGCATAGCGCAGCATTGCGCAGCATAACATAGCCATGAACATAGACCAAAGACGATGTGACATGTGCAACAAACTGCTCAAAGGCAAACAAGGGACAACAGACGTGCATGAGCCACATTTTCAGATCCATTACCCAATGATCTCCATGCAAGCGTGGGACGAAACGACACGACAATGGCGATGGGCATTTGTGACAACATCAGAAAACAAAGCTGGCATGATGCACTTCTGCACAAGCGAATGCTTCATGGAATGGCTCAAACAACGTGCACAAGTGACAGAGACCATCCTCAACGAAGAAAACTACGAATTTAAGGCATCAAAAGCCATTGGCACATTATGAAAGAACCTTTAGATCACGACATAGACTGGGAAAAACGCATTCAAGACATCCTAAACATCCATGTACCACTCATTCCAAACAGAGAACATCCAATCCAAGTCATAAAAGAGGAAATTCTCGATATTATATTCGAAATCATTGAACTAGAACACATAAGAACCCAAGAAGAGATGATCACCTCTGAATACATGGAAAGCATCTGCGAAAATATATGACAGACATCGAACTTCAGAAAAATATAGATAAATCCCTAACAGAAATCAAAAATACACGCACAATCAACATTAATTTCGCTTTATGGACACTACTGATGAGCTGCGTATTCACACTTCATCTCATGGTCTTAGACGAACCAAGGACAGCAGTCTGGATCGCCTTCGCATGGGTCTTAGCCTATGGAATAGAAGTCAAAAGAAAACAAATCAATGACCTAATCAACATTCTTGACATAAACAAAGCTACAGAACAAAGGCTACTGACGAAAATAGAAGAACTCGCCATCCATTGTGAAAATTGCCCTAAACAGACAGAAAAAACCTAACATATGTCACTCTTTGAATCAATCATATTCGCCTGTGCCATCATCATTGTCAGCCAACTTGCCATCATCATCAACCAAAACTCACAAGCAGCTTTAGAAGCCCACCTTTACGATGACCTTGAAGGCTATGAAGTCCCATTCAAGTCCAAATCAAAGAAATCCAAAAAGAAAAAGACCAAAAAACCTACAAACAAAGCCACAATTCCAGAACAAACACCAACAGCACCAATTCCTTGGCGCATAGGAACACCAAGAACCTGCTGCGGCTCTTTAGGCCATCGCCATAAAGCCGACTGCCCCAACTTCCATTAACACCTCACCATTGGCAAAATTTAGCCCCTAGGAACGTTTTAAACCCAAAAGAGGTACCAAACTACCTTGGCACTTCTCGAACGCTCCTAGGGGCTTATAGGACCTCACAGACAACATTGGCCACTTTTACAGCCATTGGCCAATATTTTTTCTTGGTAGACCAAAGTTTTTTTACTGAAGGCTCCATAACCCACCTCGAACGCTTCGGAGTTCGAGAAAACTCGTGAAAAGGTCGTCCTGTATCAACAGGCACGAGTTTCTTATCCAAAAAATTCCCAAGGCAAAAATATGCCGCAAGAAATTCAAACCATCCCTAAACCACTCGTAAAACCAAACATCTACAACAGAGACGCTAAAAGAGCCATAAAAAGCGTTGAAATGAAATGGGACATCCTCCATGCAGACACAGAAAACAATCTTGTCTGTTCACATTGCGACTATGAGACATCAACAGATAACGCTGATAGTGGCGATTACTGTCCTAACTGCGATGAAGGAGAACTCATGTACAACGAATAAAATATGCACAAACCATTCCCCTTCAAAATAGGGGCAGACCCTGAATTCCTCTATGTAAACGAAGAAGGTCAACTCAACGCATGTGACGTGATGTCCAAACGATTTAATGGATCCTACACAAAAGACTATTCTGAAGGCAATTTCGGACTCGATGGCCACAATGCAACAGGAGAAATTAGACCAAATCCATCTGAATCACCACTTATTGTCACAAAAAACCTTGAAGCACTGATCCAAAACGCCTGGAATGGGACAGGAGGCATCAGGATGATCTGCACAAGTTGGTTTGATCCAATCGGAGGCCACGTGCATCTCGATGTCCCTCAAAGCCTCTCAGACGCAAGAAAGAAACAAGCGACACAAGCACTCGCACTATTCGGATTGACACTTCTGGCAAGCGAGAACAAACGGACGAACTCAGCACGATCTGGAATTGGAAGTTATGGAGGCGCATTGGATTTCCGGTGGCAAAAGAACGGAAGCACGCTCGAATGGAGAACGCCATCAGCTGAATGGATATGCTCAGAAAAATCAGCACTCTGCTTCCTGGCAACAACAGCAACTCTCTGGCACGCCTGTACGACAAAAGAAGCAGAAGTTAAGAAAATAATGGCAAAACTGAAAATTGGAACAATTGAACTAAACGCTCTAAGGCCGCTTGTCGTGGCAAATCGCAGATTCGGAATCGCAATCTTCAAAGCATCAAAAGAAGTCGCCAAACTCTCTCCTTTCTACGAAGAATGGAAAGAAGAAGTCGATTTAGCTTTGTCTCCAGGAAGATTCCGAAAACTCAAAGAAAAATCCAAATATGAACTAGGACACGGATGGAAATTACAAGAAAGAGGCTCATTTCCTGCCATTAAGAAACTAATGGACAAGGACATACGTAAAACTCTGACAGGAGGAAATTCCAAGCAGACATTCAAAATCTCTTGGAACCCAGACATAAACGTAGGAGCAATGGCTGAGGTCATCTCAAACACATTCTCCAGCCTTAAATACACCAACAAGAACCAATACATTCTCTTCGGGCTCAAAAATCCATTTGATTCAATCATCGCCATCGACAACAAATGGAAAATCCACGCTGGAGAATCTGAACTTCTCACAAAAACTTCAGCATCAAAAGCCGAAGAAACATTCAAGAAACTCTTCACAAAAGCAAAAGAACACGGAATCAAGACAACAGAACGTGAATTCAATGCTATAACTGGAGAATTCAAAGAATTACAAGCAAACAAACTCATTCTGATCGGCATTCCAAGGTCACTTCGAGACCCAATCAAGGCATTGCCGCTCGTCAGACTGATCCAAAAGATAGAAACAAACAGATCAGAACCAGTCAAATTCCCCAACATAGAAGAACTTTCAGACGCAAAAGATGACGAAGGCCCCGAAGGAGAAACTGAACCATCAGACATCAACGGAATAACGCCTACAGGAAACTTCTGCGTATTCATGAGCAACCCAAGACAACCTGATGAAACATTCCAAGAAGACGAACAAATAGAAGAAGACTCGGATGAACTCGAAGAAATTCCAGGAACATCAGAGACATCAGAACCATCAACACTCCCAAACGAATCAGGGGCTGGCACAGAAGAATCACCAATTATACCTGGAATTCCTTCCGACGCCTTCACTTACAGTAACCAGATACCAGTAAACGCAGCAGCAAATACCAGCCCCATCTGGCCATCCACAATAAACTTCATTAACTCATGAATATATGTGCGGAATCATAGGCAAACTAAAGACTAAAAATCGAATCCCAGTAAACACAGAAGCCATTCTGGCATTCGAAGACCAACGACACCGAGGATCTCAAGGCTTCGGTTCACTCTTCATCAACCCAGAAGAGGAAATCCTCGTTAAAAGAGCAACTGGAGAAACTAAATTCCAAGTCGATGTCGCCTTAAGTCCAGCAGCAGGAGTCTTCTTACATCACAGAGCTCCAACATCCTCACGAAACACAATCAAAGGAACACATCCAATCCGAGTTTCTCATGGAAGCCTCACATGCGATTGGTACATCCTACACAACGGAATCATCCGAAACGCTGCGCAACTAAAGAAAGAACACGAAGATGAACTTGGCTTCATCTACACAACAAAAGAGACCACAGGACCAGAATACTTCAAGCATTACAACTACGAAGACTTCAATGATTCCGAAGCACTCGCAATTGAAATCGCCAGATACATTGAATGTCAAACACGAACAATTGAAGCTCTTGGTTCAGCAGCATTCATAGCTGTACAAGTAGACAAAAAGACCAACCAAGCCAAAACAATCCATTTTGGCACAAATGGAACCAATCCACTCAAAGTCGCTGTAAATCGAGGAGAACTCTCCATCCAATCAGAAGGAAAAGGAGAAGCAATCAAAGAAAACATCCTCTATTCAGCTCAAATTGAATGGGAAAAAGACATCAAACTCATAAAAAGACAGCTTCGATTTGCTGCTTCCTACCATTCCGAATCTATTGCTCCATGGAAACCAGCAGAAGCAACCCCAAAACAAACTACAATCACCTACAACCAAATAAAAGAGAAACAAGCAACGGAACAATTAAAAGTACAAGCAGAAACAATCCAAAAAGAACAACCAAAGAAAGAAACAACACTTGAAGACAAAATCAAGGCAGAACAAAGAAACGAAGAAGCACTTGAACATTTCATCACAGAATGGGACCAAGAGATCTACGGACCAACCGATGAAATGGACGAAGAATTCACAGGAGAATTCTCAATCAAAGAAATGGAACGCGCTGCAAACAAACTTGAAGAGATCATCTATGAAGCATTAAACACACTAGATTGCCCAGATGCTCTAGATACATTCAACATAGATGACTACACAGGACAACTAAGAACGGTCCTACTCCACGCATTCCAAATAGCAGAATCCTATGCAATCAAAAACTCAGTCACAAGCGGAGAATTCATTGAGTCCTGAGAAAATAATGCAAGCGCCAGACACAATCATCCCAGACTGGTTCCTAAAATCAGCCACAAACTGGCGAAACAAACAATGGCCAATAATCCATAATGCATGGAAAGAACTCAAACAACCAAAATCAGGAACACAAATTCAATTCCAAAAAGAAACACTCCCAGAAAATAAAAGAAACTATAACTGTGAAAAATGGGAATATCTGACAACGCTCCACAAAGAACTCTATAAAGCATTCAACCCAACTTCACCAGATAAATTCCCCGCACTCTGGTTCGGAGAAATGTTCCGAGTTCTTCAAAACAATGAATGGAGTTCAAGACTAGATAACAACACAGACCATCTCTACAGCACAATGTCAGATGATAGAACAAGGAAAACAATCAAAAGTCTAAACAAACAAACATGCCAAGCAATCACAACGCACTGGCCAACAGAAGCAGCGAACTGCCCTGACATAAGAAAAATAGCTGAACCTAACTTCATATTTCCACCTTTCGACTCATACTCAAAAGAAGGAAACATGATAGTCATGAATCCATTTAACACTTCCATCATCACCTACTTCCACGAGATGGGACATTGGCTATATGGACCAGATGAACTAAAAGCAAGTCAATTCAGCTATAAAGTCTTCAAAACACTCTTCCCCAAAGCAATAGGCAAACTTGAATGGCATGGAAATAAACTCCAAAAGCCAACATGAACAACATAACTTTGCCATTGAACAAAGGAAGTCCAATGCCATTATCTTGGACTTTGACACCAAAAAAGGCCATTAAAAACGCATCAATCAAAATCTGGTGCAAATCCCTCAAAAAATGGTCATACCTGACAGAAGAAGAAGACACACTAGTGCTTAGAATAGAAGACCAAAAAATGACATTCAACAAACACACACAAAAAGATGTCATAAGCGCCTTCATATGCTTCACACTCAGTGCCAACATGAAAGAAACAACACCTAAAAAACTCTTAAATTACATAAGTAACCACACAAGACACATATGTCCTACGACTCCCAAATCTCATCGCTCCGTGAACTCGCTCGCGACATGCGCCGCCTCGAAAAGACCGAGAACCTCCGCAACAAGCGTGCTTTCGCTGAAGCAGATGACAAGAATGCCAATGAAAGCCTCATCAACCTCAAGAAATCGCTCGAAGCTGAAACATACGATCTCAGCAAACTCGACACCGCACATCCTCTCTACGAAGACAACAAGAAAGTCATCGAAAAGACCATCGAAATGCTCAACAAGGCAATTGAATCCGATGAAAAGGCCACTGCAAACACAAAGAAAGTCGTCGATGACCTCAACAAAGCCATTGCAGACGTTCAAAACGGCGAATGGAAATGCGACCTCGAAGACCTCGATGCCATCGTAAAGGATGTCCTCATCCCAGCGATCATGACTGCTGCAGCAGTCAAAAAGACCGCTGAAGTAAAGGAATAAGCCAAAAGGAAGGGGAGAATTCACCATTCTCCCCTTCCATAACCCAAAAAAGCAATGACACGACAAGAATTCGACCAACTTAAAGTCGGAGACGATATCTACGTATACATGCAACCAGAAGATGCATGTTTCTCAGAATACTACAACGGACAAGCAAAATACATTCTCTGCCTAATAACCCAATTAGACAAAACAGTCCTAACAGCCCTAAAAGTCACCTTTACCGACAAACTAACAGGCAAAACTTGTTCTCACACAACTAACGACAGACGAAGAGACGGAACGTTAGTCCTTAAGACAGCATCCAATTCATCTAACCCCAACACCATGACCAACGTACTCACATTCTTCCGCAATCTTACTCTCACCAAGGGCGAAAAGCTCATGCTCAAGTTCGGACTCGAAGATCCAACTGGAGTGCCAACTCGCGCAGGTCTCGACTTAATGCTCGAGGCAATGTGGGCAACTTACCGCCCTGAAGCAATCAAACTCGCTGAGCAAATGGAAACCGCAGAGAAAGAAGATAAGAAGTAAAAACCATGGAAGAATTCGAACGCGATATTCCCGCTGAAGAATACGAAGACTTCGAATGGATCATCCGTGAAAGCTATGACTGAACAAACAAGTCCACAAAAACCCAAGATTCCAATCAAAAAGAGAATCTACGACTTCCTCGACTCAGCTGAACAAGACTTCCAAGGCGGCCACTACGCCAACTGGGGAGACCTTGAAATCAGAGAAGAAGCAGTGGAAATCCTCAAAATTGTTCACTCAATGCTCTCAAGCAAGTAAAACACGCAAAGCAATGACAAAAGGCAAGAGCGTTGTTCCTCCGACAACGCTCCTCGCCGCGAAGCGGTGATGAAAAAAGACTCGCTCCTAGCCTGTACGTGGGAATAGGTTGCAAATACCACGACCTTCATCGCTTCACGGCGGGAACGCTACTAGCAAGCTGGCGGGGCCATTCCTCCGTATGTACCGCGCTCGCTCCGTCCGTAGCGGGACGACGACACTCCGGCTCCGTGATGAAATACGGGCAAGTGCATATAGGCCAAAAGCCTATATGCACCTTTTTTTTATGAAGAACTAGAAATAGTCACCCTCAACACTCGGGTGGTGCGAGGTTAGGAGATACGCCATCCGCCACTTGTCCCTCTCCATCTGCGCCTCGCCATTGGCCAAATTTGGCCCCTAGGAGCGTTTTAAATACAAAAGAGGTGTCAGAGTGGCTCTGGCACCTCTTGAACGCTCCTAGGGCATCCTAGGGCTTCACAGGCGTTTCGGCATCTTTGATGTAGTTCATATAATTTTTAGCCCGTAATCCTTAATTTTTATCTTCGTGATTACACGTTCACCCGTCCTCGTCTTCAGTTCATACTGGGGACGGGCGACAACACCTTCCGCGAGGAAATTGCCAAACTCGGACTTGAATTTTCCCTCTTTGACCATGGTTTCAGCTTCCCTGAGTCTGCGTACGCCCCAACACGGGACAGATGGTATTCCTAGTTCTGCGGCTATCCTGCTCACGTTACGGCGCTCCAGGAAATACGGTTCGCACTTCTCCCCATCATTGCAATCCACGCTTACGTCGAATAATACGAACAAATTTTTTTCCGCGTCATATAGGTCACCATTTTCCCCTATACCGTGGCCAATGCCCTCACCGTATAGACAAACGGTCATCGGGCTCCTAGGAAATAGAGAATCCAATATATTCATCTTGTCCCCTGCCAAGAAAGTCTCACGAAGATGCTCCTCAAGCATCCACGGAAGCTTTGAGTCATTACCGCGACCTTCCCAGCCAACTCCCATCTCCCCCTGCTCCGAGTCATTGATATAAGAATACTTCACCCTCACATTCGTTCCATCCAACTTCTCCGTCAGCTCCCAACTGTTGTCATACAGGTACCCTATTTCTGGCGTAGAAAAGTGCCCAAGCCAAAGAGCATTGTCGCCTGGATGACGCAGGTACATAGACATGATCTTGTGATACTTCCACGACTTTTTCATACGTTTTTCATTAGGTAAAGCTGTTTCCTCCATTGTCTTCGCTGTTCTTCAAGGGCATCACGGGAAGGGGCAAGATCGACACCGCGCACTTCCTTGAACAACTTGTCCAAAAGCCAACGGGCCTCATCTTCATCCAGACAGAGCTGCACGTCTTCGACGACCTCTTTTCCTCCTAAGACCGATAGGACGTATTCTCCATTCGTTTTTTCGAGTTTGAGCCTATTCATACTTTTTTCTTGTTGCGATTGTCCTTATAGAGGATCTTGAATAGGTCGCGCTTGCGTTGGGCCTGCCCAGGTGAACTTATGCACTTAGGACAGTTGATATGCCTCGTGGGAGCCCCATTTGATCCTATCTCCTGGTAGAAGGATTCACCGCATGTTTTACAGTTAGTTCTGAGATTCTTCATATGAATAATTATATCACAAAACGCGGCGTTTGTCAAACCGCGTTTCAACACTTTCTTGGTACTTATGGATGAATCACCTTATACCCAAGACTTCCACCGTCTTCCTTGCCAATGGCAAGCACGTCACCGCAACCGATATCGCCTTTCGTAAGCTTGCCCGATTCGACGTTGTGGTTGACCTTCCCCTCTGAAATGGCGTTCTGGGCAAGGGCAGCGTTCCTGTGATGGGCGACGAGGACAGTGGGGGCAGAGGGCTTCGCGGTCCGTATCTCCTCATCCAACATGGGCAGATAGCGCGACTTGAAGTTAGCCCAGCTCTCTCCACCTGGGACGGGCTTGTTCTGGTTTTCCTCTTTCTGGAAGCTCTTCATCTGGTCAAGGACATCCTTCACTGGCTTGCCCTCCATCTCACCAAGTTTCCAAGGACGAAGGTTCTCACTGGTCGTGACAGGCTTACCAACGACCTTCCCGATCTCCTTTGCCGTGTCATGGGCGCGGGAGAAGTCAGAAGACACGATCTTGCCAACGGGGACTCCCTTGAAATAAGCTGCCGTGTTCTTTGCGTCTTGCTTTCCAGTCTCATCGAGTTGGATATCCTGCCAGCCTCTCAGTCGTTCAACTGAAGATCCTGTTGAATTGTTCAACTTAGTTGAACCATGGCGGACGAGGTAGACGAGTGGGGTAAAGCCCATATTCTTGTTGATTGCCGACTTTACGACGGCTTTCTTAGATACGTTGTCCATAGATTAAAAACGGGCTGTCCTTATGGCTTCTTGGAGCATTTCCTTCTTAGGCTTCTTGTCGATCTTGTAGGGCATGTCCCCATTATACCGCGTTCTGGATTGGTGACGTACCCGCTTGCATTAAGTGCGGAACTCGATGGGAAGCGAAGGACGTGGGAAAAGAAAAAGCGCGAACCGGTTTGGTCATATGCTTTTTTATCCTGAAGAGAAACCTAGCCCACACTTCCTACATTCCCACGTATAGTCGCTTGTCTTCTCCATGCGTGCCATGCAGGAGAGACAAATACCATCGGGGATTTGCCGGAAGTCATCGAAATAGTCGTCCAGCTCGTCTTCGGTCATGGGGGTTATTCGCACGTAAGTACGCACGGGATATTTTGGCTCATGGCGCACGCGCATTGTCCGATTTTCGGTTTCAGCCCTGCGTCCTCGCAGATTTTAGACTGCTTTTTCACGTTCTTGATGGCATCGACCATTTCCTGCGGGGTGACGTAATCTTCGCACCCGCAACCGAACAGCGCGAGCGCGAGGAGGGGGATGATGAGGGTTTTCATGTAATTATTTCTTAATCTCGTATTCGTATCCACCATTCCCGTCAGAGATGAGAATGACGGGAGCGTTCTCCAAGTTTTCTTCCAACAACGCACAAATAAACTCGCGTAGGTTCATATCATTTCACCTCTTTAATTATCCTGTCGCGGACGGCGCGGAGGGCACCCATCTGTCCCCTAGCGTACAATCTCGCGGGGGAAGGACTCGATTCGTTTTTCTTGGCAAGCCTTTTTCGATGCGACTCAATTCGTTTATCCAGCCACGCGAGCATCGCGTCCGCGTCGAGGGTTCTTTTCGGGGAGGGCATAGTCATTTCATTATTCGCACGTCGGAAATCCTCGCTTCCAGCGTTTCTATCATCGTAGTGAACGATATAACGTCCCACTTGCCGCTGTCTCGCCAACCTTTCACGGTGTCGATGAGCGATTCGAGTATCTTCTCGGCGTATTCCGCCTTGTCTTCGTGGTTGGTCATATCATTCGAGAATCTTCAAAACCTCCTTGATTTGGTGTTCATGCACCACCCTGTCGCGCTCGAATTGGCGCGTCACGGTTTCTTCAACGTCATTCCCGTCCGTCCACTCTTTAATTTCCAACAACGCCTTCCTCGCGGATTCGACGCGGGAGAGGAGGGATTCACGCTCGGAGATGAGGGCATAGACCAGCCTTTTCTCATCAAGCCATTCGTTCATGCACGGCGTACATACGCACTCGCACCCACCCTCCTCTTTTTGGAGCTTGTCCCACGCCTCAATCATCCCGCGTATCTCATCCAGCGTATATTTCTTGGTCATACGGGGAAGACCAACATTACGACATAAACGAGCGCGAGGACTATACACAAGCTGAAGAGCATGTTCGCCCAGCTCTTAAAAAACCCAGGCGAACATAAACCAACGGTGAGGCCGATGACGGGAGCTGCCAAGTTGCGGATGAGTTGATTGGTCATATTTAATGTATGTAAGTTAAGTTCGCCAGACGCGGCATTGGACGTTTAGTCCATCTGCCCATGAGCCACACGGACATGCGGGGATGTGGACCCGCTACCGCGCCTGAGCGCCGCCCTCCCTGATTGCATTGACGGTGCAGGGGCACCCTGGAGATGGCGAATCTCCGATCAGCAGTAGTGGCCAATGAAACCAGGCGGAGGTCGCATTGGGTAGTCTCTGATCCGTAATAGATGCGCACCGACCGTCCACCAGCCATCGGTGCCATGGGGAGGCGATAGGATTTGCACCTATGCGACTTTGAAATGATCTCCATCGTCTCAGGGGTTCCAGTGCACTGGATGACCCTGCACCTCCTCATGGCACCGCTCCAGTCCTTACTGGAGAAGCGCGAGCGTCAGCTTTTACCTATAGTGTGCCTCCCGTCATCCAATCAGGATCGAGTTCCACGAGGTCTTGCCCAGGGCTATTCTTATACGGGAGAACTGGACGCTTCTTTTTCCCGATCGTCCTCGTCGGACGGTGGAACGGTGTCCGTATTGGTGGACACCTGACCGTGATTTTAGTTGCTTTCGGGCGCATATTCTATTCCTTTTCCTTTTTCTCCTCCTCCATCTTTTCGCAGATCTTGATCGCCTCATCCCTGAACGACTTCCACTGGGCCTCGAACATCAGAGACAACCCATCAGCCGTCACTTCACCTGTTGGGTTCTCAAGCCCATATTTCAGGAGAAGTTTGTCGCCCTGGCTGAGAGCCAAGTTACGAAAGAAACCGAGGACTGAATTGACCGTAGAATTGGTTGTACCTCCCATAGTGTTTTTTACGTTAGATGAACTAAGAATTTTTTCGTCAATGAAGATCTCTTTTGATTTAGCAGGCCAGGTTCTTTGCTCCCCTTCGACCTCAAAGATGCAGTGCGTTTCATATTCTCGCACAGTATCTCCATGTTTGGTCGTTTGCTCACGTAGAGAAGAAGTCCATCCGATGTATTTACCGATCGTATCTTCCCAATTCGACTTCGCGGATCGGATCCGATACGTCTTCCCCTTCAAAAGGTTCTGCCACGCATCATGTAAAGAACCATCAACGACCCCACTGATTCCACAACTCGGATTCTTCTGGATCACGTTCTTCTTGGTCCCGCTCCAGTTTAAGGCCTCCTGCGCAGGGATCGGATCCCAAGGAGCGAGTTTTGTATCACCAGCCCTCAAACGTTGGATCTGACATTTGCCAAAGCCGAGAAATGCCAGAACATTTTGATCCCCTCTCGGTGTGCAAAAGACGACAGCTGACCCATCGACCATCGGACCGATGTATTTGAGGAACTCAACACCGCTCGCTCCCCAAAAGGCGCATTCATCACCTGGACGCAATTGGCCTTTGATCTCATTCAACGTGCCTTTCTCACTGTGATAGGTTTCCGCTTCATCCCACGAACGATTCAAGGCTGCCAAACGCGCATTGTTAATCTCATGCTCTAGGTCGCTCATTGTCACCCTCTTCTCCTCCCATCCCAAGATTGTGATCGTTGGCAGATTATAGGCGGACTCTGCCGCGTTCTTGAAGACCCGAATGCCGCCAAACCCCATTCCGACCTTGAAACTCGACCCATTCTTCTCACTGACGACGCCTTCATGCTCGAAGCCTGTTCCAACATTCCCAACCACGTTCGTCTTCACGATCATCCCATCCGAGATCTGGTCCCACATCCCAGCGATCATCCCTCTCTTCGGGAACTGCTTCAAAGGCGGCAGGACATTCTGCCTCGCCTGGTCTTCTCTCATCTTACGATGGTAATCGAGGATCGCCTCATCCATCGTTTGAACTTGTGTGTATGCCATATGTTTTATGAGACCAATTATAGCACAGACAGGGACGAATGTCAAATCAAGAATGCGGAGCATCAAGACATCTTTTTGAAAACGATGCCCGTGTGTTTCCTCATCCGCGCCTTCTCTTTCTTCCTTTCCGCCAGTTCTTTCTTCTCTTTTTGAAGCTGTTTTAAGGCAATCTCTCGAACTTCTTCTATACTTGGGAGATTCGGCTCCTCCTCCCGCTTCTTCTTCGACCAATGACGAATACCAACATCGCCACTCAACTGATCAGCATAGTCACCCCATTTGTCTCCTGAATGGCCTTTGATCCATCGGAAAAATATATTATCCATCCCTTTCGTCATTTCATATATCTTCTGGATCAGTTCCTTATTCTTAAGTTCTGCCTTTTTGTTCCTCTTCCACCCATATCTCTCCCACTTCCTTGCCCAAATGGTAATGCAGTTAATGGCATATTGGCTATCGGAACTAATACGACAGGTCTTGCCGAGAGGAATCAAGGACAGACCTTTCTCAATTGCCATAAGTTCCATCTGGTTGTTCGTCGTTCCCAATCTTCGACCAAAATCCTGGGCGACCTTTTCTCCATTTTTGATCAAAACAGCGCCCCAACCTCCATTACCAGGATTGGGCCAACAAGCTCCATCGACATATAGCTCATATTCAAATGGCCTTTCTGATACGACAATGATCCTTGTTGGATTTTTAGATCTGACAGATGGAACATGAAAGACCTTTTTCTTGGTTTTGTATGAATATTTAGGATTGTTGAACTTATAACTCAATTTAGATCTTCGGAAACGAGCGGCAGGATCACGAAAGGCGATTGTCCGTTTGTTCCTAGAGAACTCATGGGAACGATCGGCCTGCGGCCGAGGGACCAGAATCGGAGCAGGCGTCGGCTTCGCCTCCGCACTGTCTTTTAACTCCTCAACACGAGTTCTAAGAGGGATGATATGAATCATATTATATGGCTTGAATGACAGGAAACAATGGAAACTAGTTTTGAATGATGAATGAACGCACCCGCCTCGATCTCTCTCAGGAAGGGAGGGCTCGGAATTCAGCTAAAGTAACATCCCTTTAACATAATCCCTAAGCCCGTCGCGAGAGACGAACTTCCATGCATTACCTGGATCGTTTCACCAGTAGGACTGGTACGAGGTAAAGGTATCCATGCACTGCTCGCCCCGCTATGGAGATTGCAGTTCGTCACAGTCCCCGTGGATACTGAAGGACTGCACACCGTAGGAAGGCCCTAAAGAACGAATATGGAACTGGGACTGTCCCAGCATCCCCCCAACCGTCCGCTTAACTTGGCCGTGGACGGAGGCCTAACCTATCCCGTGATTTAACTTTGACACAGGGAGGCTCACGGGATCCGCCCGACCTTCTCCTGTCTGGCTCTTGCCGATGGACGGCAAGGGATCACCTTCAATCCACATATGGAAGGGGATCCCCCGCTGTTCACAGAATCTTCGGAAGCGTTCTTGGCTAGGACGCAATTTGGAACCTTTACTTGGTTTCACCTCAACAAACCCTATGATATCCCCTTTCTCGTCCAAAATTAAATAGTCAGGATACCCAGAACGTATAAAGTTAAGGTCAGCGCTTCCTGCGAGATTCTCAAAAGCCTGTTCGGACTTATTATGAAAATCACCGCGCTCACGATTGAACTTCTTGTATTTTCTTAGACTCCCGTACTGGTTTTTCATAAGAGTTGAACGAAAAACTCCCCAGAAGAGCGTGCTGGGAGCTAACCGTGTCAGTCAGCTTTTGAGGGCCTTCTGGCGATTACAACACGCTTGTCTAGGGAGACTATCTTTCGATAGTTGGTTAACTCCAGTCCCTTTATACCCCGTCACCTAAAACCCTGTCAAGCGACATTTGCCAATGGCCCCTCACCTCTCCTACAATGCCCTCATTACCCAATAGACCAATTGATCTATGCCAAATGATGTTGAATTGCCATATGACGAGTTTCTGGTCCTGAGGAAGAAGAAGGGCGTATTGGTCATAGAGCTCTATGCCACATGGTGCGTGCCATGTACCAAGATGAAGGACATCGTGAACAAGGTCGCCAAGAAGGCTGATGGCTATACCCTGCATACGGGGAACGTAGAGGGCTATATGGAGTTCGCCAATGAGATGGGGTGTATGGCTGTCCCAACATTCTTCGTGTTGAAGGATGGGAAAGCAGTCGACTCGTTCATGGGGGACCCTAGGTGGTCAGTGAAAGAGTCGACTGCTTTCCCATC
>Ga0209777_10004785_pt1 | contig 15859 bp, 13 predicted proteins | sample FrelakmetHBP12HB_FD_187147 | JGI IMG/M metagenome (GOLD analysis project Ga0209777, IMG submission 187147) | Freshwater lake sediment microbial communities from the University of Notre Dame, USA, for methane emissions studies -HBP12 HB (SPAdes)... | ecosystem: Environmental > Aquatic >... | reverse complement strand
CGTCAACCCGAGCTTCGAGGAGCGGACCACCACGGCGAACTTGGCGGGTGCGGTCGCATTCTTAACCTTTCATGCGGGCGATTCGAACACCTCGCCTCACCTTGCGGTTTATGTCTACGAGCCTCCTAATCCTCCCGCGCTCGCGCCGGGCGACGGAGCGCCGCGCCCCCTCTTCCTCCCCTGGGTCAGCCTGCAGGAAGCTCACTTGGAACAAAGCCGCCAGCTCGCTGTCGCGCTCCAGGAACAATTCGCGCATCTGGCCGGCGCGACCACTGACGCCCCCCAGGCGGCGCCGGTGCGCGCGTTGCGCAGCGTGAATGCTTCTGCGGTAGCAGTTGAAATCGGGCGCCTCGCTCCTGACGCCGACGCCGGACCGGTCATCAACCCGGACTTCCTCCAACGGCTCTCCAACGCCGTCGCTCAGGGCGTCTTGGGTTTCACAGGAAAGGGATCCTGAGTCATGTCCCTGCGCACCAAGGTGCTCCTGTTAATCATGGTGGGCGTGCTCGCCGCGGGCGCCTTCTATTTGCGCACCCTGGCCCACCGCATTTTCATTCAGACACCCAAGCAGGCTGAGCAGGCCATTCGTACGCGCTTGCACGAGGCAGCCTTCGAGCCCTCCTCGGGGCCCCAACAATCCGCCCTGCTCTACTTCCCCTCCCTGAACGCTGCCCGGCTGATCGCCGAAGCCCGGCGCATCACCTGGGCAGAGAACGACTCCGACAAGGTTCGCCAGGTCCTGCTGGCGCTTATCGAAGGCCCTGGCCAGGCTCCCGCCTCGCCTCCCGCCTCGGGGCCGGAGCTGAGCCGCCCGCTGCCCCCCTCCACGAACGTTCGCGGGGTGTTCCTGGTGTCCGATGGAACAGCTTATGTGGATTTCGCCAACGATGTCCTGAGCGGTCTGCAGGCCGCCTCGCCGGGCTCCGCCCCGCCCAGTGGTTTGACGCCCGGCATCGCCACCGAAACCCTGGCAGTCTATTCTGTGGTAAATTCGATTATGGCGAATGTGCCCTCGGTGAAAAGAGTGAAGTTCCTGATTCAGGGACAGGAGGTTGACACCCTGGACGGGCACGTGGACTTGACGGAGGCCTACGCCCCGGACCCCACGCGCGTTCAAGCCGCTTCCCCGAGGCCCTGAGGTTCTATGTCTTCGACCCCGCGACCGCTTAGCGGTCTGCTTTACTCCGGCGGCAAGCTGTTGCGCCCTGACGGGCGCGGGCCGCTGGAGCTGCGCCCGGTGGAGATTGTTCCGCACTTCATCTCCTGTGCCGAAGGCTCCGCACTGATCCGCCTGGGGCAGACCCAGGTCATCTGTACAGCCTCCGTGGAGGATAGCGTCCCACCATTTCAAAAGGGCACAGGAAAAGGCTGGATCACCAGCGAATACGCGATGATCCCCCGCGCCACTGAAACCCGCACGCCCCGTGAGGCTACTCGGGGACGCCAGGGCGGCCGCACGATGGAAATCCAGCGGCTCATCGGCCGGTCGTTGCGCGCCGTGACGGACCTTGAAGCGCTGGGTGAGCACACCGTCTGGATCGACTGCGACGTGATTCGCGCTGACGGTGGAACGCGCACCGCGGCGATCAGCGGCGCCCTGGTTGCCCTCGGCCTGGCTTTTGGCAAGCTCCTGGAACTCAAGGTGTTGCGCAGGATTCCGTTGAGAGACTACGTGGCCGCCATCAGCGTGGGAATGGTGGGCAGAGAATGTTTGCTTGACCTGAGTTACGCTGAGGACTCAAACGCTGAGGTCGATGTGAACGTCGTGATGACGGGCTCGGGAGACTTAGTGGAAGTCCAAGCCACGGCGGAAGGCCGCCCTTACAGTGCTTCCGATCTCAGCCGGTTCGTTGAAGTCGCGCGTCCGGCCATCGAGAAATTGGTCGGCCTCCAGAAGTCAATCCTTAAGCACGAACCCACGGCGCGGCCGAGGCCATAAAGCGTGAAGTGTAAAGGATGAAAGATCGAAACTTCGTTGTGACTTTCGCGCGTTGACCGACCCGCCGCGGCGGGTCGACTTTCCTGTTGGCTTCTCACTTGTCACTCGTCACTCGTCACTCGTCACTTTACCTCGCTTCCGCGAACCCTGGAAAACTGCGTGAGTTTCGCGAGGCCGCCGGCGCCCTTGGACTGGACGTGGAGCCCGTGCCCGGCATCCGCCGTCTGCCGCCTTGCGTCGAAGATGGGGCGACTTTCGAGGAGAACGCACGTAAGAAAAGCCTTCATTACAGCGCCTTCGTTGATGGCTTGGTGTTCGCGGATGATTCGGGAATTTTGGTGGACGCATTGGGAGGCGCGCCCGGCGTCCGCTCGGCGCGCTTCGCCGCCCCCGACGCCGATGACGCGCAGAACAACCGCAAGCTGCTGATGGAATTGCGAAGCGTGGAAGCGGCTTCGGGAGTGAGCCGGCAGCCACGCGAGACTGCCCCCTCCAGCCGTGCCGCCCACTACATTTGCGTGATTGCACTGGCCGAAAGCGGACGCATCCTCACGACGGTCGAGGGACGCGCGGACGGCATCATCGTGGACGAACCGCACGGCGCTGGCGGGTTTGGGTACGACCCCTACTTCTTCTACCCTCCCCTGGGCAAGACCTTTGCCGAACTCACTCCGAAGGAAAAGTTCGGCGTATCACACCGCGGCGCGGCCTTCCGCCGCTTGCTGGATTTCCTGCGAGCTCGTAGCGTGAACCCCCGCCATTGAGGTCTGCGGCTTAGCCTCTGTAGCTGCGATCTCTCATCGCCGGTCGCCGGTGGGGAGTCACCCGCGGCGACCGCTACAGCAGACCGTCCCCGAATCCACCAGTCGCACGCCCGCGGCCGTCATCTCCTCGAGCGCCTCGCGCCCGCCTTCCTCGGTAATCGGCCTAATGGCGTCCACAATCAGGTCCACAGGAAGGTTTCGCCGGCGGAGGGCAAGTGCGGAGGAGCGCACGCAGTATTCGGTGGCGACGCCAAAGACCAGCCAACGACGAGGCCCCAGCGAGGCAAGAATATCCTCGAAGTTCACGTTGGTTGAGACGTCGTACTCTTGCTTCTCGACGACGGTCTGGCCTGTCCATTGGCGCGGCGGCAGGAAAGCCCCCGGCCGGTTGGGAATCACAGTTGCCTTGGGGAACTGGGTTTCCGGAATGCGCCGCTGGCCCGGCGTCCCGACAACACAGTGCGCCGGCCACTGCGCAAACGACGGATCGTCCGGGGGATGAGCATCCGCCGACGAAAGGACGGGAATTCCCTGTGCCCGGGCGTAATCCATGAGCGCCTTCAGATGGGGCACGATAGCTTCCGCGCCGGGCACGTACAGACTCCCGGAAGGAAGCATGAAGTCTACTTGCGTATCCACATCGAGAAAGACCCAGGGTTCGTCCATGCTAAACCCCGCGGGCACGGGAGGGCGCGCCCAGGCATCGCTCCCGAGCTTCCTCGAGCAGGCGGTCCAAGCAGGAGCTTTTCATGACAGGGTAGGCGGGAGCATCGCTCAGGGCATGGTAAGGGTCCGGCAAGAGAGCGACATTCGCGAGGGCGCGCGCTCGAACCTCCTCGAGCGGGGGCGGAGGACTCAGCCGCCGTCCATTCCGCATGACGGGCTGGAGCAGTGGCGCAGCCTCCTCGTAATTTTCTCCCCAGCAGGCAATCAGGTCGTGATCGTATTGCCCGCCCTTGGAGAAACGAAAAACCTGCTTGCGGCCCGGTGAATACACTTTCTGTTCGCTGAATTTTGTTTTGTATTCTACCTGGCCGTCCTGCTCCGTTTCGACGAGCTTATAGACGACACTCAGCGCCGGGACATCGCGCGAGGTCGCCAGATCCGTGCCCACACCGAACACGTCGATGGGAGCGCCCTGCCGCATCAGCTCATCAATTCGATACTCGTTCAAATCTCCGCTGGCGACGATTTGGGTGTCGGGCAGTCCATGCCGGTCGAGGATTTCCCGGACATGGCGGCTTTTCTCCAGCAGGTCTCCGCTGTCCAGCCGCACGCCGGGCACCTTCCGCCCCAGGGTGGCGGCAATCTCAGCGCCCATCACCGGATCATAGGTGTCAATGAGGAGGATGGCCGTCTCGGGAAACACCTCGAGCAACGCCTCAAAACTTCTTTTTTCCGAGGGGAAGACTTGCGTCCAGGAGTGCGCGGCGGTCCCGGCGAGCGGGATACCGAAGCGGAGCCCGGCGAGGACATTGGAAGTCGCGACGCACCCGCCCAGATAAGCCGCGCGCCCCGCGCGCACCCCCGCCTCCGGCCCGTGGGCTCGGCGGGTGCCGAACTCGAGCACGCCTTTGCCCTGAGCCGCGCGAACCACGCGCGCCGCCTTGGATGCCACCAGCGTCTCAAAGTTGATGACGGAGAGCAGGTAGGTCTCGATAATCTGCGCCTCCACGATCGGCGCCGTCACCTGCACGATGGGCTCTTCGGCAAAAACCACGTTGCCTTCCTCGATGGCCAGCACTTCGCCGGTAAAACGGAAATCGCGCAGGTAATCGAAGAAGTCCGGGGAAACCGTCTGGAAGGCCGGCAGGGCGCGGAGGAAACGTATGTCTTTATCAGTGAAGTGAAGATTTTCCAGGTAATCGAGCGCGGAATCCAGCCCGGCAGCGAGCAGGAAGGACCGCGCGGTGGGCAACTGCCGCACGAAAAGCTCGAACGTGGCGCGGCAAGTGATTCGCTGCTGGAAATAGGCGGCGGCCATCGTCAGCTCGTAAAGATCCACGAGCAACGCACCGCCCGAATTGGCCTCCGTTCGGTCCATGTTAGTCAGTCAATTGGCCAAAGCCCGCGCAGCTTCGTCTGGAGGGGCATGACACGCCGCGCCTCTACTCCAAAGCCAGTATGTCTTTCGTGTGGAAGAGAGTCAAGCCAGGGTGTCCGCTAAACCGCTGAAACCGTATGGGAAGAATAGGCGTAACGCGCGGAGGAGATCCACCGCGGAAGGTATGGCCCCCCCTGCCCCCGCACTAATTGAGGGGTGTCTTCATGCTCTGCCGCGGTCGCAAGGCGGCATGACAGACTGTGTTCAGTTTTTACCCTGCGTCAAATCTCTTCGTTATTCACAATTCATCATTCATAATTCAGCATTTGTTTATGCCCACCTTAGCTCGCAAGCTGCGCACACTGGACTACTTCACTCTGGCCTTTGGCACGATGGTCGGGGTGGGGTGGCTGGTGGTGATGGACGACTGGCTGAAGCGCGGCGGGCCGCTGGGCGCGGTGCTGGGGTTTGCCCTAGGCGGCGCAGCGTTGCTCCCCATTGCCTACATTTACGGCCGGCTGGTCATCGCCATTCCGGATGCGGCCAGTGAAATAGCCTACACGGCCAAGGTTTTCCCCCGCTCCGTGAGTTTTGCCACGGGCTGGATGATGACCCTGGCTTACCTGATCGTCTGCCCCTGGGAAGCCGTCGCCATCGGCAAGATCGCGGCTTACCTGTTCCCTTCCCTCTCTTCCGTGGCCCTGTATCGCGTGGCGGGAAGGCCCGTTTATCTGCCCCACCTAATCCTGGGCTTGGGTCTGGTGTTGCTGATTACTTTGCTGAACTACCGGGGCATTCGCCTGAGCGCGACTTTCCAAAACTGGACAACCTTCGGAGTGCTGGCGCTCTTTGCCCTCTTCGTCTCACTCGGGCTCACGCGCGGCTCGGAGCGAAATTTGCTGCCCCTCTTCAGCCACAGCGGGATCGTTTCCGTCCTGCTGGTCGTGCAGATTGTTCCCTACTTCCTGACCGGGTTCGAGTCCGTCCCCAAATGCGCCGAGGAAGCCAGCCCGGAGTTTCGCGCCCGAGGATTTTCGCTCGCCATCCTCTTCGCGCTGGTGGTGGGGGTGCTCTTCTACATCACCATCATTGCCGTAGTGGCTTACGTGCACTCCTGGCCCTCACTGACCGCGGCATCCTTTGCGACCGCACTGGCCTTCCAGCAGGCCTTTCGGGCGCGCTGGATTGTGGACGTCATCCTGGCCGCGGCGATTCTCTCCCTGCTAAAAATCTTCAATGGCAATTTCATTGCGGCCAGCCGGCTGCTTTTCGCGCTTGGGCGGCGCGGCCTGGTGGACGGCCGCTTGGGCAGGATCCATCCCGCCAACCTGACGCCTGCGAACGCCGTGCTCGCCGCCGGAGCGCTGAGCGTGCTCGCCACGTTCCTGGGAGAGTCCATTCTGATTCCCATCACGGAGGTCGGCTCCCTGGCTTCCGCGGCGGGATGGCTCGCCACCAGCCTGGCTTACTTCCGCCTGCAAACGCGCCGGCGCGAGCGCGGCATCGCAGTGCTCGGCGCCCTGGTGGCTTCACTCTTGATTTTGATGAAGCTCCTGCCGTTCGTCCCCGGCCACTTCTCCGGCTACGAGTTCCTGGCCCTCGCTTTGTGGTGCCTGCTGGGAGCGGCGCTGGCTAAGAGCAGCGGCTGGAGGCGTGAGGCTGGAGGCTAGGAAAGGCCGCCCTGCAAGCCCTGTTTCCGAACTCTGGGACTACCTCCATCAGCTTTTCGAGTGCGAATAGTCAAAAACGTTGCAAACTTTAGGCAATTGCTTGCGCAGGCGCACCTCGACCTAAATTAGTTCTCGCCAACCGCGCATCTTAACTGCTGTGTTTACTGTCTATTGCAAGAAATGGAGGCGTGAAGGGAGTTTGGAATTTCAAGTGCTATTATCGCTGCGGGTATCTGATAAACACAGACAAATTTAACGAGGTGCGAGGATGCTGGTGCGCCCCTCAGGAGGATTATGATGAGTGACAAATCGGATCAAATGGTTATGAGAGGGTGCGCCACTTCTGGTAACGGACCAGGTCGCCTGGCAATGGGATTACTGGTTCTCGTCGTGCTGTTTCTTGCGGTGGTGCCACGAGCCAGTGCCCAAACCCTGGGCATCACCTACTACACGATTTCGTCGTCAGACCCGGACGCGAACCACTTGTCGGGCGGCACGGTGAACAACGAAGTGAAAAATCAGCTTGGGCCGGACGGTCTGCCGGTGTTGAACACGCCCGCCTATGGCTGCGTCTCGAACTGCTTTTCACTGGCGTCGGGACCGACTAATCTCACCGCAGGCGGTGAAATCACCTACTGGGACCCCGCGCTCAACCCGTACGTTACGCTAGGCAGTTCCGGCACCGTCACCTTGCCTTTCAACGTTCCTTCGAACTTCTTCCCGCCCAACGGGACAGGCTCTGGCGACGGCGGCAGTAACGGGTACATGGCTGCGGTACTGTCCGGCAATCTGATCGTTCCTAACAACACCTCTGAGTCCATTTCCTTCAACATCGGTGCCGACGACATGGCTTTCGCTTACTTGGACGGTCAGATCGTTTGCGATCTCGGCGGCGTGCACGCCTCTACGGCGGGTACTTGCACCACCTCCACGATCAGCGGCGGCACCCACAGTCTCGAGGTCTTCTTCGTCGATATCAACCAGGTCCAATCCGGGCTGACGTTCGGCATCAACACCTCGAACGTCGTTACAACGCCCCCCAGTACGGTGCCCGAACCGGCCACTATCACCTTGTTTGGTCTTGGCCTTGTCGGGATGGCCTTCAAGAAGCGCAAGAAGGCCTAAGGGGTGCGCTGGCTGGCGGCTCGAGGACGGCCACCCAGCAATTCCTCGTGTGCAGGTTCGTGCCAATATATTGCAGGGCGGAGTTTGGCCCTTCATCCGCCAGCCCGTCAGTGGACGGGTCTGGCGGCCGACGGACGCCTATGAAGCGCGCCGCGCCGTAGAGACGTTCCGCTGGAACGTCTCAGCATTTGTGCCCGCCCAGCGGGAGACGACCCGCCGGGTCGTCTCCGCGAAGTCGTCCCCCTATCGAGACGATGTATTAACCAGAATTGGATGTTTGTCGTATAAGAAGCCGCAGAGTTTCAAAAACCGAAACTCTGCGCTACCCCGCTCTCGTCGCTTCCTGAACTTCAAAAAGAAAGAGGTTCCCCGCACCCTTCTAGAAAGAAAAAACTATTGAACTTTAAGAGAGAATCTACCCGCTGCGGTCGCATACATCGCGAAAAGTGCGCGACGTATGCGCCACCCTGCGACTTTTCAGACCTCGCCCGGAACGACATCGCCCTTTCCAAGATTGCACCGGTCGCAAAGAGTTTGCAGATTTTCATCGTGGGTACGGCCACCTTTACTCCAAGGGTCGATATGATCGACGTGCAGCACTACGCCAAATTCGATCGCTGGGCTTCGCCCACAAGATCGGCAGCGAAACGAATCACGAGTCAATACGCGCCAGCGCATCCTCAAGTCCGGAAACCGTGGGGAAGCACCGACCGCGCCTAGCGATCTTACGGGAGTGGTCGCCGGTTCATCGGAGTTTGCATATTTCACAAACCTCTCTAGCGCGTGGCGCCAACCGCCGAATCTTCGCTCATAGGTTCCCCTTGAGAATAGGGAGAGGGGCTTCTTGATTTCCTCGCGACGCGGCTGCCGACCCAGGGCTGTCCAGACTCTCTCCATGTTTTCGAACAGCTCCTCCTCGGGGATATCCTGCCGACGCCCGACCTCAAGTCCAGCGGCACGCAAAGCCGCATTCCAAGACCCAAAACGCGATTCGAAGATACGCGATGCGCAGCGTCCGTGCTTTGGATACTCGTTGTATCGTAGCGTCGTCTTTCCGAGCAGTTTTGCAACCCGGCGCATGTCGTCCAGAAGGTCCGAGTCGGAGATCCCGCGATTCCATGGCTTGAGCTTGAAATCCCTCATGACGACCCCCTCAGCGAGCAAGCAAGTAGCGCGGACCACCGGTTTTGTGGTCCGCGTCTTTTCGCTAACCATCATCCTCGCCGTGTCGTATTCTAGCGCCGTGTCGAAGGTGCGGCGTCCTTTTCTTTCGGACCGGTATGTCTTCATCACCGTGCGCCTGCTTCCTCGGCGTACAAAGTTGATGGAGCAGGTAGCGCAGAGTTTCGTTTTTTGAAACTCTGCGGCTCTTCGATTGCCCGGCATCAGGATGCGGTCGACCGGGATGGCGCTTCTCCTTCCGGACGGCGCGTTCACGGTTCCCGTGTAGTCGTGAAGGCTCGACTATTTCCAATCTTCTGGGCCCTTCACCAAGCCCGCCTTCACCGGATTCCAATGCAGGTAGCCCACCTTCCCATTGTATTCCTTCACCGTGCGGAGCGCCCGGTCAAAGAATCGGCCTCGCAGGAGCACGCCTCGTTCGCCGCGAGCAGAGTTAATCAGCCGCGTGGCGCTCACCTTGATCGATTCCATCACCCTGGAGATGGTGAGGGGAGAACGCGGAAAGATCATCGCGTGCCAAGGGTCGGGAAGAAAAACCCACGCCGTTAAGAGGAATCCATGAGCCTTTCGGCGCTCCCGCACCACCTCGGCGAGGACCGCAAATTCGCTCTCGCTTAGCCTGCGGCGACGACCCTGGACCCGGCAGGTGATGAAGAAAAATCGGTCAGACAAAACCAAACGCCGCAGGCGGGACATGGGTCGGATTATAACGCCGCGCGACAACCCCGGCCAAAAGTACCGCAGAGTTTCAAACACCGAAACTCAGCGCTACCGGCTCCCGCCACACGCAGCTTGACAACACCGCTATTGCATCTCCTCCTCTTGACTTGCTCTCGCCCTAGGCGTAGTGTCCCTTCCAACGTGTTTCTCAAAACACGCTAACCGCTCTGAAATCGAGGTGGATCATGAGGCGCGTAGCCCTTTTTCTTGCCGCGTGCGCCGCCGTAGTGTCGGCGGCTGGTCTATGGGCGCAGCAAGCAGATTCGATCGCGAGCATTAATAATCCTCTTCAGGCTTCACAATCTGTTCCGCGGCTGATCATGTTCAGCGGGACGGTGAAGGATCTCACCGGCAAGCCCTTGACGGGGCCGGTGGATCTCAACTTCGCCATCTACAAGGAGCAGACGGACGCCGCGCCTCTCTGGCAGGAGAGCCAAACCCTGAACGTAGACGAGCAGGGACATTACACCGCGCTGCTGGGAGCGATGCAGGCGGAAGGCCTTCCTGTGGACTTGTTCACCTCAGGCGAAGCCCGCTGGCTGGGGTTGAGCGTCGGGAAGCTGCCCGAGCAGCCTCGGGTGTTGCTGGTGAGCGTGCCCTATGCGTTGAAAGCCAACGACGCGGAGATGCTGGGGGGCAAGCCGGCATCGGCATACGCGCTCGCGCCAGCAGCGGAAAGCGCGACCTCTCAGGGCACTGGAACCCCGGGTGCGACAGGTCCGCGCGGGGCGGCGACCCCTGACGTGGCCGCGCCCGGCAAGCCCAAGAGCGGGCCGAAGCCTAACGTAGCCGGAACCGGCACACAGAACTACATCCCCCGGTGGACCGACAGTGCGGGCACGCTGGGGAACTCGGTGATCTATCAGACGGGAGGCCTGCTGGGGGTTGGAACGGCGGCTCCGGGGGCGGCGGTGGACGTTTACGGCACCAACGCGGGCTTTCAGTTGCGTGGGCCGGGGACGCACCAGGTGGCCCTAATCGGGGCGACGCGCGGGCGGCTGGGGCAGGACGCGGTCGGGTTCTTCTTCTCCTCCGACACCAATGGTGCCCCTATCCGCTTCGCGACGAATAACGGCTCAGGACACGAGTGGCTGCGGATCACCAGCGCGGGCAAGGTCGGCATCGGGACGGCCGCGCCGGCTCACGTCCTCGACGTTGTGGGCGACATCAGCGCCAGCACCAACCTCAATGCGGGGGGCAATCTAAGCGTGACCGGCACGCTCACGGGCAACGGCTCGGGGCTGACGAACGTGACGGCCGTGACTGCGGCCACCGCGAGCGGGCTGTCCTGTACGGGCTGCGTGGGCAACACGCAACTGGGCGTCAATTACGCCGCCAGCGCCGCGCAGGGCGGACCAGCTGCGAACGCCCTGTTGCTGAATGGCTACGCATCGTCGGCTTTCCAACCGGCAGGCAGCTACGCGACGCTGGGGTCGAACGCCTTCGTCGGCGGCCAGACGATCACGGGGAATGTGAGCCTTTTCGGAACGTTGAACGGGGTGACCATAGTCCCGAGCACGAGCGCTCCGTGCACGATCCTCGGCTCAGCCTCCACCTGCGTAAGCGCGAACATCTTGGGCGGATTTACGGGCTCGGGCGGGGGGAGCGGCGGCGGGCACGTGGTTCATGCGGACAGCATTACCTCAGGCGGGGGTGGGGCCAGCCCCCTCACGTCGCCCGTGGCCGGAGCGAACAGCATCCTGAACGGGGTGGTCGGGGGAACAGTTTCAGGCGGAGGCGGAACCGTCACCGGGACAAGCGGCACAGTGGACTACCACAACGCGGTCAGCAACACCTGGGGGACGGTGGGAGGAGGGGCGTCAAACTCGGCGGGTGACGGCACGGACGGGACATCGCCGAAGTGCTGCGAAACTGTGGGCGGCGGCTACGGCAACTGGGCAAGCGGGAACATAGCTACCATCGCGGGCGGCGGCGCCAACGTGGCCGGCGGCAACGCCTCGACAATCGCCGGGGGGATTAGCAACAACGCAAGCGCCTACTACGCCATGATCGGCGGTGGCGTCGCCAACAGCGCTGCCGGCCAATACGCCACGGTCGGCGGGGGAGGCAGCAACAGCGCCGGGGGCAGCTACGCCACAGTCCCCGGGGGCAACAGCAATACCGCCAGCGGCGTCGCCAGCTTTGCCGCCGGCTGCAGGGCAAACGCTGCCCACGACAACGCGTTCGTTTGGAGCGGTTATTGTCCGACCTATCCCGCGACGGTCAATTCCTCTGCTGTCGGGCAGTTCCTGGCGCTTGCGCCGGGCGGGGTGGTTTTTTACTCCAATGCAGCGGACCTGTCGGCGGGTGTCAAGCTGGCGCCGGGCGGCAGTGCGTGGTCGACCCTGAGCGATCGCAACGCCAAAGAAAACTTCCAGGCCGCAAACGGCGAGGCATTTCTGGCTCGACTCCAGCAAATTCCCGTCCTCACTTGGAACTACAAGTCGCAGGACGCCTCCATTCGACACGTGGGGCCGATGGCGCAGGACTTCTACGCGGCCTTTGGAGTGGGTGAAGACGATAAGCACATCTCGACGGTGGACGCGGACGGCGTGGCCCTAGCGGGCTTGCAGGCGCTGTACCGGCTGAGCTTGAAGAAAGATGCGGAGATTCAGAAGCAGCAAGCACAGATCCGCACACTCACCCTCCAGGTGCAGGAGCTGGAAAAGGTGCAGCGGCAGATCGCTACTCTGGAGGCGCGGTTGGCTCAAATCGAGGCCCGCACAGCGAAGCCTCAGCCCAGGAGCGTCAAGCGCGCCGCCGCGGCCTGCCTCAGAAGCGATACCCGAAACTCAAAGAAATCAGCGGATAGAACTTGAACGGCGACAAGTCGTTGCTGATTTTGGTTTGCTGCCCCTGAATGTTGCTCTGGATGGTAGGGTCGGTGGCAACATCGCGGCAATTCAAACCCAAGGGATCGCAGGCGTTGCCGGTGAGAGCGAGGGCCACGCGGGGCGATCCCTGGAAGGCGACTCCCGCCTCGATGTTAAAGCTGAAGTGATTGCCGTTGCGAGGCACCAGGTTCCCGAACCCCAGCGTGAACGTCGGCGCCACTTTGCGAAAATCGACTTTCCCGGTCCCCGTAAGAGGGTTGGAGGGATCGCTGATGTAGCTCACGCCACTGAGGGTCAGCGAGTTTCCGCCCGCCGCCGAGGCCGATGCCGTCACGCGATTGTCGTTGTACACCAGCAAGCCGGGACTCACGTGGAAGCCGCCGCCGAATGGGAAGTAGTCGTAATGGGCCTCCACGCTCATCCATTTCAAATCGCCCGCGTAGTGGATGCCATTGCTGTCGTAGCTGGGGCTGAAAAAGAAGGCGTTGAATCCCCCTCGGACGTTCGACCGCTTCGTCACCTGCCCCGCTACTTCAAAGCCCAGGCCGAGCGAGGAGAGCTTGAAAGCCACCCCCACTTTGGACCCTGCCCCGGATTCGCTTGAGGTCTTCGCCTGCTTGCTGTCTTTGCCTGGGACTGGCGCTGGGGTTGGGTCTAGCCCTGAGGCTGCGACAAGCATGGGCGCGGAAGCCGCTTGGGCCATCGCCTGCTCCGGCAGGGCGGACGTCCCTCCCACTAGCGCCCCAAGCGCCATCCAACCCGCGACGTTGCGCAACATGCCGGCTCGCAGTCTCGTTCCTAATGACGGGGAATTCTCCACTTCGTTTCCTCCTTTGAAATGCGATGTGCCTTGCTGGCGATTCTTCGCTTCGCCCTGCGTGCCTCGGCGGGGAACTCAGAGTCGCAGGGCCACAGGCCGGGAAGTTGCGTTCCGCTTCAACGTGGAATTTCGCTGAACCCCTGAAGAAAAACCCGTGCGCTGCGCGTGCTCTTCCCACTCATCCTGATGAAGCCCGTCGGATGGTACCCGCGGCCCGGATCGCGTCGTGCTCACTTCTTGCGGCTACAGCCCCGCCAACGGCAGCACCCCATAAGCGCCGCGCTGGGATAACATAGGATTAGCATGCCTGCTACGACTCGTCAAGCAACTCGTCTGGCCTTTGTTCGATGTAGATGAAGTTGTTATAGGGAATACAGCGTTCTTGCCGGAGCCACTTCCCGAACCATGGCCATGCTCACACCGACATTATGTCAGATGAACTAAGGGCAAGCATTTCTTCGGGACAGAATCATTATCCCCTTTGGAATGAATATGCTTTTCCTTTGAATGCCGAATGAGTAGGAGGTTTTGTGCGGTTCCCCGCCCTGTCGGCGTCAACTAGCAGCTTTCCTGGGGAGGCTTGCGGCCACTTCCGCAACCCTCTGAACCACCTTGGGAATTGCGGCCAGCACCGCCGGGTGCATGTTTCCGCCCAGCGTTGTGCAGTCGGCGGTTTCGACGGCGAGGATTATGACCTCCTCCGGCGCAGGTAGACCCAAACGCCTGACGAGTCCCAAGCTCTCGAAGATCCCGAAATAATGGGGAGACGGTCCGGCAGGCGTCCTCAGCTCATCTTCAAGGAGAATGTGAAGTGTTCCCGGAGGGGCATTCCCTGTCTGGACGCTGTCGACAACGATCAGGCGGGAGACTCCCGTGAGCTCATCGAGCAAGCCAAGTCCGGCAAGGGATGACTTGATCACCTCGATGTCTGCTGGAGCGGTCGCCGCGGGCGACTCCTCACCGGCGTTTCTGGATAATTCAGAAACAAGCCTGTCCGCGACGACATGGCCAAAGGCATCGTCCGCCAACAGCTCATTACCCAGGCACAGGACGCGGACGCGCGCCGCCATCACGGGCTCGTTATGTCCGCTGGATTTTTCCATCAAAGTCCCGGCGCAGAGTCGCGACGACATTCCCGGAGGGCTCGTGGACGCGCAGCAGAAGCGGCATGCTTCCCGGCAGCGAATGCGTGGCGCAACCGTGGCACGGATCGTAGGCGCGAAACGCCATCTCGACCATGTTCAAGACGCCTTCCGACACGTTGCCTCGGGTAATGAGGCCTCGCGCGGCTTTCTCGACGCTCATGGCAATGCGCGCTGCGTTGTTCTGAGTGGCCACGATGAGATTAGCTTTGGTGATGATTCCCCGCTCATCGGTCTGGTAATGATGGATGAGCGTACCGCGCGGGGCCTCAACGACGCCGATTCCTTCCTTGGGCTTGGCCGTGGGCAGCGTGCGCACGTTGGGATCAATAATCTCGGGGTCATCCGCCAGTTCCTTCATGCGCTCCGCGGCGTAGAGCAGTTCGATGACGCGCGCCCAGTGGTTGGCGAGCGTATGGTGGACGGGCTTCCCTCCCAGGGTAGCGAAGAACTTCTGATATGCGTCCTGCGCCAGTGGCGTAGCCATGGCTTCGGCCGCATTCAGGCGTGCCAGCGGCGCAACGCAATAGATGCTGCTCTCCGGCCCGTCAACGAATCCTTTCCAGCCCAGCGGCTTCAAGAAGGCGAATTTGATGTAGCTCCAGGGCTCCACGTGCTCGGCCACGTAATCCAGATACTGCTCGGGCCGGAACTTGGCGTACTCCTTTCCTTCGGGCGACACAACGCGCAGGGAGCCGTCATAGAAGTTCACCCGATTGCCCTCGTCCATCAGACCCAGGTAATACGTCCGGTGCGTGAACATTTCGGAGCAAATCAACTGCACATAGTCGCTGTTCTTCAGGACAACGCTCTCGAAAGTCGCGAGCGTGAATTGGGCGAAGTCCACTGCCTGCGCGGCAACTTGCTGGAACTGCTTCTGGTCGTCGGCGGTGACCCGCTTGGCGACGCCGCCGGGCAATCCCAAGACGGGATGAGCAGCCTTGCCCCCGACGAGCGCCATCAGCTCGCGCAGCTTTCGCCGCATCTCGATCACTTTCTTGCCGACTTCAATCCCCACCTTGGCGATCACACCCAACACATTGCGTTCGGCGGCAGGCGCTTGCGGCCCCACGATGAAGTCCGGCCCGCCCAAGAAATAAAAATGCAGCGCGTGGTCCTCCGTCATGAAAGTGGAATAGAAAAGCTCGCGGATCTTCCGTGCCGCAGGCGGGGGCGTGACTTGATACAGGGCATCCAGGGCCTTGGTGGCCGCCATGTGGTGCGCGGTCGGGCAGACGCCGCAGATCCGGGACGTGATCTGAGGCATGTCCTCGGCCGGGCGGCCCTCCGCGAATTTCTCAAAGCCTCGCAACTCCGGCACCTGGAAATAAGCTTTGGAGACATTCCCCTGCTCGTCCAGGAAGACTTCAATCTTCCCATGCCCCTCGAGGCGCGTGATGGGATCAATGGTGATGCGCCGCGGGTGCTGCGTGGTTACCGCGGCGTTCGGCTCGGAACTTGTCTCTGCGGTCTTTTCGATATTCGACATAGGCATCTACTCCCACTTCATCTCGAATTTGTGGACACCGGGCGCCATCCCGCGCGAACCGCCTCAGTAGGGGCAGGCCTTGTGCCTGCCCTGGGGCGGCCACAGGGGCCTCCCCTGCTGCCCTGGGGCG
>Ga0209777_10004784_pt1 | contig 15863 bp, 16 predicted proteins | sample FrelakmetHBP12HB_FD_187147 | JGI IMG/M metagenome (GOLD analysis project Ga0209777, IMG submission 187147) | Freshwater lake sediment microbial communities from the University of Notre Dame, USA, for methane emissions studies -HBP12 HB (SPAdes)... | ecosystem: Environmental > Aquatic >... | reverse complement strand
AATTTGAATCTTTTGACCGAGGACGGAAGGTTCTGTTTGCGTCACTCCTCCGGCGGTAGAGGGGTCAAGGTAAACAGGCTGTCCAATATTGGCAAAAGTCCACGAATCATTCCGAACCAATCCGCTTCTCAGCATTCTTTTTGTCCCGGTTCCCGTTTCCAATACTATTCCACAGCAAGGCATCGTGGACGCACTATCGGCTTTCGCCGGTTCATAATGCCCATTGGATTTTATATACATAGCGGCGAGAATCCCGAACCCATTTGCGTCCACTATTGCATCGCGCCGTATCTTTCCCATCCCCTCTTGATCGTTTACCCATCCTGAATCGTATTCCTGTATCCAAGAATTAAAAATCGTCCAGCCTACGGCATCGCTTGGATATATTCCGAACATATTCATCGGGGGAACGTATCCAATCATCCCCGGCTTCGGAGGGGTGAATATCCATAAGTTTCCGCTCCATTCTGTTATCTGCCCCTCGTGTCCACCCCAAGCTCCACTCGCAGGACCAACCACCAGATATCTATCCCCGATGGCCGGAGACCCTGGAGGATCGGGAATAGCATTAAGAATGGGATTACCCCAAACATAATTATCTGATGGATAAAATGGACGGGAGGATTTACCATCTAAAAGAACAAAACCATTCCTGAAATAAATCCCATTTCCATCACGATAACAGATCATAAAGTTAGTATCTGTATTTCCTACTCCACCTGCCCTAACGTTCATTGTTACGGTTCCAGCTCCAGCTATTGGCCTCGGAACAGTTACATAAGCATATTGACCATCTGGAATAACAACGAAGCCAACAGGAACACAAACAGCGTCATCAATATTGCCAGAAACGATCCATAAAGTATCGTCCCAGGATAGTGTTCCTGTCCCTGCATCAAAAGTAAAAACCCCTCCTTCAGTAAACAAAACATTTCTATCTTCCCTTGGTGCAGCAGCTCCTACGAGAAGCGCATACACAGCGGTATCAACAGCATTGAAGAAATCGGTAATTCCATATCCTGGTGGCGTAGCAAAATATGGTTTCTGCCTGTACGGAGGATAAGGGAAATTCATCTTAGGTGTCGAAGGGGCCATTTTATCACCTCTTGTTAAAGTTAATAAGAGTGTGTTTTAATTTTTCAATATTATGCAAAAGTTATTCCACCGAATCTTGCAAAGGCTTTTGAATTTAAAGTAATCGTTTCATCTACTGGAGTTAATATATCTCCAAATTCAGAAGTAGCTACAACAGATACTAAAATAACTTGATCAACAGACGAAATTGGATAATCACCATAACCAGTTTGAATCACTACTTCAATATCACTTAATTGTATATCATCACCAAGTTTGAACGAATCGAAGAATGAAGTAAGTGCTTGTGAAATATTACTCTTCTCTGTCGTGATAACTACGTTTGCAAAAAACGATACTTTTGCGGTAATTGTAACGGTATATTTAATTGCACGTTTTACTAATACATTTACTGCAAGATTAAACCTCGTAGGATCTTGCAAATAGGATTGAGCACTTACAATATCAGAAGCATAGGTGAACGTAATTGTTAAAACCTCACCCTCTGTCAAAACTAATACACCAGCATCCAAAATATGAATCTTATCTTCTGCCAAAGAAGAAAACCGATTAATAGATGTAGTATCTCTTACCACCTCATAATGAATGTTCTCAGTAAGTGTACCAAAAGTACTACCTTCTACCTTAGATACTACTAATAGAGGATGCTTCGATACATAATAATCTCTAGTGCCTGAATAATAAACTGCGGTTTGCACTTGCTCTGCAGTAGAATCATCAATAACGAATACGTCTGTACCAGTTACGCGTTCAGACTCTGTATCCATAACAGAGATCGCATGCACACTACTAAAACCGTATTCAAGCAATAATTCTTCCAACCCATCAGTAACACCGTAACTCTTTCCCAATTTCTTTAAATGAATTCTATACCGAAAGCTCTCGTCACCTTCTTGATCAGTACCACCAGTTGTTGGATTATCATTAATTACACCTGTAATACCAACAAGTGAACTTTGAATTACAGTAATTTGACTTGTATCAACGTTTCCCGCAGAACCAATTGTAACTGCTTGAACTGGAACAGGAAATTCCCAACGTGTTGTATCAGATACATAGTAAGCACTTCTACTCGCGTAAGGAACAAATAAACTTTGAGTCGTACTAAATTGTGCAGGTGCAGTAAATCCCTCACCTTTTGTAGCTACTGTAGTACCAGAAGGAATATCAATATCACCAGTCGGTTCTGTATCTGAATAAAAAACTACTATACCAATAGCGTAAGTTCCTGCACTTCTTTCTAAACCATAATTCGTTCCCTCATTGTCAAGATCATCTCCAGAAGTTTTATCCAAAATTTGTAAATCAGCAATCTTACCTACTTCTGTGAATACTAGTTCTCCACCAACGGCCATTGGTTTCATAATTAGATCAGATGAAATAGAATTTTCGCTTACATCAAGTGTTGGGTTATACGCACGTATAAATGTACGTAATTCACTTAACAATGTGGCAAACGTTTTAATCTTTGGCATATATACTATCCTTTTTTCACGTTAAGTTGCTGTAAGAGTTGCATTAGTAATAACTGGATTACCTCCATATGTCTTCGCACCAATCTTTAAAGTAATTTGTCTGGGATCTGAACCAATGAAAGCCTCAACTGCTTGTGTTTGCTGAAGTAATTCATTGGGATCAAAATACCTATTACTAAAGAAAAAGAACTCAATTTTCCTATCTCCAGGTCTTGCTGTAAACTCACCACCAATATAAATCTTCTGATTATCAGTAAACTTCGACGGAGTCAAAGTAGCTGATTCAATTATGGTATTTGTTCTACCCCCAGAATACGCACGAGAAATTCCAAATGTTATAGGAAAACCATCAGGGAGTCTATTAATAGTAAACGCTATAACAGGGTAGGAAGTAATCCGTTGATACGAGTTTTGAACGTACTGAAAAATATCATAACCAATCACGTTAGCTTTATTTTCATTTTCGAACAAAATCTGATTAGAACGAAAATCACTAAGTGCATTTTGTACTGTACCAGCAATTGCCACACCTGAAGTAGCTTTAAGATATGCGTGAAACATCGCTTCATTTTTTACATAATGGATTAATTGCAATGTCAATTTTTCCTGAGCTCTTGTGGTTTGAAGTCTATTCAAAACATCAATTTTCAAATCAAATTTACCTATTGCGTTAGAATACACAACGGATAAATCTTTAGTGGTTACAGGCACAATAGCCATTATTCTTGTCCAGGTAGATTGTGCAAACAATCAGCCGTACCATCCAGAAATTCTCTCAATTGTTCCAGAATAGGACTTACCCCTAAAAATCGTAAAGTGATAGCATCCAAATTTGAAACCCCACCAGTTTTACAACTACGTGCAAGTGTATTACGTCGAAAAACTAATTCATCTAGCTTATTTTCTATTTTATTCTGTTCTTGCTGCAGTATCTTAATTAGCGTCGCTATACCAGGGCAATCAGAATACTTATAATACCACGTTTGGAGAGTATTCAATAAATCCATTATGGGTTTATTCTGCTTTTTTAGTAACGCGATTTCTGCATCTAATGTAGAAATTACAAACAAGTAATACTTTCGTAGTTGCGTAGCGATTAATATATCTACACCCAAAACAACACTTAGAACACTCAATGCATCTGCTAGTACTGAACGCACAGATTCAGGTAATTCACGAATAGCTTCTTCGTAACATCTACGATCTTTAAAGTTACCTAATAAACCTGGGCAGTCCATTATACTAGTGTCCAAATAACTGTTTCAGGTTCACCCAATGAACCAGTGCCAGACATAAGTCCGGTAACAGTTTTAGAAAAAACATCCATCGCGTTAGCTACAACCTGTGCCTTTTGTGCAGCGTTAGTAGAAGGACTCTTATCTACAAAGATTGATAATAGTGCCAACTGTAATGCAGCTGTTCCAAGAACTCCAGTAACTACATTTGTAAGTACAGCCACCACAGGTAAGATTGGAGTAACGATTGCAAACATCATTGGGGGAACCAACCAATAAGTGGTTAAAGCGGTAGCAATCATAGTAGCAACACTATTTGGATCACCTATTGCCATTCCAGCGGTAAATGCGGTATTTAGAGAGACAATTAGCGTAGTTTTCGCTGCAACAGTTGTTAAAGGTACATTTCCAGCAGGTATAGCAACATCTGTACCCTTTTGTGCATAATTATCATACGCTGTAGCCCATTTGTTAGCAGCCACAGAAATACTTCCAGGCCAAGCACTTCCATCAAAGATAGCTAACAAATCTTTTTGTAATGTAGTTTTATCTAACGCCATTATTTCACGAACACTTTCTTAGCTAACTGGGCAAGAGTCATTTGTGGATTCGGTGGACCGGATGGACCTACACCAGTCGGATGTGAGTGAATGTTATAAACTTGATTCATAAACGACATACCCAAAATAGCGTTTTCAACAGCAGTTGCATCACCTAGAAGAATCTGTAAAGCATCAATTACGTATTTGGTACCCTTTATAATTACATCGCCAGCGGAGTCAACCTTCATACTTGCAACTTCGACACCTAAATTATTCATTACTTCTAAAACAACACGTAGGGGTAATCCATATGGAACACTTACCTCTGGAATACCAAGTTCACTTATAATTGTCTCACCTAAATGAAAACGAAGCGTCTCTAATTGGGTAACTGAATCAATCATTTTTATAAAAAATTCTTTCCATGAAATACCTGGAGCCTTATAGATACGTGTTGCGGATACAGTTGGTACAGGTTGTCTCCACGTTTCACCAAAAGACATCGTACCACCAGCAGTCTTATGAACAGAAGTTTGAGCACTCTCAGTAGTAATCTTATTATCAGCTTCTGCTTGAAATCCATCACCCATAGGATCAGCAATACGTATATTACCCTGTTGATCCAACTCCAATCTTTGAAGATTTGAACCACGTTTATCTGGTGTGGCAGCACGAGCGTAAATAGCTACCTCTCCTGCACGTACATGCTTAGCATTCCCAGTAGTTATAGTATCAGTCATTGCATACTCTAGGTACCCAATGCATAAAGGCATCTGTTGAGCGTTAAAAATAATGACTGCTGTATCACCAACAACTGGTAAAGAAAAATCTCCAGAAAAATGTTTCATGAGTGGCACTTTATCAAGAAAGCCTGTGCCGGATTGCAACTCTACTTTTATTGCACGTAGATCTTCGTACACCTGTTGTATCTCTCCCAAAACCCAATCTAATTTACTTGGACGAAGGAAACCACCACGTATAATCTCTTCCGGATGAATCTTTCTCATAAATTATCCAGATGTTGCTAACTCGTGTACGTACTTAGCATATAACTGCCCATCCTGCGCTGGATCTTTTGTAAAGAACGAATTCGTCTGTATCAAGTACTCAATAAAGTCAATTACTTTAACAGAAACCTTCCTACCAAAACTACACCCGATTGTTGTAAGTGGAGTTGACCCAACTGAAAAGCTATGACTTAGATTCATAATGTAAAAAATGTCACCGCGATCTGGAAAGTATACAGGTCTAGCTACATCCATTTCCGGTCGAAAAATTGAAGTAACACTAGAGTTATATAAATCAGCATTTATTAATTTCATATGGGCGTCAGCATACATTGAGAGTTCATTACTATCTTTCGCGGAATTAACTAACTGTTCCTGATTCACCTCAAATCGTAACCCATACCGAGCAACTAAGTCATCGTTTACTACAAAACTAGCTAAGAGACCCTCAACTACCTCAATAGCTATTGGGGCGGCTGTTCCTCTAAAACCCAATGCAGTTACTATACCATCATCACTTAGGGTAAAGGAAGAAGTCGTTATTTCTTCTTTTCCCATTACATATACACCGCAAAATGGATCATCAGTTGGAGAAGCTACAAACTGAAGCATCTTACTATCTGGTCCCACAACAGTAGAAACCAAAAAACCTTTTCCAAGACGTATTGGGTGTGCTTGAATGTTCCCAATAGCATCAGCGTAAATTTCAGTATATGTTAATCGAGTTACTTCATTACATATCTCTGAACGTAATTTCCATTCTGAACTATAAATTGGAATTTGTGGACTCCCCATTTTTCTATAAGGAACAATATCCATACCCCACATAGCTAAGTACAAACTATTATTTCTGCGTAGATTATCTGCTGTAAGTTGCTCTGCTGTAAGTGGTTTAATATATTCGAGATCAAAAATTGTTTGTGGATCAGTAAGAGTTTGATAATTGAAAATACCATCCATTTTATATTCTTCTCCAGATGTACCCACGACTAACGCTTTAAGAATATCACTTATTGACCAACCAACAAATTGTTGACCTAAGAGTGCAATCCTACCGTGTGAGTACCTTGGTAACGCGGTAAGATCGAGTAATGCTGGACTAACCATAAACTGCGAAATCCGTAACAATTTCGACATGTCATCAATTTCGATTTCAATCCTTTCAAACCCGGCATCATTACTATAGGTTACTCTATTGGTAAGACCGTAAAACATAGGGTAGTATAAAGAAGAATTAAGTCTTCCTCTTCCATAAATGTAAACAAACATATGTGGTTGAAGCAGTAAATCCATATAATTCTTAACCAAGTTAAAAAATAACGGATCAGTTTTTCGAATTTGATATTGAAGTGTTACTGAAGCGGTTCCACCTAATGCTCTACTCCTATGTGTGCTCACAGAAGTAATCAAGGTGTGAATCGCTACGTTTATTGCCTCTTGAAGCGCAGGAATATCATTTCTTTGTAATAAAGTTGCAATTTGTGATCCGAATGGACTAAAAGTCTTCTTTGATACAAAACCTTTTAAATATGAAAGAATCGCAGTTGAAAAATCAACAATAGTTTGATTTATATTTGGACGAGGCATTTCTTGACCGTATGCATTAACGGTTGTGGATCTCAAGAAATCAAAATAAACACGTACCTCTGGATGAAATCCAACATCCGGAATAACCTGCATGAGTTGATCTGGCATGTGAGGTGTCTCACCAGTATCCGATGTAGGAACGTAAGGTGATTTTATTTGTTTAATGGCAAAAGGCATATTATCTATGAACTAACTATATATTGGCCTCTATGTGATTCTATATTCGCGGCCAATGCACCTAAATCCTCTAAAACGATAAAATCAAAAGAGTATTCGATATTCCAGGGTTTATCAGAACTTCTATTATATGAATAATTATCCATGTAACCCCTATAATATTTAGCACCTAGAGAAAGTTCCATAACTTGTTCATTAATATTAAACGCTTTGTAGAGTGACTCCAACAACAGAAGTGATTGATATCTCCAACTAGCAGCATATGCTAAATCTTGATGTAAAAATTGAGTAGCTAATCTCACCTGTCCCGAACGAGTATTAGTTAAAGCATATACCGCGTCAACTGCATCTGTTGGAACCCCAGCAGCACGCATCTGTTGAGGATCACTTAAACCCATTGCACTTAATTCTTCAGCGGTAGGAATCAAATTTCCGGTTTGACACGAAATTTTAAGGGTCATTAAATCCATTCCCCAATCAATGATAACAAATCTATTTGGAGTTTGTGTTTGAACTTTTTGGATAATTTTTGGTTGAGAAAATCCTACTTCTTTTGGATTAATGGGTAGGGAAACTTGAGTATGCGTAGTAGGATCATCTATCGCGTATACGGTCAAAGTTAAGTAATCAGCAACGTTCGGTATAGTCATTATTTACTCCTAAAATGCCTTTCTTTCCCTGCTTGATTGGATAGCACCAAATTGCGTTATTGCCTCAATGGCCTGTGTATCCGCAATACCAGCGGGTGTAGTATGTGTAACATCAACCTTAATTATAGTTTTCGATCCAGGAGCCTGCTCACTAGCAGTAATATTAGTAACTAAGCCACTACCTGGAGTACCAGGTACTGCACCCATCGGCGTAACAGGTGGTTCCTTAAGTAATGTAAGTAAATCTGGAAAATCTCTCATTGTTGCTTCGTTTAGGAATGCCTTATGAGATAGTTGACCAAATTTCTCAAACTGCTTTAATTGATCCTCACTATCATCATCCATATTTTCAATATGTACACCCATATCCCTTAAAGTATCTTCTGATGCTCCTTTAAGTGGTGTCTCCCGACCAAGTTTGGTAATCATTACACCTAATTTACGACTCTCCAAAACTTGTGTATTCCCACCCACGTAAATATCCTTCAATGACTTCCGTGCACCATCATATTCCTTTGCCGCTTCATCACCGCGTTTAAGTAATGCCAAAACCCCAATATTAGTAAGTGTACCAATATATTCTACATCCCCAGCAATTGACTTTGATTCCCAAGCAGTTTCTTCACTTGACTTAACTAGATCTTCCGTTGATTGAGCATACTTCTGATCCTTTTTAGAAGCATCCACAAACATTTTCACCATCGTATCTAAATTTGCTTCTACACCAGCGTTACCTTTAGAAGACATTAAATCAGCAAACTTAACACTCAGTTCTTTTATAGTATCTGGTTGCAAACCTGTATCTAAACCCGTAAGAGATACTTTTACTGCCTCAGTAAGTGAACTTTTGCCTAACTTCTTTCCACCAGCGTTAACACCAGAGACCATTTGCTCTATGCCCCTAAATAGACCTTTAAGATTTTCGCCAGCCTCAGATACAGGATTGAATCCTTTCTTTCCTAAATCCAACATTGAATACTTAATGCTAGTAATTGCTTCTAATGGATCGCTATACAAATTCTTCAAACCTCTCCCTTTTGCAATAATCGCAGCAGTCGCGTAACTCATATCCCAAGTTTCGGTAGTTAACTTCGATAAATCCTTTTTGGTATCCTTAGATAAACTACCAAAGAATTCCATATTCTTGCTTACTTTTATATTCGATAACGTAGAGTAAACAGCCATTATTTTATGAAAATCAACGTTCAAACCCCTACTACGTTCTCTTACATGATCCATTTCTTCTACAAATTCAGCTACTGACCACTCTCGTAAAGTTGCACCAGTTTTGATAATATCCCAATACAACTCATTAGCTTTAGGTAGAGTCATTCCATATTGTTTAGTAAATGCACGAAGTGTTGTTACTTGACTTTCTATAGATAAACCAAACAATGTTTGTCTAGCGAGCATATCCTTTGAATACCCGGCAACCTCTTCACCAGTCATGCCAAGCTTAACCATTTGTGTTTGTAGAGTAATCACTTCAGAAACTGATTTGCCGAATTCTTTACTAAGTTCTACAGTTCCGGCAACCAAATCATCAGTAACATCATTCGCTGTGCCAAGATGAGCAGAAATAATTTTAGCAGCAACATCTGTTTTAAGAAGTGCTTCTGTAGCACCCACAGCAATAACACCAAGAGATATCCGCTTAGTCCATTTGCTCATCCCACTGAAAATCTTATCCCAAGTACTCTTTTCTCCTTCCAAAGCAACGGTTTGTGCTTTCGCACCCTCACCTATAATAACGTTAATCGATTCCTGTAGTTTACCAGCTTTTCGTTTTTGATCAAGCTGTACCTCGCCCCTAGCTACAGCTTCAGCATCTAATTGACATAAGATAACTTCGGATCTTATTGTAGCATCTAATCCAGCCAATCGACGATAAACATGTTCAGCATCCTCTTCATCATACCCAGCTTGTTTTAAAAGTTCTTTTGTGATTGCAGCATCAAGTTTTCTTCCATCTTTTCTAAGTCCAAGCATATGACGAATTGCGTCTACACGTTGCTTATCGAGCTTAAGTGTCTTTGTTAAATTCACTAGAGCAAACTTCTCAGTTGTATCAATATCTTTTAGCTTACCAACTTGTTGAGAGAATGTATCAACAATATCCTTGGAATCACCCACAATAGCAGTTGTAGTCGCAGCAAACTCTTTTTCATACTCGGTAGCCTTTTTTGTAAGATGACCTCTATCAGCTTGCATATCGACTAACTGTTGAAGCAATTTAGTCTGAGTTACGAAAACGTTAGCTTCATCACCAGCAACAGCAACCAAACGCTTCATAACCTCAGCCGATTGCTCAAGCTTCTTATTATTTTCTTCCTGTTTTTTATTAATAACGTCAAGACCCTGGATCAATGGGTGGAACTCACCAGTGAACGTTACCTTCTGTTCAATTGCTTGTTGTTTAGTTACAAATCTAGAACCAACAGACTTAGCAACTGGTTTTGGTGTAGCTTGAGCTGCAGGTGGTGTTGTAGGAGTCTTATCAGCCATGGTTATTTAGGTGGTGAAAAACTAGTGTGCAAAACTTTCACAGGTTTCGGTACTTCTGTTTCTTTTCTTGCTTTTTGTAATCTAAACTTTTCCATCTCTAATATCTGTTGATCATATAACACATTCTCACGTTTTTCAGTTTCACCTTTTTCTATACGCAACCACAGAGAAGGATTGATCCAAGGTTTCAAGTGATCAATAAGGGACAAATCGTAGTCAACTGTTTCCTCCTTCTTCTGATTGATATAATATAGAAGAGCTAACTTCTGGACGATATTTAACGAACGATACTTTGGATCCGTTGGCAGAACTTTAAAGTGATACATCAACTCAAGTTCTGCTCTCCAGACCCTGTCGGACTCGATTTTTTTTTAAGGTTCTCAATTTGACTGGCAATTTCGCCTTCGAAGAGTAAATACTCATCGTCGATCAAATCCACCAATTTCCTTGGAACCTTGTTGAGAAGGATTTCAACTGCTTGTTCTACGCGATTGGGTTCGCGTTCAAGTTGACCGATCAAATGTAACTTATTCTTGAGAGCTTTTCTTTCTGACTCAGATAACTGTAGGGGTTGATTATTAAGTGTCAGAATAGCTCTCGCAAGCGTGTGAACCTTCGCAACAATTGCTCGAGCCTCAAGACTTTTAAATCTTACAATTTCCTCACCAATTTCAATCACTTCCTCATTCGTGAGTGTTCCAAACTCAACAATAACACCTTCAACCACTTCACGTGGACCCGACTTAACAGATGCAATACCAGAAAACAGAATGTCAAGTGGTTCAGGCATTTTTAAATTACCCGATCAAACCAGTGTCGATCCAAGCAACTTGAATCGTCGCAGTTTCGGCAACATACGTAGTACCAACCTCGATAGTCTTACCAAGTGTGCTAATCAAGCAACCCTTGTACGTGATATTTCGTTCACTTGCTGTAACAGGATCAGTCATAACTTCCTCAACATCAAATGGATCAACCCATTCTTCCAATGACTGAAACGCATCAGAGGCAGAGTTAATCTTTCCACCAACTGCGTTCATAAAATCATTTTTGTATAGCGTAAATCTTTCTACAGAGATTGAGATATCCGTTACACCTGGTACCAACTCTATTACTCTCTGCCCTGAGGTAGTAGCAATTTCTCGAATACGCTCAATCGTCTTATCCTGCGATGGAGAGAACGATCTAATCGTGCCGATCTCTTTGTTATTCAGCAGTATCGTGTACGAATAAAATACTGCAGTTTGAGTTTTTGGAATAGATAATGGCATTAGTCACCTCCCTCGAATTAAAGTGTTGCTGTAAATACAAACTCAACATCAAAGAACTGTGCACGCCACGTTGGCTGAACTTTTCCGCGAACATTAATCTGTCTCGGTTCATGCTGATCTTGCATAATGGAAATAGATTTGTATCCAGTAATATACCCATCCTGGATCATTCTATCAAATACAGACTTTGAAAATGTAACCATCGACCCGATAGTTGCTGGTGTGATAGGAGCGTTTCTAAACTGATCCCAAAGTTTCTCTCTCCAAGTTTTCTTCGTAAAATCTGAAATATCTTGAACACCAAGATCTTCCGTGAACGCTGACGTTGGATCAGTTGTAATAGGAAACACCCAACGAACGACTTCACCACGTTGAGTAACTGGTGAAACACCATTCCCAACTAATAATCTTCTCTCGTCGATTGTAAAGTCACCATTCAGAGTAATACCAGCAAGTACTTCATCCGTGTAAGTCATGCCAATATCACCACTGCAAAGCAACCCACCACAAGCAGCTGATAAATAAACTTGATCATACAAAGTAGTTCCAAAACCTGTAACCATCACCTCACCAAGATACGCAGCAGGAACAACCGCACGTAGATTTCTATAACTTATTGCAGCAGCAATAAATTGATCTCGTGTAGTTCCCATTGGAGAGGAAACAATCAACGTTCTCTCTTGTGCGTTTTCTGGGGTAGAAGAAAGAACGCAGTGATTAAATAAAATAGCATTGATGGTTCCACCAACATCCATTGGAACTAAAAATAACTTCATTCTCTCAAGTTTCTTAAGTTTCTCGACCATTGCAAGATAGGCATCATCCAGAGAGTAGATAGTAGGATCACGTTGAACTACTATCACACCCCTTGCCCCTGATTGGAACGCAATAGATGCACCGTTAACAATTGGGTTTATATTACCATCAACCTTCGTTTTTTGACCATGATCTACATAAATCAAATTCTCATCAAAATAAAGCATAGGTTCATACGTTGAAGCCACTGGTGTATGTGTATACGTTACGTAATACCGATTACCAGTAATTGGTTTTTGCGCACCAGGAGTCCAATCGACAGAGTTACCAGTCAATACATAGTCTATACCCTCATCATATTTTGGAACTCCAGGAAGATCACCAATAGAAATGATACGGAAAACTGGAGTCTTTGTCAATGGATCAAGTACACCTGTTCCACGTATTACATTCTCGTCGGAGACTAACAATTCAGTTTCACCACCACCCATAATAACGGGATACCGTTCAAAGAGCGGAAGCGAAACAATTCCAGCGTCTGGAACTATTCTTACAATTACACCAGGTAGTCTATTAGACATGCCATTACTCCTTTCATTTTCTATTCCGAATTCAAGCAATCCAAACGAGGCATTGCAGAGTTCTCACTATAAGCTGATGTTCTCATTCCGCTTTCCGTTCCTCAATTGTTAGCGTTATGCAAAAGTCTTATTGCTTCGGTTTAAGAACATCAAACTCTTTAACACCGATCGTATCAATCCACTCCTTAAAACTCTTCAAACGAGTACCAACTGACAACGCGGGATTCATCGGTTCTGGGAACGCTTTCTGAAGGTCTAATCTGGCGTGCCATATAGTCAACGCAGCATCAGAAACTAGTGGAACTAGCTCAGCATAAACCTTCTCCTCCATGTTATGAGAGCGAATGTGCTTCTTTGATACCTGATCCAATTTCATACCGCAAACTTTACAATACGCCATCTCTGCACCTCCTCTGTTTCATGGATCAATTGAACTATCATAAAGTTCAACACTTTCAAGAAATATCTTCGAAATTCTTTGAACGGCAATCGCTTCTTCCCACTCCACATTTACTTGTAGACCTAAATCAGTCTGATATAATTTATAGTCTGTTGTAGGGACATCCATTGAAGTTTCGCCATCGAAACTTGGAGGTTTTGGCAACACAACTCCGTTCGCTTGCAAAAAGGTTCTTGCATCAGGTCTAGATAAGTAAACAGCGACAACATCTATCAAGTCATCCCGTTCTTCTTTAGTTTTTGCAACACCAGAAAGAGTCAGGGATAATTCAGCGTAACCACCCAGTGTTATGAAATCACCAACGTCTTTAAAATCTTGTAAATCAAATTTTTGTATCGGGCCAGAAGCGGAACCAATTAAAACTACTGGATGTATGCGTCTATCCCATTCATCAGTCTGAATTATCCGTGGTCGAGAGGTAAATTTAATGGCTCGATCCCCATCTTTAAAATCAAGCAACCCACGTGCATTTGCGTCAAAAATACGACGTAGAAAATCAATTATAACAAACTTAGTAGTTTTTATCATTCGGTAATACACTATTTACCTGCGACTTTAGTTTTTGGTAATGGTGCAACTAGTACCTTCTTAATCTCAGCTTGTGCTCCTACACGAGTACGTTTCGTTACGGCTGAAGGCAAGATCAAAATTTCACCTGTAGCTTGAGGTACGTTCACTTTAAATGTCATCCCACTAACAGCATTAAAGTCACCGCTTGCAAAAGCAGCATCAACAAGCGTTTCATACGCATCTTCCACAATACCTCGAAAAACGGTCTCAGTCAGATGTCGTCTAAATTTAGGAGGATCAGTTAATATCTTTGAGTGTGAATTCTTCGCGGTAATCACATTAATTCCTAGTTACAGGCACATTATATACTGGATGATCTTTTTCTACTTCGACAACATCAAACTCCTGTTGCACGAGAATATCTGGGAAACGTCTATCCGCTTTATTTATCACCTCATACCTGATATCGTTCATACGTACAATTACGTCGTGTTCAAAAACATATGGAGAAAATGGTGGTGGAGATGTCCAATGAGTAACTTTTGATTCACGCACAAATCCTTGGTTATCTAATACAAGGTTCGTATCTGTAGCTGGCCAAGCAAGTAAAAAAGTATGAGGCATCATCTGATCTCGTATGTGGCGATTAGGATTCAAATACTGTTCCCAACCGAATGTACTAAGTTGACAAAGTGGACAATTCGCACGCGTAGGTTGCATAGAACTTAAGTCAATACATTTACAAATTGTTGTAAACGAATACCTTACTGTGCCAACGCCAGTAAATAACGGATTAAAATAAACTCTTACTTCGTCAGGAAGTTCTGCTTGTGTGTTCTGGTCAACAGCATTTTTTCGTATCCACAATGAAAATTCTTGAGCGTTAGGTTTAAAAATATCTGGAGCGTAAGCAGCATTCCAAGGTTGTTCATTTACCCAAATCTTAACACTTCTAGGATCTGGAAATTTCTCTTCATTCTCACTGGGTTGCCACAACACAAAATAGTACATTCCCGCTACTGGATCCAAATCGAAACTCGTAACTTCATCCTCATACAGATCCCCAGCTTGCCTACGATGTAAAAGGTATACTGGTTCTCCACCTAACTCTAGAAACTTATAATTTTGAACCACAATTATAGGAATAGCTTTTGTTCTAAAAAGTTTACGCCACGGAGGTGTCCAGAATACACTCATAACTACATAGTAGACGCCGGACCAATACCACCGAAGAATCTGTTCCAGAAACCAGATGGAACAACAGACATAAATCTTCCCCAACCGTACTGGAACGGCATCTGTGCCATAGTGGAACCTTTAGAACGGAATTGTTGTTTAAATGATTTAAGTGAAGTATTAAAACGCGTAATTAACTCACTAAGAAAACCAGAAATTCTTGAATAGTGATCGATCACCAAAGCATTACCACCTAGACTATAATCGAAATCTGTATCGATAGAGAAGAGTCCCTGTGATTCTAGTGCGGTAATTGTTGCGGCATCAATCAACATCTTTCCATAAATTCCAAAAGGAAATGTACCAACCGTGAAAGAAGTATATGGTGGAATCGCGTTAATCATAGTAATGCCGAGATCCAAATACGCAACCAAATGAAAATCCTTATATCCGTAATTGAGCATGTCAGAAACAGATTTGAAAGACTTATCAATTTGGTTGCGAAGAAATGGCATTATCCTATAATAAGCAAGGGGGATCACACGAATAAGTTTGTATTTCGTCATCAATGGATCTACATTTGCTGGAATACGAAGATCGAAGAACGCGATATACTCTGGTTGCATATTAGTTACCGCGTCAAACTTAAATGAATAAACACCCTTTTCCAACTTCGTTACATATGCAGGAAGAGCAAGTGGATCAAGTGCAGCATTAAAGATCTTCTTGTCAAGGCCATCGTACAAATAATATGTACAGGCTTGAAAGTCAACCTTTTGTTCTGTGGCAGGATCAGTAACGACTAGAGAAAACTCACTATTATTAGTACCCTGGCG
>Ga0209777_10004783_pt1 | contig 15864 bp, 15 predicted proteins | sample FrelakmetHBP12HB_FD_187147 | JGI IMG/M metagenome (GOLD analysis project Ga0209777, IMG submission 187147) | Freshwater lake sediment microbial communities from the University of Notre Dame, USA, for methane emissions studies -HBP12 HB (SPAdes)... | ecosystem: Environmental > Aquatic >... | reverse complement strand
ACAAAGACGGGATTGTGGAATAGAATCAAAGAGTTGACGGGCTGGAAAGCGTCAAATGTGGAGTTAGAGCAAAGTGATTCGGAAGAGTCAGAAGGGTCGTTTAAGTATAAAATAAAGTATAAATAAAATTTAAATATAAATAACAAAAAATTATTTGGAGAAACAATGTATCGCAGAAAATAGTTCCGCGAATCAGCGGAACTGTTCTTGTGAATGGTTGGTTACACAATATTCAAGCATAAAATTTAATTTTATGAGAAATTCTCATAAAATTAGGTATAATGAAATATTTTTGTATTTTTGTATTAAAATATGGTTTTTAGTCCCAAAATCTTCCCCAGCATATGTTTATCAAGACCGGCTCCTTCTGGCCTCTTAGTAGCGTTTGCGTTTAGATAACTTGCGCTCATGTTATCCTTTTTTTGACACATTTCTATGATGTTTGTTTCAATCGAGTTTCTACCGATAAGATTGTGAATATAAACGGTGTTTGTTTGTCCGAGTCGCCAAAGACGTGCTTTTGCTTGATTATGAACAGCGTTAGTCCACCAGGGTTCAAGGCATATGCAATGTACAGCTTCGGTGAGGTTTAGGCCCTCGGACCCAACTTTATACGTCATCAGCAGTCCGCGAGTTTCAGTTTCTGTTTTGAATTGATTGAGAGGGGCTGCTCTGTTTTTTGTATCTCCATCAATCTGAACAAATTTAAACATTGGAAGTTCTGTGTGTATTGCGTCACTTAATAAATCCAGGCATGATGTAAACATAGAAAAAATGACAATTTTAGCTTGTTTGTTTTCAGCCGTTATGTCTCTGATTATTTCAATCGCCTTCATCATTTTAGCGCTTTTTATCCCGGCCTCTCCAATTTTATCAAAGCACCAGTCTCCAAACCCTGTTATATCAACGTCCATCGCCGGTTTATTTTTGGTAACACTGCGTTTTGAATGTGGTGTTATAAGATATGGAGCAATAACACATTGTCGGAGTCTTAGAAAAAGCGCTAGCACGCACGAAAACGAGCATAGATCCTTCATCATTTTTGAGTACGTGTCAAGAGTTTGTTTCAACACGTGCTCGTAAATTTCCTTGTGTTTCCCTTCTAACTCGACGGAAACCTCTCGTTCGATTTTCTCCGGCATTTTAATTCCAGCATCATCATACGACATTTTCAAAATTGCCGAAATTAAATTGTGGGATTTAAAAATATCAACCCCCTCCATCTTCCAAGAATGTGCGCTGGTAACGCCTGTATATCCGCAAAATCTAAGTTGACTCCAGATATCTGTATGGTAATTTCTGATGGGAGTGCCTGTAAGGCACCATTTAAATTTCCCATAAATTGCCATCATGTATTTGTACGTCATTGTTTTTGGATTAGCAAATCGTTGCGATTCATCGCAAATTACTCTTTCCCATGGAGTGCCATATATAACATCAGGGCCCTGCAGAGACGGAATATCTACATTAGAATTCCGAGTATGAATTGCAACAATTTTATCTTTTAACAGTGTCCCAGCCTCTCCCAATTCCAAGCATTGAAGATAGTATTTCCCCTTTTTACATGCAGACATGCACACATCGTAAGTAGTGATGACTATGTCATATTGAAGGATTTCCTTTCTATCGATTTTATTTATTGCTTTTTTGAGATGCTCGCTGTGAAGATACAAAACTTTTACATCGTTTTGATGATAAAATTTTTCAACTCCTTCTGATTTCCATTCATTCATAACCGTTTTTGACGTTATGATCAGAGTGGGAAATCTTCCTTTATTTCGTAACGCATAGTCTAAAGCGATTAATGTTTTGCCCATACCCATACACAAACACAATATTCCGCCTCTAATGCCAATACTATGCTCGTTTGACATTGTCTCCCGGTGTTTCATCCATTTCATCGTATTCTTTTGATGCGGAAATAAGATGTAACCGTTTTTTAATGGTGGTTTTTGTTGCGTTAAAAGTTTTTCCATAATCATTAATTAATTAAATTTTGACATTTTTTGGAACCGATTTTCAATTTTATGACACGTCGGTCATAAAATCTTTTTATTTCTTGTTTGGTTGAATATAACAAATATTTTGTTGTGCATGATTCCCTGGGATACCAATAGAATATGGAGGAACGCGAGATGGTTCTGGTGCAGCTTTCTGTTGTTTTGAATGAGATCTGAGAAAAGAGCTCATGAGTCTCAGATTATTGGACGGTGTCTGTTCGTCTGGTGTAAATTTGTCCACATAATGGCCATCAATGTATAACAATAACAATGGAACATATGTAATAGGATTATTTGTTGCATGAGACTTTGAGATTATTTGTCGGTTCTCTTTATCCACGTCAACATATACAAAATTGCAGCCAGTTGTCAGTCTGCTCAACTCGTCAAAAACAGGTTTAAGATCATCGCAGTATTCACATGATCGTGTCATAAAAAAGACAAAATAATACCCTGGAAGGTTTAATACCAACTCATTCCGCTGAACATCAAAATCATTGGATGTCAAGAACATTTTACTACTTATCTGTTTTCTTAATTCAAAAGTATAAATTCATTATGACACGTGTCGTAAAATCGAGGTTTCAGGAGGTAACAGGGTCATTTGTAGTTTTCTCAGTAAATTGTGGCTCGAGATCGCATTCATATATTCGAACCCATCTATCTGAATGAACGCTCCTAGTGTGCCAGTATTTTGAACAACTTTGAATAAGTATGCTTCAACATACAATGTCCAGATCTTTTTCCAATCGTCCAACATTCCTTCGTTCGTGAAATCACGAACTCGAGAAGGCGACATAAAACCGTCAATATATAGTTGTTGAGGTGTAGGGTAATCAATAAATGGTTCATTTGTTGTCGGTGTGGGCTGATATTCAAAGATTTTTCTGAGAGTCGACCACGCCGTTTTCACAGCATTATTTCCTTTGATTTCGACCTCATCGTCGATCCATAGAAGTCTTCGTTCCAACATGTTCGTAATAACATGTTGGAAAAAGGCGTCTGTGCTGATGGGTGGTCGTGATTTATTTATGTGTTCAATAACGCCAAACAATGCAGTGTTTTCATCTCCATGTAACATTTGCATGGACGTTTGGACTGGATTCCCCTTTTCAGTCATATACAATTTGTCGGGAAAAGTGCCGGGGTTTTTTAGAACGCTCTGGAAAACGGCTGGATAATGCGATACAATGAAATCTATAAAATCAATTGGTCGGACGCCTTTTAACGTGTCGACAGACTCAAACATGGAACCAAATTGACTGTTAAATTTAATATCCGATGCATGTGGGAGCCCGATTTTCAGCCCATATTGACTCAGATGGTCCAGTCCGGGACGGGCTTTAAGAATGTTCAAAGAACTATAAAGCAATGTCAGCGTATCAATAATCCGACTCGTTCTGTATAGGTTCGCGAATCCATGGTCGACCAATCCAAAGTCTTTTTCATGTACAACAACTCTAGATTTGCCGTAATCGATAATGACTGGGATGATATCTGTTTCAATAGTGAGAACTTTTCCAATCTCTACGAAGTATGTAAATTTAACTTTACGCTGTATTTTCTGAATGATAACATTCCACGGGTACAAGTCATAATGGATAAATCCTGTAAAGGTTTGTGCGACAGACAACGCCAAGTTTATCTGAAGCAGGATCATGAGAAACTCGGAGGTGTTAAAATTAGGAGACTGTAACCAATCGAAGAAGGTCGTTCCTGTCACGTATTCACTGAACACCATATCTTTGGCATCCTTTGCCGGGCCAAATACGTACATGAAGTTTGGTATTTTTCCTACAAGATTATTGATAGCATTCAATCCAATATAGCTCTCATGAACATGTTCAAGAATTTTTGCTGGGTTGTTCGCTTTTTTCCCGACAATCCACGCATTGTTTGTTTTAAACAGATCGATGGACCCATTCGCGTTTGTCGAGATATTTTTAATCAGTTGTAGATCATTTATCGACTTAGAACGCATTACTTCACACAGTCCGTCCAAACGACCGATGCATCTTGGACCGGGTGGCATATCATATTTGAAGAGTTTGTCTGAAAAAACGAGTTGATCAACGAGTTGTTGTTTCTCATTTTCGATGGACCATTGTAACAAATCAGGAAAGTACTCATATGCGCCAGCTTTTGTGGAAATCTCCCATAATTCCTTCTGGAGAAAATCTAAAATCCCTTTTTTCCCGAGATACCGGTCGTAAAACAGCTGCGCATTGGTTGCAATCTCTCGGCATTTGTCATCATTTGATCGACACCATTCCACCTGTGAGACCAGATCGCTCAGATCTTCCGCGACTGGGACATAATGCACGAATGGCCGTATCATACCGCTGTACCACATTTTCCATCGAGATGCCGCGAGAAGAACAACAGACCCAGATGAAAACTCGTATGACAACCTATATGCAGCAACATGTCCCTCGAGATTTAGAATGTATTTGTATTTTGATTGTTGTTGAAGAGTCAATGGTCCTGCTCGAGGGTATTCAGGCAGTTCGATCGTTCGTAAATATTGCTCTCCTTCGTACTTTCTGGGTCTTAAATTCCATTTTGTTATTCCAAAATCGAAGAGATCTGGCCGCTTCGAGGTGATTTTGAGCGCCCTTAACCGCTGGTTTGTCTTTTCGTTGAATCCAGCGCCTGTTGTAGCTCCTCTGAACACGGCCTTGCTGATTTTCGTCGACCATGCCGAATGCTGAATGATTGGATATTCTCTGCAGGCATTCGGGAAAACGTCCCCAGTGTCTTGATATTGAGCACGGGCCCAGTCTTCAAAGGTTGGCATCAGAATGTCTGCAAACCCGTTCGTGCTCGAACAAGACAACACGGGGGAATATTTTCTATAGTTGTGCGACACCAATGGATGATTCGGTGAGTCGTAAATGTGATTGTACGGTTCTGTTGAATTTGTTTTCATTTGAGGGAAATCTCGTCTATTGATAAAAAATTCAATATCAGGCAAATCTCGTCGCTCGCAAAGCGTTTTCATCAGGTGATTCAGAATTACAACGTTGTTATCGCCTTCAGACTGTCGATATTCGTATCTCATTAATGCATTATTTGGAACCCATTCGTTCAATGGGATATGTTGCTGCGTTTTTCGGCGTTGTTCTATTTTTCTTGATACGTAATCAAGAAACGTTTGAACCGATAAAAAAGATGGATCTACTAACAGTTTGTCAGAGAATTCATTTCGATAATGTGCATTTGTAAATGGTAAGAATGTAACAAGGTTCTTGTCCGAAATTCGTACAAAAATACCTTTCTTAAATTTATAAAAAAAATATTTAAACGTGTTTTCTACCTCTTCTGACGTTATATCAGCATTTTTGAACCAATGTGTCACCAAATTCTTGTTTTCGAACAAATTTCCTGCCAACTTGGGAGTTCTCATTTTCAGAGACTCGTAAACTCTTGAAGAATTAAACTGGTCTATGTCACCAGCAGTGTAAATTTCTTGTGTAAAATTTTTATATCGACTATTTGTGTTTTTTGGTGGTTGCCGACATGGGTGTCGACGCTCAACTCTTTTTGTTTGAAACATTTTAATTATTCAGAGATTTGTTTAATGCAGATTTCAACTAATTTACAAACCCTCATTAGTATGCATAAATATAAACATCAACATATCCGATGTCACTGGTGCATTTAAGACAAATCGGTTTGTCTTGTTCTACGTATGCATCAATTGGTTTGTTAATGAATGAACTTAATTTACTAATTCGACTAAATTGTTCTGTATAAAACGTTTGGTAATTCATTTCAGTGTCATTTGTTTTGTCTCCAAAAATTACTGTCCGACTTGAAATACCTGTATCATTTGATACACTGACTTGCCCCCCAGATTTCATTATGTTAATAGTCGACGTCGGGGTAAATGAACGACACAGATGGTTGAAACTAGAAGCAGAAATTGGAACAGGGTCGCATGTGTAGGTGTCATGAGTAAACGGCGTAATGTTTTGTATTGTTTCAATACTCATGGACAACTTACACTGACAGCTGTCTGATGTATTCTCACGTTCAAAATCAAAGATGAAAGGTTTTGTGATAGACATTATAATAATGTCTTTGTTCTTAACGTATTTGAAAAACTCTTTGTTGATATTCCCTCCGAGTCCTATGTGAATTGGTTCTGGGTCTGTAAATGTGTACTCTTCAAACTGGTCAGCCGGTAAGAACACAGATATTACAATATTTTGGGTCGTTTTATGTTCTAGGCGTAGACCCTTTTTTCCTATTGTGAAACATGCAGATGTCATATTTTGGAATAAAACTTCAAAAAGTGCCTTGAATTTTCCGGCATATTTTGTTTTTGCATTAAACATTTTTTAAAATTTAAACACCCATAAATCAGAAAAGATCAGACACATCAGAAGACCCACAAATAAAGACAAGACAAGCATACTAATCATCCTCGTTACAGAGAAGTTCAATGTTTACCATTTCGGAAACAATATGTTCAAATGTCTGTGTTGGTGTCCAGCTCAAAAGTTCGCGAGCTTTTGAAGAGTCTCCTTCAAGAACTTCGACGTCGGTTGGTCTGAAATGCTTGGGATTCACAGTCACACGCGTTACACCATTTTGATCGATGCCCACCTCGCTTAAGCCTTCTCCTTCCCAAGTTAATGTCATATCAATGTGTTTAAACGCTTCTTCGACAAACTCTCGAACCGTTTTTGATATGCCAGTACTGATGACAAAGTCGTCTGGTTTGTCGTGCTGCAGCATTTTCCACATGCATTCGACGTAATCTTTTGCATGCCCCCAATCTCTTCTAGCGTTTAAATTCCCAAGTTCAATATGTGTGATGTAATCGAATGCAATGTCCGCAACTCCTTGACAAACCTTTTTTGTTACAAAACATTCTCCGCGTCTAGGGCTCTCATGGTTGAACAAAATTCCATTCACCGCAAACAATCCATATGCATCTCTGTAGTTTTTGACGAACCAGTACGAACTCAGTTTAGATATTGCGTATGGTGAACACGGATGAAATGCTGTATCTTCGTTTTGCGGAGGGGGAGATGTCCCAAACAACTCGCTCGTGGACGCCTGATATAACTTAATCTTCGGATTCAGCGTTCGTATCGCCTCAAGCAACTCAATGACACTGTTTGCATTCGTTTGCATTGTGTAGGCAGGTATACTGAATGACGCTTCTACAAACGTCTGCGCAGCCAAGTTGTAAATCTCATCCGGTTTCACACACGCGACAAGGTCAAACAGTGATTGAATGATATCTCCGACGTGAAGATGAAAATTCTTATTGTCGACGATGTGGAGAATTCGCTGTCTGTTATTCACCGACGAATGACGAATCAGACCGTGGACGATATAGTTCTTGGAAAGTAATAATTCAGCGAGATAACTACCATCCTGTCCGCCAACACCTGTAATCAATGCAATTTTGTGGTGGATAGGATTACTGTTTTGAGAAGGCATTTTCCCCGGAAAACATTTCTTTAACCTAAAAAGATAACAATGTCTACGTTGTCATATATTATTAAAGTCGTTTTTACATTTCTATGGGTTTTGCTGTTGGCGATCTTTTTCCAAACCATGAATGTCGACAGGATTGATACACGTCTTATAATCATTTCAATGGTTATTTCACTGTTGCTGGTCGAAATACTGAAGAAGTTTCAATCACATAAATAACTTAAGCATTGTGTTCGCGTTCAAAATGAACAACATAAAAGTTCTGAATTTTATCAATGCGTTGATCGTCCTGTTCGAAGATAAAAATAAAGAAATATACAAACGATTGCTGTACTACAGACATCACGTCAGAAACGTGATGGATCCCGCCGCGCTGGAGTGTCATTTACTGACACTGTTAAAACCCAATGTAATTGAGATGATTAATAGTCGGGATCCTGAACTATTCAATGTGATTGAGGATGAGCCACTAAATAGCTTGTGGGGTTCGTGCGACGATGAAAACAAAACTATTATTTGGAAATGGGTACAATCTCTACTTGCAGATTTAATATAGAAAGGTGTTTTCGAGATTTTATTTATGAAAATAAAAGTACCATAAAAATGCAGATCTTTGTGAAAACTCTTACAGGGAAAACAATCACTCTTGAAGTTGAACCTTCCGACACAGTGGAAACTGTTAAACAAAAAGTTCAAGATAAAGAAGGTATTCCCCCGGATCAACAACGACTTATTTTTGCGGGAAAGCAGCTTGAAAACGAGAGAACAATAGAAGACTACAATATTCAAAAGGAAAGTACTATTCATTTAGTCCTTCGATTGAGAGGGGGGTAGTTTGCTGGATTTTATGATCATTTAGATCATAAAAGAAGTTTGAAACTATTGGTATGAGATATTTTGTGGGTTGACGAAATCGACTATTGTTATGGCCTCCCATGCTTCGCGTTTCCCCGTTTTATCAATTTTGAAAAGCTGCGTCGATTCGTTTATCATTACATCATACTCCGAATGTAAATATGCTGGGATGAGATATTTGTTTTGGGGGGGTATGACTCGTAACAATTGCTCGTGTGGATGCGACGGTACAGATTTCGGAAAACTGAAACGTACAATATCTTGTGGGATATGTTTCGCAAAATAGTTTGCATGCAAACTATAATTATACGGGTAATACCAATCCCATGACGATTTTTGTTCCAAATGCTTTGAATAGTACAGATAGACCCATTGAACCGTTTTCATGTAAGCTTGAACAAGCACGCTCGGATCTACTTGTTCAAGCTTGGTTTTATGATAAACATCTCGATATTTCTCAATATCACCAGTCCACATATCGTTATCAAACCGAGAAGAATCGTTATGTCTAGCATCCATGATACATTGTTCGCGAAAGGAAAGATGTGTCATAATATCGCGGAGTGCGGTCATGTTTATGCAGCCATTTCTCCGATTGACCAGTGTTGTTTCGGGATGTTTAGAATAGTAATCTATAAAATAATCAAGCGCTCCAATTTCGGGAGCGCTTTCTTTTATTTCAAGAGATGGAATTGCAGGCAAAAAATCATTGCCGATGAAACAACTCAAAATAATTAAATCGTCAGCTGCAATTGGGATTACGTGTCGTGCTAGACTGATGTCAATATAATCTACGCGTTGTTCGCCTTCTCTCATGATGTAAATATTTTCTTTGTAAGCCATCATACACAAGAGAATTAGATCTGCGTCTAATCCAACGATGCAAAACACGTCAGAAGGCGAACTGTAGGCGTTGATCCAATCGATTAATTTATGTTCTCCTTCTCCCGGAATAGAATCGGGCGACATGATTACATCAACATGCTCTTTTACGGTAATCCATTCTCTGACGTCTTTAGTAAGAGAATCAGACAGTTCTTTCATAAATGCGGTCCCTGCCGTGATACAGTTTGAATCAAAGGCCTCGCTCGCATCTCGTTCTGCGGCTGCGCGAAAACGCCGCTGTCTCTGCTGGTTTTGCTTCGATTTCGGGGCAACGCCATCAACGGCTAAGAAAACAGCCTTTTTGGGATTTAACGTTTCCAAAATGGCATTAACTTTGTTTTTAATTTCCAAGTACAAATCTTCGTTTGTTTGACGTTTGATTCTTGATTTTAAATAATTTGGTATTTCAATTTTTGATTTATATTTTCCATATTTGAATACAAATTGCGCCGCTTCGTGAATGACACCATTCATATCAATGAGAACATGATCAATTGTTTCTGGAACAGAATTTATAATCGTGTTTTTTAATTGTTTGTTCTGTTTGAACCAACTAAAGAAATGTTTGATACCCATTTTATTTCTTTTTAAATTTTGACATGTACACGTTCAACTTTTAATTTATAATTAGATTGATTGAATTTGGGTCCAAAGCTAGCAAAAGCTCAGGACTGGCACTGAAATTTATGATACTGGATCATAAATTTAAAGCTTTTTAAATGATTATTGAATGAGATATTTAAAGTTAATTTTATCACAAGAATTCTTAATTTCATCATATGTGAATAGACCAGGATGCGCATTAAACCACTGATTGAATTCAATAAGTTTAAAACAGTTAGTGTCCCAGTAAACATCCATACTGAAATTACAGTGTTCAAATTTATCAACAAATACTTTTTGCAGCGCATATATACCAGTTAATATCAAATCGTGATCAATGTCATTTGAATAAACGTCAAAATATTTTTGTGGGCAAATAGTGACAATCTTTTTTTTATACACGAATAATCGAAATTCCCGTGTTTTATCAACATCCACCCATGGATGTGTGAAGAAGACAAACTCGTGTAAACCTGTATCTAAAAATCTTTCAAACTCCGGATACCACGACATGAAACGGGTTACAATGTCTTCTTTGTTTTTTGTTGGTTTCATCGATATTATATTTTTTCCAGAGGAATCCTCGTTCTTCATAAATATTTCACCGTCTTTAGGTATTTCAACAATGCTTGTTATCGAGTCAAATTCTTCAAGAGAATTTTTATTAATCACTCCTCTTATTCTATATACACTCGATAATTCGTACAATTTTATCACATCACTTCTGGACAACTTGTATGTCGTACAGACTTGATTCAACAAAATACTACTCCACTTAAGTAGTTTAGTTGTGTTGAACTCTGCTTGGATTGATCGACTAAAATCTGAATCAAATTCTCCTATCAAATTTTCCACTACTACAAATTTCCATTGTTTCAAAATATTTCCAAGATATTCAAAATCTCGAAGAATGTACACAACATTTCCTTCTCCTCTTTTATAATATCGAACATCTTTTTCACATTCTATCTGATGTCCGTGTAAGTCAAAATATTTGTTTTGAATTTCTATTACATTCATTTTGAAGGATTTGAATTTGTTGAACAATCTTTTCAATTTTTATATTTATGTGTAATTATTCGTGCGTAATTTTACATCGTACCTCAGAAAGTGTGAGAAAGTACAGTTATGTTGAAAAATATTCACATAAATGGACGCCCTCATTAATTTGAAAGATTGTCGTGAATATATGACTGTTCAAGTGAACAATGAAAACCACAAAGTTAGACTCGCTGGAACATTAGAAGACCCATATTTTTGTGGAAAAGATGTGTGTATTGTGTTGGGTTACAAGGACTACAAAGACGCCATGAAGAAGCATGTTGAAAAGGAAGATAAATCTGGGCTTCGTGCGTTAGATTCTTTTAGTGACCCTTCTACTGGTACAAATCTGGGGGGGGTGCCAGACCCCCCCCAGATGTGTAGTCGTTTGGGATTAACTCATTACACATTTAGAGAAGGACAGATGATCTATATTTCGGAAGCTGGGGTTTATTCATTGATTTTCTCGTCTCAAGCCCCTTTCGCAAAAGAATTCAGAAACTTAGTTTGTAAGACCATTCTTCCTTCAATTCGAAAATATGGTTCTTACCAAATCGAGAAACATTTAATGGAACAATTATCCATTAAAGAAGAAACTGAAAAAGAGTTACACGATAAACTTGTAAAAGCAGAGAGAAAATCTTTACGCATCAATAAATTCATGAGAAGAGTTACAGTTAAAGAAAGAAAAATGGAATGGATCTACATCGCCACAACGTCAATGTACGCCTCAGAAAGAATATTTAAAATTGGTTCTACAACACGTCTGAGTAGTCGTATCGGTGCATATAACACGGGTAGACCTCAAGAAGATGTATACTACTATTGTTGGGTAGTTAAATGTTATAATTCGAAAGATGTCGACTATCATATTCAAAAACTTCTTTCTGAGTTCAAACATCGAGACGGAGTCGAATTATATTGTGGTATAAATTTTCGTGATTTGAAAGACATCATCTTATATATCGTTGAAAATTATGATAGAAGCGTGGACTACATTAGTAATTTTATAAAATATCGTTTAGATAAATCGTTGGATGAAGAAGATGAAGACCCTCCACGCTTAGATTGTAAAAAAATAACATATCAAATTGGAGAACACACAGAAACCATAGACCTGGAAAGTGAGGATATTGAGATCATTCGCGAAGAGTTAGAAAATATGCTTGCGGTACAGAAAAGAATGGTGGGAAATGCGGTCATGTTAGATCGTAAGGATCTGGTTTCAAGGATTTCTAAAGCGACCAATACATCAAAAAAAGACTTGTGGTATCGAATTAAAGAAATGACTGGGTGGGTCAATTCAAAAGATCCAATCAATCACGGAGAATGTACATACAAAATAATTTATTAGACTTTTCTCTTTCAACACGTCCATTCAATATTATATAGAAATTAAGTTTAAAACAGTTAGTGCCAGTAAACATCCGCGGACCGAATTCAGTCCGCGGCTTTTTTGAACTGCTGCAAAAAGCCAAAATTTGACTTAAGGAACATCTGTAATTTAAAAATGGCGTCGTTAAATAATATTTGTTATCAACAAATCAAGGATACTTTTTACTTTGGAATCTTTGGAGAGTTTCAACTTGTGGTTGACAAGTCGACGGGGTGCTTCAATGCTACGAAATTGTGCAGTTTGGGTGGAAAGAAATTTATTCACTGGAAATGTTTGGAAAGATCAAGAAAGATCATGGACTATTTGAAAAGTTGCTATCGTGATCACGATGGCAACTTTTACCATGATTTTATGAGGACAATCTCATAAAATAAACTTGTTCAAACAATGTTGCAAAAAGCCATCCTGTATTTCAAATGCAACGAGATAGTTATCAAGTTGTTCGATCATTCTTAAAATGATGAACCTATTTAAGATAATAAAAAAAATAGAAAATGAACATAAATTCGTTAACCCAGTATACGATAAATAAAGCAAAACTTCTATATCCGGAGGCGCGACGATCTCAAAAGCAAGAAACTGAAAAAGAGTTACACGCCTGTGTAATTATTCGTAGTCACCGCGTAATTTGATTGGTTTCGATTCCAAAGTTGTTTGGACATTAAATCTTCTCGGTGAAATTGACTGTCTCTAATCCACGAAAGACAATTCTTGTTATCAAGCGATGCTCGGCAAAAATGCGGTTTCAGCGTTCCCATGGGATCTACGTATTGTTCTCGGACAACAAGGCCTGGTTGAATAAATAACGTTGAAATAAATGGAACAGACAAATCCTTCCCATAGTAGTAGGTTATGTCTCCATTGCGAATTGTTTTGTATGAATCGTGAACATTGACCCCTTGGGATTTTGCTAGTCGTTCAGCATCACCAATTTGAACTTTTCCATTTCTCGGTCGATTATCCAACGCTAACGACCCATCACTGTGAGCCATGTGTTTGAGCCGCGGATCTCCACTAATGAATATCTGCGAATTACAAACAGCAGGAACACAATTGCTTGGGATCTCGACAAAATCAGAATCCCACGCATCGAGGTTGTTCAGTCTGACATATCCCATCCTATCGTTTTGTTGAACGTGGATGTGAGGGATATTACAATGCTCATCTTCGGGTTTATTTGAGTAATTATTAGTCATTTTCATAGTAGTAATTAATTAATCGCATCATCTATAAATCCATATGGGTATTCTTTCCCATTTTGAATATATAGAACAAGTGTGTCTTTTTCTGTTTCTCGTAGCCATTCCGTGTTAGGTTTATGAAACGTAACCAGTTTTTCCAACATCCCTTTGAATTGCATCGGGTTGTTACATTGAATTGCGATATCATGCAGTCTGAAATTCTGGTCCATCAGCGATTTAATAGTCTGAAGATTCGGGGATTCCCCATCCTGTAACTCCAAAATCGCAACTACTCGTCGTGGAGGTTTGGGTTTTAATTTGTAAACAGTTAGTAGATCGTCAACCGACTTGAATCGAAGTCGAATTGTTCTGTCCCAATCAAACATGATAAAAATTATACTTATAATCGTGAACACAACTGTGACAATTAAGATATATTTCTTGCTCATTTTAAAGCGCGAACATTTTTGGATCCTTTTTCGGATAAAAATGGCAAAACGAGGATTTACGTCATAAAATTGATTTTTCATATTTTCGAGAACCAACTATAAATTATCTTACAATGTCGTACATTGAGTTTATTAAAAAGAATAAGGATCGGGTAGACTGGTTTGAAGTGTCTGCTAATCCAAACATCACTTGGAAGACTGTTAAAAAAAATCCAACCCTTCCATGGAATTCACGAGGAATATCTGCGAAATTAGACATTTCACTAAAGATTGTCAAACAAAATCTTACCTTGTTTAATTCGCATATGTTGTATTTTAATCCGAACATAAATTGGAATGTTCTTGCCGACATAGACGACATCTTTGACTTTAATTTCCATTGGGAATCATTATCTAAGAATCCCAACGTAATGGACATTGTCAGAAAACACCCAGACCTTGCATGGTCCTGGGATTATTTATCCATGAATCTAAACCTTGAATGGGATATCGTTCGTAACAACATGGACAAACCATGGGCCTGGGAGTACTTATCCGGGCATCCAAACCTTGAATGGGATACTGTTCGTAACAACATGGACAAACCATGGGCCTGGAATTACTTATCCATGAATCCGAAGATTACTTGGAATATCATCAACGAGCATTTAGATCTGCCATGGAACTGGGATTTCATATCCTTTAATCCAAACATTACATGGGATATTGTTGAGCGCCATCCATGGCATGATTGGAATTTGAATCACATGTCTGAGAATCCAAGTATAGATATAAATATAATTATGAATTGGAATACATATTGTGAAAACAATAAACTCCTTGCCGACGCCATTACCAAAACCATTCCGGTTGAGGACGATGAGGCCGATGAGGCCATTCCGGGTGAGGACATTGAGGACATTGAGGACATTGAGGACATTGAGGACGATGAGTACGATCCGGACGATGACATTGAGGACATTCCGGTTGACCGGTACAAGTGGGATGCAGAGTCGGTGTCTGGACGCTCAGATCTAACTATTGAGATGGTTTTAAGTGCTCCACGAAATAAATGGTGTTGGGATACATTGTCTATGCGTGCATATATAAACATGGACATTGTTACAAACTATCCGGATCTGCCATGGGTCTGGTGGTATATGTGTTTTAATCCAAACATTACACTGGAAATTATCAAAACAAAACTGCATGAAAATTTGTGTTGGAACGAATTATCCAGAAACCCAAATATAACTTGGGAGGATATTAAATCTCATCCACATTTACATTGGGAATGGGATTGTGTAAGTCAAAATCCAAATATTACATGGAAAATTGTGGAAGACCATCCAGACAAAGATTGGAATTGGACGGAGTTATGTCGCAATCGCATGCCTTTCTACAAAAAAGTTAAAACAGAAAAAGAACTTGCAGTAATGGCAAGAAAGAAGATCCTTGCAGTGGAAAAGATTGGAAAATGGTGGTTAAAGGTAATGTATAATCCTGATTCCCCGTATGTCAAAAACACGCTGAAAAGGCATTTCAATAAGATGAAGTATGTTCAAAACAAAGAAAGGAAACAACAAAAGTAGATTAATTCATATAGAAACTCGAATAATAAAGGACTGTGAATGGACAGACCCGAGTTTTCTGAACGTTCGTTCAGAAAACAATGTCGAAAAAGTTGAAAAATCTGTAAAAGATAAGTTACAAATAAATTAAAATGTCGAAGAAGACACAGTTAAAAAAGATTATGGAACCATATAGTAATAATTATCACAAACTAATTGCTTTTGTGAAAAACGATAGTATACAAAGAGATAAAATTCTACAAGTATGGCCACTTCTTTCTGATGCCGAAAAAAGAGCGCTCGTTCAAAATTCAAACATTGGATCGTTTCTAATGGATATTACAAATGATGAATCACTTTTAAGCGTGATTCAAAAAATGCTGATAAGAGAAGGAGGACATTGGTCGACATGCGAAATGAGAGTTCTTGAAGAAGATCCGTCTTTTATTA
>Ga0209777_10004782_pt1 | contig 15868 bp, 17 predicted proteins | sample FrelakmetHBP12HB_FD_187147 | JGI IMG/M metagenome (GOLD analysis project Ga0209777, IMG submission 187147) | Freshwater lake sediment microbial communities from the University of Notre Dame, USA, for methane emissions studies -HBP12 HB (SPAdes)... | ecosystem: Environmental > Aquatic >... | reverse complement strand
TAACTTTGGCTTGGGGATGATATTTTTTCACTAACTTAGCCACCTCCAGGCCTCCTTGAGAATGAGGCAGCCAGTGCAGGTCAATTCCAAAGGCAAGGGATTTAAGGCTTTTTATCTCCTTCTCTGCATCGTAGTCCGAGCTGGAAAGCATTTTAACAGCTAAATTTATAATCCTGACCTTCAACCCTCTTTTGGTGAGATATGAAGACAAGGATACAAACCCCAGTGGATACATATCGAACACCGGGGTAGAAGGAATGACATCGCTAATTGGCCCGAACATAATCGAGCGCTTGCGGAAATCATACAAGCTCGGCGGATGCAACAAGACCAAATCGTACATAATCCTCTCCAAAACTAAAGACCAAATACAAATTTAGCTCCAGACTCGAAAAAATCAAGGGTTTTGTTTGTTTGCTGTTCACTATTGGCTTTTGGCTACTGGATAAATCGTTAAACCGATGTTGCCATCAACGTTGGTCAATCTCCATATTTTTGGTAAACCTAAAGGTTTACACTCCAGATTTATTCCCTTCTGGTTTTTTTTATTTTTTTATTGACTTTTTATATGGAAAAAATATAAATTGAAACAATTTGTGATAAAAATAACAAACTTTTAAAAAAAGGAGTTCCTCTATGGATGAAAGGGTAAGCTCAGGTGGGGCTTATGGCTGGTTCCTGCAGAGGATCACCGGTCTGTTCCTGGCTTTCTTCCTGATCATGCATCTGAAGGTTCTGCATCTTACCTCCCAGTGGCATCTGGATTTCACGGTGATCACCGACCGGCTGCATTCAAGCGGCTGGTGGGGCGTTTTTTACATACTTTTTGTACCGATTGCGGTTTTTCATGGGTTCAATGGTGCCTGGGGCGTGATCGAAGATTACAGGCCAGCTAAAGGCTCCGGCAAAGGTATAAAAGCCTTGCTCTGGGTAGTGGGTATCATCCTGTGCATCTTTGGGTACTTTGCAGTCAACGAACTTTTGAGAAAAGGAGCCTGATATGTATAACAAGAAACCCGGAATCATAGGACATTATTTTCAGGAGATCAACCGGAACCCGAATACCGGAACCTGGTCCTGGTTTTTGCACCGGATAGCTGGAGTGGTCTTATTTTTATATCTTTTCCCTCATTTCCTGGTCACCGGCTCTTATTTCCTGACCGGATCGACTGAAAAGTTCGACGCCTGGACAAAGGCAGTGCAGACTCCCCTGTTCCATTTCCTGGAGATTCTCTTGATCTCGGCAGTGGCTTTTCATCTTTTGAACGGGTTGAGCATAACCATTGCGGATTTTTTCCTTATGACCCGAAAGCATAAAGCCATCCAGTGGGCATCCATAATCATCTTCATAGCGGTTATGGTTTTGACAGTGGTTATGTTTGTTCCCAGGGTTCTGGCACATTAGAAAAGGAGAGAATAATAATGATATTTCACGAGATATTGATAGTTGGAGGGGGGTTAGCCGGGATGAGAGCCGCAATTGAAGCTGCTAAAAAGGTCAAGGACGTGGCTATAGTTTCCAGGGTTCATCCGATGAGGTCTCATTCAGGTGAGGCTCAGGGAGGGATTAATGCGGCTTTAGCCAATGTGGAAGCAGGGAAAGACGATAATATTGACAAGCATGCCTTTGATACTATCAAGGGTAGCGATTTCTTGGCTGACCAGGATGCTTCCGAATACTTGACTTATCAGGGACCTGAGACCATTTTCGAGATGGAGCACTGGGGTTGTCCTTTCAGCAGAACCCCAGAAGGAAAGGTCGCTCAGAGACCTTTTGGTGGCGCTGGTTATCCACGAACCTGTTATGCGACTGACAAAACCGGCTTATATCTTTTGCAGACTTTATTTGAGCAGGTAATAAAGGCAAACATCAAAGTTTATGAGGAATGGGTAGTATTTTCCTTAGGTTCTGAAAATGGCACCTGTAATGGGGTCATCGCGTATGATCCGAATTCAGGAGAATTAGTCCCTATGGGAGCCAATGCGGTTATCTTTGGAACCGGTGGCATCGGAAGAATCTATATCAATACTACTAATGCTTTGACCAATACCGGGCTGGCAATGGGTGCGCCTTTCTGGGCTGGTGTACCTTTGAAAGATATCGAGTTCGTCCAGTTTCATCCCACCAGCTTAGCCCGCTCTCATATTTTAATGACTGAAGGATGCAGAGGCGAAGGCGGTTATCTGCTCAACAACAAGGGCGAAAGATTTATGAAAAACTATGTCTCGGAAAAGGTGATGGAGTTAGGTCCAAGGGACATAGTTTCCAGATCAATACAGACGGAGATAAATGAAGGGAGAGGATTTCCTGACGGATCCATTCATCTGGATTTAAGACACTTGGGTGCTGCCAAGATTATGGAAAGGCTTCCTGGAATCAGGGATATATGTCTAAGCTTTATCGGAATAGACCCGATCTACGAGCCGATACCAATAACCCCGGGAACCCACTACAGCATGGGAGGGATAGATACGGATATTGATGGTGCAGCCAGAATGAAAGGGTTATATGCGGCTGGCGAATGCGCCTGTGTCAGTATGCATGGTGCTAACCGCCTGGGCGGAAATTCACTGTTGGATACTATTGTTTACGGCGCCAGAGCCGGGAAAAAGGCTTCCGAGTACGTGAAGGATAAGGAAAAAGGTCCCAAGACAAAAACCCTGGAAGAGGCTTTGAAAAAAGAGGAAAGCAAGATCTCCCAGTGGAAAAAAGGGACCGGTGAAGGGAATCCCTACAAGATAAAAAATGAGCTCTCTGAGGTGATGGTGGAAGGTTTTGGTATCTTCAGAAATGAGCAGGCAATGGCTAAGGGATTGGGCAAGATCAAGGAGTTAAAGGAAAAGTCAAAAAAGCTCAGGCCCGCGTTTAACGGAAAAAGGTATAACTACGATATCATCGGATTTTATGACGTGAGGGGAAATCTGGACGTGGCTGAGGCAATCGCCACTGGCGCTTTGGCTCGTAAAGAGAGCCGGGGTTCTCATTTCAGATCTGATTACAAAACCAGGGACGACCAGAACTGGCTCAAGCATACTTTAGCCTATTTCACCGAGACTGGGCCCAGGCTGGATTATTCTCCGGTCAAGATAACCAAGTATAAACCAGAAGAGAGGAAATACTAATATGGTAGAATTCAATATCTTCAGGTACGACCCGGACAAAGGCGGTGAGCCTTATTTCCAGAAATACCAGTTTGAACCAGAAAAAGGGATGACCATCCTGGAGGGTCTTATCTATATAAACGAAAATCTGGACCCGTCAGTGGCTTATCGCGCCTCCTGCCGGGAGGCAGTCTGCGGCTCCTGCGCGATGCATATAAATGATATGTATCGCTTAGCTTGCAAGACCCAGATTTCAGTTATGGGCAGCAAGATCACGTTAAGACCTTTATCTCACCTGCCGATCTTGAAGGACTTGGTGGTGGATTTAAATCCTTTCTTTGACCACTTTAAGGAGATCAAACCTTATTTCATCCCTAAGGAACAGCCTCCCCAGAAGGAATATATCCAGACCATCGCCCAGAGGAAAAAGATTGATGCCTGGCTGGATTGTATTTTATGCGGCGCCTGTTATGGCTCCTGCCCCGTAGCAGGTAAGGATGAAAACTATCTGGGACCCCATGCTCTGCTTAAGTCCTTAAGATTTGTGGACGATTCCAGAGACGGAGGGGCAAAAGAAAGGATTGCTATAGTTGCCAGGGACAATGGAGTTTTCAGATGCCATACGGTTTTTAACTGCCAGAAAGTCTGCCCCAAGGATTTAGACCCAAGCGGCGCCATCGCACGACTGAAAATGAAGACGGTCTTTAAGAAGTATTAGTTCTTGTAGGGACAGAACATTGTTCTGTCCTGTTTGTGACCGTCGGGTCCCCTGACCCGACGGTCAATAAAGCAAGTAGCCCCACCTTGTCCTTAAGGTGGGGCTGTATTTTTCTTACGTAGAGGTGATCCTTTCAGGGTGACAAAAAAGTAGGGGCGTATTGCAATACGTCCCTACAATTCCAATTCAACCTTTTTTATTTTCCTGAATCCTTCTAGACTATACTCCGCTCCTTGCCCCGAGGTGGGACAAAACGATCCAATTTATTTTGCCTGACAAATCAGGCAGTTACAATCTCACACCCGTCTGAAGGAAAAATCCCTTTCTGGCTCCAAAATGTCCTTCCCCTTTTAAAAACAGTTTTTTCCAGCTCAGATCCAGGCCCAGATAACCGCCGGTTGAGCCTTTTTCCCGCAACTGCATTTCCAGATCTTCGTCAGTGCCACCTTGGTAAGATGTTCCGGACAGAAATTCAAATGCACCTGTATATTCAAACCCGGCAAAAGGGGTGAGAAGCACCGCAGGAATAAATTTCATATCATACCCAGCAGTCAGACCCATTTCCCATTCCCCATAAGCCCCATCCCCTTTGAAACGTGTGGTATCACCAAAACTGGTCAGGGGATAGACCGAGACAGCTCCTTTCCCGGTCAAAAGAAGACCAAATGGGAAATGGTAGCCGCTTCCTAATCCTAACTTCACAAAAACCACGTTATTCTTTTTAATGGTGAAATCGGCTTTGGCTGGGGTTTTGTCATCATATTTAAAATCCTGGGAGGCAATTCCTATTCCGAGTTGAAGCTGGACATTTCCTGCAAATCCAAAAGTGGACTGTAGATAGTAAATCGGACTTTTAACTTTCACCCCAGCATCCCGGTTAAGTTCGTCCAGTTGCGCCTGATCATATTCTACTTTATGCGGTTTGAACTTGTTGAATTTCAGTTCTCTCTCATAAGATAGGTAAGTGGCTGAAAATTCTACTCCTCCTTTCCCCACCAGATGGGTTAAGGCTTGAGCCTGAAGATTGGCTCCTGCAAAGAGAAACAGAAAAACGAGCAAACCGAAACTCACAACTATTTTTTTCATATTCATTCCTTTCATTCGATTGTTATTACTAAAAAAGAATAGGAGCGTATGTAACACGCCCCTATTCTTTGATAAACTGTTCTTGAAAAGCGAAGCTGTCCTGGCTTTGCCAGGATCAGGTTAACTTACAGGCAGGATATCTGAGCTAATTGCTCCAGGCTACCCGCTATCTGCTTTTTTCTCATGCTCGCTGGTATTTTTTTACTCCCTCCTGATAAAGGTTACCTCCGTGACAATCCTGAACCACGATTGCGGGAAAATCTTTTACCTTGTACTTGCGGATTGCCTCAGCCCCCAACTCTTCCCAGGCAACCAGGTCGTTGGCGATGACCGATTTGGCAATCAGAGCTGCAGCACCGCCTACTGCTGCAAAATAGACTCCTTTATATTTTTTCAGAGCTTCTGATACAGCAGCGCCCATTTCTCCCTTGCCAATCATTCCTTTTGAGCCGGCCTGGAGAACCCTGGGAGCATATTTGTTCATCCTGCCAGAGGTTGTTGGTCCGGCAGAGCCGATAACCTTGCCTGGCCGGGCAGGTGAAGGTCCGACATAGTAAATCAGCTGCCCTTTGAGATCGAAGGGCAACTTCTCGCCCCGGTCTAACATCTCCACCATTCTCTTATGAGCAGCATCCCTGGCAGTATACAGTTCACCGGTGATTAAAACATTATCTCCTGCATTTAAACTCTCGACCACCTGGTCAGTCAAAGGGGTAGTGATTCTTTTAGGTTCCGGCATTTTTACCTCCAGTTTTTGATCATTTTATTTTTTAGATAACCGCCTCTTTATGTCTTGCTGCATGACACTGGATATTTACCGCGGCTGGGAAAGAGGCTATGTGGCAGGGATAGGTCTCTACGTGAACGTCTAAAGCAGTCACTCTTCCCCCAAAACCCTGAGGGCCTATCCCTAACTTGTTTACCCTCTCCAGTAATTCCTCTTCTAATTTGGCATAAAAAGGATTCGGATTCCTTTCACCCACTCCTCTTAATAGGGCTCTTTTAGCCATCTCAGCGCATTTCTCGAAGGTCCCGCCGATTCCCACGCCGACGATTATTGGCGGGCAGGGGTTGGAGCCTGATCTCCTGACCATATCGATTACGAACTCCTTTACCCCTTCAACCCCATCCGAAGGCTTCATCATCTTGACCTCAGACATATTCTCGCTTCCGCCGCCCTTGGGAGCAACTATTATCTTCAGTTTATCACCCTTGACCACGTTCATATGTATGACCGCCGGGGTATTATCTCCGGTGTTCTTTCTTTCGATAGGGTCTCCTAAAATGGATTTCCTCAAATATCCTTCCTTATATCCCTGCCTGACCCCTTCATTGATTGCGTCAAACAGGTTACCATCTTTGACAAATACCTGATCACCCATATCCACAAAGACCACTGCGAACCCGGTGTCCTGGCACAAGGGGAATTCCCCCTGCTTGGCTATCTGCACGTTCTCCAGAATCTGGTTCAGGGTTTCCTTTGAAGTCGGTGACTCCTCTTTCTGGTATCCTTCCTTCAAAGCCTTCTCCACATCTTCGCCTAAATTGTAGTTGGCATCGATACAGATGTCTTTGACTCTACTTATGATGTCCTTTACTGAGATTTCTCTCATAGATCCTCCTTCCCCCGCCTGTAACGGGGGGACTATTTGGTTAACTCTAACATTCCATCGATTAAATTATTCAGACCTGTGCCCAGGTCGGATATGTTGGTTTTTATCTGAGAGCCGGGAGTGGTTACCAGCCGGTTCTCAGAATCTATTACCGCTTCAGAAGCTTTGGTTATCACGTGATTGACCCCCATTTTCTCAAGCTGGCTGGATAGTTCCGGGTCGTTACCTGAGGTCAGAGTCGGAGGAGAATCAACCAGGTCCTTCAAACAGGAAGCAAGCACCACAGAAGCCACTCCGCAGGCGGCAATCGGCTTTTTACGCCGGTAAATCTCCCGGATGAATTTTTTCAATTCTGGATCGACTTTTAAGATTGGATTTTTCTCCTCCGATTGGGTAAAATTCTTCAGTATCCCTTCACCTCCTGTCAGTATCAAGGCAGAAAGGGTATCCGAGCCGGTTTCTTTTAGCTCTTTCAGATTTCCACGAACCAGCATAGCAGTCCTGGAAAAGAAGTCTTGATGGGGCTGAGAGGTTTTGTCACTGCTTGAGTTTTTCTGGGGATTAATGGGCGGAGAAGAAAAGAAAACAGTCTTCATCTTTCTTTGTTCCAGAAAGTAATACAGCAGCACCGCCTCCCAGATGTCAGTGCCATCCTGATAGCCGCAGCCGCTCAAAAAGATACCGATCGGTTTCATCGAAGGAAAAGTTTAAATTTTAAAGAGCAGTTCTATTCTAAATTCTAAATTGACTCGTACCTGCGGGCGACCACGCGGTTCGACAAGCTCACCGTCTTGAGCAGAACCGAAGGAAGGGTCGCCCCTGCGTGATGCTCTCTGTTGGTCTCCTGACCAACAGAGACTTATAGTTTTTTTTGTAGGGCAACCCTTCAGGGTTGCGATTTCATTTGCAAGGCTGAAGCCTTGCCCTACGAAAATATAAACTACGAGAACAAACCAAACCTTGTGAAATATTTATCAAGAAAGGACAAAAATTTTAAGCGTAAACGCTGACTGTTTTCCTGTCCCTTCCCTTATTCTCGAATTTGACCAGCCCGGTAATTCTGGCGAAAAGGGTATTATCCTTACCCATACCTACATTCAGCCCTGGATGAATCCTGGTCCCTTTCTGCCGCACCAGGATAGAGCCTGCCAGAACCTTTTCTCCGGAAAAGCGCTTGACTCCTAACCTCTGACCATTGGAATCGCGTCCGTTTTTGGAACTTCCTACACCTTTTTTATGCGCCATTAAAAAAACCTCCTTCTTCTAACGATAAATACGACAAAATTTAAACCCAATTCTCTAATACGGAGACTTGGGTTTAAAAGTTAATAAACTTTCGGTCTTTTGGCAAGGGAAATTTAGCTAAAACCTCAAAGATTTCTCGATCTCCTTTTCTGCGTCTGCCTTAGTTCGATGCTAATTATAACACGCCTCTCCCAAGCAAGGGCCGCCCTTGAAAAGATAATTGATAAAATATATGACGTCTGCAACCGTGGTTTCCCCGTCTGTGTTCACATCTCCAGAAAGCAGGTAAGACGGCGCGGGACCTCCTTTGAACAAATAATTGATCAGCCAGACGACATCCGAGATTGTAGTATGACCATCAAAGTTAGCGTCCCCTGGAAAAGTGCTCTGCGGCATAATATGAAACTCGGAAGAGTAGAAAAACGGTACAAACATATGCTCAGAATTGTCAATGAAAAAGAACATATCTGGAATGACTGAAATGGTATCGACTGCTACATTTCCTGTGTCCAAAACCGTGAAGTACAAGTAAAACAATATCCCGTCCCCAGGAGGGATCGAAGGCTCTGACAGCGAAACGGCTCCCTCCAATAAAACAGTTTTTGTAGAGTTTTCAATATAACAGTATTTTAGGGTCATAAACTCCGACCTTTCGCCGACGAAGATTACGGTGTCCAGTCTGACAGGACCAGTCCAGTAAAGAGGAACTGCCATGATCCTAACAGATTCATCGTTAACAACAACCATAGGCACAACCGCTCTTCCGGTGCAAGGCGGGCAAGGAACGTAAGTCCCCCAGGGCAAGAATCTAATTGTATCAGGTATCCCAGGATCCTGGGTGGAAGTGGACGAGGCGCCAGATAAGAAGAAAACAGTAAAAAGCAGACAAACAAGTCTCGCCTTCTTCATACTAAAGCTCCGGTTATGAAATTCAATATTTAGGATCTAATTTAGGATAAGCTGTAAAATCTACTTGTCAAGTGAAAAATCCGGTTTTTGAAATTTAGCATTCCTTCAGGATAGAATTTGTCCTGTTTATTGAAGCTTACTATAGGGAGAAACAAAAGAGCAGGATAAAATCGAATGCAGGCAAGTAATACTTATTCGTTTCTTAAGAACAATAAAAAAGGGACACGGCACGCCGTGTCCCTACGATTCTTTCCAGGTAAGAACAATCTGTTTATGACTTCACAGATTTCTTTATCTCCCCCTCCTCCCTCACCCTTATACTGAAGCTAAGGCTGTCATCTCCGCCCCGGTCTACGAGCACCTGACAGTCTCTTTTGAACTGCCCTTTCAAGATTTCTTCAGCCAGCGGGTCTTCTAAATATTTCTGGATTGCCCTTTTTAAAGGTCTGGCTCCAAAGGTCGGATTATAACCTTTTACTGCTAAGAACTCTTTGGCTTTATCAGTCAACTCAAAGGAGATACCCTTTTCAAACAGGCGCTTTGACACGTCCTTAAGGAGGATATCGATTATCTGCATTATCTGTTCCATACCTAAGGGCTTGAAGATAATCACCTCATCGATCCGGTTTAAAAGCTCAGGGTTGAAAGTCCTCTTGAGCTCATCGGTGATCTTATGTTTCATCTGTTCGAAACTGGAGACTAAATCATCCTTCTGAAATCCCATAGCTTTGCCGGACTTTATCTCCCTGGTCCCCATATTGGAGGTCATAATCACTACGGCGTTCTTGAAATCTACCCTCCTGCCAAAACTGTCAGTCAAAGCCCCGTCATCTAACATCTGTAAGAGGATGTTGAAGACCTCTGGATGGGCTTTTTCGATTTCGTCTAAAAGCACTACCGAATATGGCTTTCGCCTTACCTTTTCAGTGAGCTGTCCGCCTTCCTCATAACCCACATATCCTGGAGGTGCGCCTATCAAACGGGAGATTGAGAACTTCTCCATATATTCGGACATATCAATGCGGACTAAGGATTCCTCATCCTCAAACAGGAAAGCAGCTAAGCAGCGAGCCAGCTCGGTTTTTCCTACTCCGGTGGGACCTAAAAAGATAAAAGAGCCTATGGGCCTTCTGGGGTCTCCCAAACCTGCCCTTGACCGGCGAATGGCTTTAGTAATGGCAGCAACTGCCTCATCCTGACCAACCAGGCGTTTCTTGATCTCCTCTTCCATCCGCAAAAGCTTCTTTGATTCTTTCTCCTCTAATCTGAATACAGGTATACCGGTCATCTTCGAAACTACCTGAGCAATATCTTCAGCCGTTAAGATGACCACCTCTTTGCTTTTTTCCTCTTCCCATTTTCTTTTGAGAGATTCCAGCTCTTCCTTTTTGAACTTCAGTTCATCCCTTAACTGGGCTGCCCTTTCAAACTCCTGGTTTTTGACTGCTAAGTCTTTGTCCTTCTGAAGTTGAAGGATTCCCTGCTCTATTTCTCCGAATTCCGGAGGTTTGGTATAAGTAGAGAGATGAGCTCTGGAACCTGCCTCGTCTATTACGTCTAAGGCTTTATCCGGCTGGAACTTGCCGGAGATGTACCTATCAGACAACTTGACTGAAGCCTCAACTGCCTCATCATTTATCTTTATCTTGTGGTGCTCTTCATATTTCTGCCTTAAGCCCTGTAATATTTTGATAGTATCAGCAGTACTCGGAGGATCAACCATCACTATCTGGAACCTTCTTTCCAGGGCACCATCTTTCTCGATATATTTTCGGTATTCGTTGAGAGTGGTTGCTCCGATGCACTGGATTTCACCCCGGGATAAGGTTGGCTTGAATATATTGGAAGCATCCAAGGACCCCTCCGCCCCGCCTGCTCCCACGATGGTATGAAGCTCATCTATGAATATAATGACGTCTTTGGAGTTGATGATCTCGTTCATCACCGCCTTCATCCGCTCCTCAAACTGACCCCTGTATTTCGTTCCGGCGACTAAAGAAGCCATATCCAGAGTGACAATCCTTTTATTCTCTAAGGTTTGAGGTACTTTTCCTTCTACGATTTTCTCGGCTAAACCTTCAGCAATTGCAGTTTTACCAACCCCTGGTTCCCCGATTAAAACCGGATTATTCTTCTTTCTCCGGGAGAGTATCTGGGAGACCCTTTCGATCTCGTTTTCTCTTCCGATTATCGGATCTAATTTACCTTTGCGTGCTAATTCAGTTAGATCCCTTCCAAAATGGTCCAGAGCCGGGGTCTTGCTCTTTTTCCTTTTCTTTCCGTAGGAGGAAGGCTTTCCCTGCTGGATATTTTTTAGCTCTTCATAAGCTTCTTTGTAATCGATATCATACATCGATAGAACCTGAGCCGCTACACCTTCCTCATCCCTCAAAAGTGCTAACAGGATGTGCTCGGTATCTATCTCTTTGGCTTTCAAAGCCCTGGCTTCCTGGCTTGAGACCTCCAGGGTCTTCTTAGCTCTTGCAGTCAAAGGAAGTTGGCCCATAGTCAAAGTCCCGCCTGAAGGTTGCACCACATCTTCAATCGACTGCTTCAGTTCTGATGAATCTATCCCTATGTTGGTAAGGATTTCAACCGCCCTCCCCTCCCCTAACCTTGTCAAGCCTAAGAGGAGATGTTCGGTCCCAATGTAGTCATGTCTTAGCCGGGAGGCTTCGTCTCTGGCGTACTCGATTACCTTCCTGGCTTTTTCTGAGAACATCTCGTTCATAAATTATCTCCGTCTGTTATTAGATACGTCATCTATATTCAATTTAAGAGAATGAACGGAAAAGTCAAATCATTTTCAATTCATCCCTTTTAATTTCTCCCTGATCAGCTCTGCCCGCTGAACATCCCTCTGGTTCGGATCCATCTCCCGGTTAAAATACTTCTGCAGGTGAGCTGGAAAAGAGATGAGCAAAATCTGATTTATGGTGCTTAAAGAAACTTCAGAAATAGTTCCCATCCCCAGCCCCAGCCGGATGGCAGATAAAAGATTGGTTACCTCGGTTGAGGTTATCACCCTGGCATTCTGTAAAATACCATAAGCCCTCCAGATCTTATCTTCGATCTGCTCTCTGGCATCCCGGAACAAGGTACTTCGGGCATTGTTTTCATATTCGATGATCTGTAAAGTGACTTTCTCCAGGCTTTCGATTAAATCCTCTTCAGATTTTCCTAAAGTCGTCTGGTTAGAGATCTGAAACAGGTTCCCCAGAACGTCTGAGCCTTCTCCATAAAACCCTCTTACGGTTAAACCTAATTTGGTTACCTGGGAGATAACATTCTCAATCTCTTTGGTAAGGACCAATCCCGGAAGGTGGATTAGTACCGAAGCTCTCATCCCGGTTCCTACATTGGTCGGGCATGAAGTTAAATAGCCAAAATCAGGGTCGAAATCGAATTCCAGAGAAGTCGACAGTTCCGAGTCAACCCTGTCTGCCAGCTCAAACGCGCTTTTTATCTCCAGCCCGGATTTCAAAGCTTGAATCCGGAGATGATCCTCCTCATTTATCATCAGGCTGATCTTCTCTTCCTCCCCGATATACAGGGCTTTGGAACCTCCGTCCTTCATAAACTCCGGGCTTACCAGATGTCTTTCTATGAGAAAATCTTTATCTAAGGGAGAAAGCTCAGAAGAGGAATAGAATTGTCCGGACCCAAACCTGGAGTTCTTTTGTAAGGCACCCTGAACATAGGAGATGACCTTCTCCCTTTCATCTGACCGGGCAACTGAAGGGAAAAAAATAGTAGAGATATTGCGTGCTAATCTTACCCGGCTGGACAGAACTATCTCCGAGTTGTTCCCCTCGCCGCTAAGCCAGGCCGCAGGCTTTTTCACCAACTCGTCGAACATATCTACTTTCTCTCCTGAAGATTTTTTATCTTATCCCTGATCGATGCAGCCATTTCAAAGTCCTCTTCGTCTATAGCTTTCTTCAGCTCCTCCTGAAGCTTTCTTTCCTCTTTCAGGTATTCCATCTGCACTCCCGGCAGGTTCGGTATTTTGCCCCGGTGACGATCTGAGCCGTGGATTTTCCTCAAAAGGTCTTTGAGCTGAGGTCTGAAAGTTTTATAACAGCTTCCGCACCCCAATCTTCCTCGCTGGGCGAATTGAGAAAGAGTCATACCGCAGCTTGGGCATTTGAGCTCTTTTTCTGACCTGGGGACACTTTTTTTACCTGCACCTGAACCGGGTGGTGGTCCGGGTAATATCATGCTTGACAGAAACTCAGCTAAAGGAAAAGGAACTCCGGCAAATGGACTGCTAAACCCTCTTTTCTCCGCACATTTCTGGCACAGGTTCAGCATCATCTTCTGATTCTCGATGATCTGGGTTATCTGAATAGTAGCTTCTTCCTTTTTGCAATCATCGCAAAGCATTTCTTCCTCAGTCTGTCTTATAATTTAGCCCGCTCGACCTGTCCATCTTTCAATTTAAATATACGATTGGCTCTTTGAGCCAGTTCGAGATTGTGCGTTGCCAGCACAAAAGTCTGGTTTCTGTTGCGGTTCAGCTCAAGGATCAGATTGTGCAGACTTTCGGCTGTGCTCCGGTCTAAATTACCTGAAGGTTCATCTGCAATCACTATTTTGGGATCGTTGATCAATGCCCTGGCTACTGCCACCCTCTGTTGTTCGCCCCCGGACAACTCCCCGGGCTTATGATCTTTCCTGTCTTTGAGGCCTACTTCATCAAGTAGCTCTATTGCTTTGTTCTCGATACTCTTTATTCCCTCCCCGGCAATAAGTTTAGGCATCATAACGTTTTCTAAAGCTGAGAACTCAGGCATCAGGTGATGAAACTGGAAAACAAATCCCACGGTTCTATTCCTCAGATGAGCTAACTCTTTATCGTTCAATGAGAAGACCTTTACTGAGTCAAGATTGACTGAACCTTTGTCTGGTCGATCCAGAGCCCCTAAAATATGCAGCAAAGTACTTTTTCCTGATCCTGATGGACCGATTAATGCAACTATCTCTCCCTCATAGATTTCCAGGTCCACACCCTTTAATACGTCCAGAATTACCGAACCTGTTTGGAAACTCCGAAAAACCCCCTTAGCCTCTAAGACCGCATCTTTACCTGTCAATTCTTATTCCCTATATATCTATTTTCGCCAGTTTTCCGAATATATTTAATTTATTTATGAAGTGTATTGACTATGTCAATACCGCATCCGAATGGATACTGCTCTCCTATACTTCTTTGCTCGGCGAGGATGTTATCATCCTCGGCATCTTTCTGTCTTGTGGATGATAACATCCACAAGGAGCTTGGGTATAACCTCATACTAACCCTCTCCTGCGAGGGGAGAACTGGGGAGGAGTCAACCCTTGAACCCTCAGACCCCTGAATCCTTGAATCCTTTTTATTCATATCTTATCGCCTCAACCGGCAATAGCTGTGAAGCCCTGTAAGCCGGATAGATCGTGGCTAAAAAGGTTATGCCTACTGCAGCCAGGGCAACTACCAGAAAATCAAAAAACCGCATGTCTATCGGCAGGGTCGAGATGAAATATATCTCCGGCGGCAGCGAGATCGGTTTGAAAGTCTTTTGAATCCAGCACAAAATAAACCCCAAAACAGATCCCAGGATTGTGCCAACGACCCCCGAGACCAGCCCTTCGAACATGAAGATCCTCATGATCGAGGCTGAGGTTGCTCCCATCGATTTCAAGATGCCGATCTCTTTTCTTTTCTCTAATACGATCATTATCAGAGTGCTGATGATATTAAATGCAGCCACAGCCACAATCAGGCTTAAGACTATGAACATAGCATATTTTTCCAGAGCCATCCAGGAGAAAAGATTCTTGTGCAGGTGCATCCAGTCAGTTGCATAGAAGCTCGGACCCAATTTTGAATCAAGCTCTTTTGCCACCTTCTCAGCTTTATAGATATTGGAGATTTTGACCTGCAGTCCGGTTACTGAGCTTCCAGAGCTCAAAACTTTCTGTGCAGACCCAAGGAGAATGTAAGCCAGATTGGAATCATATTCGTACATCCCGGTCTCAAAAATCCCTACCACTTTGAACTTGGTCGCCTTGGGAGAAAGGAAGCCCGCAGAAACAGTTTCCTTGTTGATCGAAAAAAGAATCACCTCATCTCCTATCTTCACCCTCAACCTGTCTGCCAGGGTTCCACCCAAAACGATACCAGGCAACTCACCTTCCTTTTCTTTTAAATCAAAAGACCCGACGATTAAGTTATTCTCAATCTCAGTTACATTTTTTTCCTGTTCCGGGTCCATGCCCCGGATGACAATCCCGTCTGAGCTTTCTTTTGAAGCTATGGCAGCTTTAAAGTAGATGAACGGTGCAACGCCCATGACCTGCGGATTCGATTTGATCGAAGGCACAAGCTTCTGGTAATCTGAAATCCCCTCTTCTTCAGAGGAAAGCACAGTCACGTGCGCAGTCGTGCCGATAATGCGAGAGCGGACCTCCCTTTCAAATCCGTTCATCATCGAAAGGACAAAGGTCAAAGCCGCAACCCCGATTAATACACCTCCGATGGAGATAAGGGTAATGACGGAGAGATATTTCGATTTCCTTTTTGACCTTAAATATCTTTTGGCTATGAAGAATTCGTAGGACATAATTTAATTCTTGGTAGTTATCGAACTCATCCCCTTACCCCTTCTCTTAACAAGAGAAGGGGAACACAAGTCCCTCTCTTTTTAAGAGAGGGATTCAGGGTGAGTTCTTTCAGTAAGTTTGGTTTTTAGTTTCAGTAAAACCCTCTCAATATCATTCTCTATCTCTCTGTTCCTAAAACGGATTACCTTAATGCCCAGATTATTTATAATATATGACCTTAATTCATCATAATCTTTTCGATGGTTATGATTCATTCCATCAAGTTCTACGGCTAATCGATCTTCATGACAAAAAAAATCGGAAATAAAGAACCTCTTTTGATTCATATACTCTAAGAAGATTGGATACTGACGAAGAAATTTCTTTCCCAGTATTTTTCTGTTCCGTACTGCGTCCCAAAATATTTGTTCGCTTCGGGTTGATCTTTTTCGAAGTTCACGACAAACACCTTTGGCTGCCCGCACAACAGTTTTGTTCATGGCAATACTCTCGAACTCATCCCCTTACCCCTTCTCTTAAAAAGAGAAGGGGAATACAAGTCCCTCTCTTTTTAAGAGAGGCCTGCCCCGCCAACGGCGGGGGGTTCAGG
>Ga0209777_10004781_pt1 | contig 15868 bp, 10 predicted proteins | sample FrelakmetHBP12HB_FD_187147 | JGI IMG/M metagenome (GOLD analysis project Ga0209777, IMG submission 187147) | Freshwater lake sediment microbial communities from the University of Notre Dame, USA, for methane emissions studies -HBP12 HB (SPAdes)... | ecosystem: Environmental > Aquatic >... | reverse complement strand
CGATGAACGGGAGGTTCTCCCCCTCCGAACCGAATCGGCCCCGCATGTCCTGGACGATCCCGACGAAGCCGACGGCCGACGCGATCATCGCCGTGAAGTCCGTCGTCCGGCCGTACGGCGTCCGCGCCAGGATCACGGGGAACGGGCCTTTGCCATCGGGCATGTAGATATCGGTGGCCAGCTTCGCGCCGTCCGACATCGGGACCATGACGGTCTGCCTGCCGTCGGCGAGTGCGGTCTGCGGCCCGAGGCAGGCCAGGAGGCCGGCCGCCAGCAGGATCAGGACGAGCGTGCGTCTGGACATAGACGGCTCCTTGTATGTTCAGTTAAGTCACAAGACAAGGCGATTGAACCGCAAAGAACGCAAAGAGCGCAAAGGAACAGAGGGACAAAACGGCAGGCCCCATATCCCATCTTTGGCTTGCCTTGCCTCTTGGCCTTTTCCCTCTTATCCGTGCCGTTCTTTGCGCTCTTTGCGTTCTTTGCGGTTCCCCGCCGTGTCTTCTGTCACCGGGCCATTGCCGCGCGATACAGGAACGGCCGGCGGAACATGCCGCCGAGGTGGTGCGGGTTGTACAGCCGCACGACGATGCTGTTCGGGCCGGCCTTCAGCTTCCCCGCCAGGTCCACGTCCCATTCGAACCGGTAATCGTTCATCCACCAGACGCCCTTGAACTCGCGGTGCGCCACCGGCTCGCCGTTCACGTAGAGCCAGCACTCGTTGAACAGGCCGGGGAACTTGAGGTGCACTGGGCCCTCGGCCTGGGCCGCGTCCAGCGAGAGGTCGGCCTGGTACCATGCATAACCTGTGTAGCTCTGGAAATCCTTGGTGATGATCCCCTGCGCCTGGGCGTAGAGGTCGGTGCGGAGTTGCTCCCATCGGCCGGGGTTCGCCTGCCGGTCCTCGAGCGAGACGGGCGGCTTGAGGGCGTTCCACCACCCCAGGTCGACCGGCTGCTTTTCCCAGCCTTCCTTCGCGCCGACGTTATCCGGGTCGCGGCGGAAGTTCCAGACCAACGGCAGCTTCGCCACCAACGTGCCCTTCGTGCCGTCCACCAGCGGCGCGAGCTCGCGGTACTGCTGGACCTCGCCGGGCCACCACGCGTAGCCACCCTCGCCGATATTCTTATAGGTGGTGAACGTCCCGTTCATCGCGGTCAGCTTATCGCGAGCCGCGAGGCCCCGCTCGCCGGCGGCCACAGCGGCCTTGTAGTCGACCTCCGTGTTGGCGGCAGCGATCATCGCCACGTAGGCGTCGAGCACCTCGAAGCCGAGCCGCGTGAACGTCATTCGATCTCCGAAGAGTTTCGCCTCGGGCGTCGCCGCCGCCTGAAGCGGCTTCATCGCGGCCTCCGCGGCTTCGAGGCTCTTCCGTAGCTTCGCCACCAGCGCCGGCGTGTAGATCGCCGGGGCGACGAAGTATTCGTGCTCCGTGACGATTGTATTGTCCCAAGCCTTGAAGATCGCGTTCCAGTACTCGGCCATCGGCACGGCCGCGGGGCCGTAGAACTTCGCGTAGAACTCCGCCAGCAGGGCGTCGACGTCGGCGTCGGGATTCCACAGGAGCTGGCCGCGGAAGAAGAGGTTCGTCAGCGTCGTGGCCATCGCGCCGCGGCTCTCGGTATCGACCCCGAGGATGCCGGCCGCGCGGTAGTGCTTCACGTCCTGCCGGAACGCCCCGTGCGACGGGTCGGGGATGTCGCGCCAGACGAGCATGTTCTGGTCATAGTCATAAATCACCAGGCGGCCCTGCATGACCTTGACCCACTTCTCCATGATCTCTCGATACTCGTGGCGCGGGGCCGACTTCGGATCGTCCATGCCGTGGATCGGGTCGAAGTCGATCGGCGCCAGGTATCCGACCAGCGGCCGCGCGGCCGTCACGTTCTTCACCGGGGGGAGGGTGATGTTCGAGTAGATGAGGAACCCGACGTGGGCGCGGCTGTCGGGCGCCTGTTTCGCGAGGAGCGCGGCCGTCTTATTGTAGAAGATCATAAAGGCATCGGTATAGGACTGAGTCAGGAAGTACTTGTCGTACTGGAGCGCGTTGAGCGCCTGGTCCTCGTGCGAGTCCGACTGGTACACGCCGTCCTCCATCCCGAGCATCACGTCCTTGCCCTGGGCGAACTGGGCCTGCACCTGCCGCGCGACGTGTTCGGCCGTCTTGTCCTCGGAGATCGGCACGTTGAACATCGTCTTGCCCGGCGGAATCAACTCCTTGGTATACGTAGCAAGATTGTGCCCGTTCGGCACGGAGACCTCGTTGAAATAGTTGCGGTGCATGAACTCGGGCTTGCCCTTCGAGTCCCCGTTCCAACTCAGCCAGTAGCGGCGGGCCTCGAACGGCGGGGCGTAGGCCTGGTCCAGGTCGCCCACCTTCAGGGTCGGCTGCGGCGGAATGCACTCGCCGAAGTCGCCGGGCAGGTACCACCGGCAGCCCCAGCGCCTGAGCAGGTCGGCGGCCGCATAGTAGTGCGACTCGTCGTTCGTGCCGGCCAGGTACACGCGGTTCCCTTGGCGCTTAAGGACGATCGCGTCGGCGCGCAGGACCGGATCGCGCTTGGCCACCTTGGCCAGGGTCTCCCGCAGCGACGGCTCGGCGTCGAGTGCCGCGCGGCCAACGAGAATTACGGGCCCCTGCCCCTTGAGCGCCGCCGCCACCAACTCGGCCGTATTGGCGAGCTTCGGCGCGGCGCCGCTCATCTTCTCGATGCAGCGGACCAGGTCCGCCGCGGCCTGCTTCTCCCACTCGCCGGCGTCCGGCGCCACGGCCACCGTCGCCTCCGATTGCCCGCCCGCGGCGATCACGAGGTCCTTGGCGCCCGTCGGCCCGGCGACCTGGGCCGCGGCGCAGCCCGCGAGCGCACCGCCCACGAGGAGCCAGGCGGACAGGAGGATGAGAGGTTTTGGAGCCATGCGGTTCCTTTGTTTAGTACAAATGCTATCGCGCGTCGGCCTCGACGACCTCCGCCGGCAGCAGCAGTTCCTCGGCGCCCCGCGCCAGGTACGGCGGCACCGTCATCAGCAGCCGCTGGCCCTGGCTGTTCTCGAACTTCCACAGCCGGCCGTCCTGCCCCGCGGGCACGGGGACCTTGAACCAGCCGTCGCCCGCCGACTGGGCGAAGTCGAGGGCCTCGCGGCCGTCGGCATCGAGAAGCTTGCCCGAGACGCGCGGCGCCCAGTTGGCCACGCGCGACGCCCAGCCGCCGACGAGCTTCGTCCCGCGCGGCACGTAGAAGTAGAGCGACCACGCCCCGCGGAAATGGCTGGTCACGTCGCCCGTGTCGATGCCCGACTCGATCGAGACCGGCATGCCGGCGGGCCACTGGATGCGCGTGTAGTCGCCGCCGTCGACGGCCTCGATGCGATGCAGGCCGCCGTGGGGCGTCTTGAGCTTTACATCATATGTCTTGCCGTCCGGCTTGTAGCTCTCGTCGGAGGCCACCGCGTCGAGCGCCACCTCCTCGGGCGAAAACAGGCTGATCTTCGGCATCCGGTTGGCCCAGACCTTCTGCACCGTGATCTTCAGGTCGACGCCGCCGGCCCCTTCGGGGACCCAGATGAAGTACCGCTGGTGGTCCTGCGGGTTGGTCGCGAAAGCGCCCGGGGTCACGTGCGGAAGCTTCAGCCGCGCGAAGGCCGGGACCAGCTTGCGGCCGAACTCCACGCCGGCGAAGCCCGGATCAGCCGGCTGATTCCTCGCGATGCCGTCCGCCAGGATCTTCGCGAGCTCGGCCGGCGTGAACGGCTCCTCGCTCTTCAGGGGGTGCTTGGGATCGAGCGCCGCCTGCTGGCTGAGGAGGCGGCACCACAGTCCATAGCTATGGACCATCATCGTCTTACGCATACGATAGGCGTGCCGCACGACGTCGTCTTTCGATCCGCCGGCGTTGGCATAGGCGTAGTACAGCTCCGCGTAGCGGGTGTAGAGGGTCAGGTGATCGAGGCGCTCGAGGACCCGGGGGTCCTGCGTCGCGTGGCGCGCGGCGTCCACCTGGCGATACATCCGGCCCACCATGTCGGCCGGCGAGCGGCGCTGCGTGTCCTCGGTGATCAGGCGGTAGAACTCGCGCATCGGTTCCCTGGCGGCGCCGAACGCCTTGTCGAGGAAATCGTCCACGAGCGCGTCCAGGCGCTTCGCCTCGCGGATGTCCCACAGGAGGCGCGAGGCCACGTAATAGCCCAGGCCGCACGGACCCCAGCAGTCGCCCGATTCCGCGTCGTAGAAGCGGACCCCCTGCCGGTGGAGGCGCGGCAGAAACTCCGCGAGGCGCGCGAGGTGCGAGCCCCCGCCGCCGCGCGGCAGATTCCAGTCCCAGTCGACCACGCTCAGGTAATCGTAGGCCCCCATCGTGGCGCCGCGGGCCTGCCAGCCCTCGACGACCTGGTCGAACGTGAGCCCGCCGCCGATGAACGCCGTCGTGGCGCTCGGAATCACGTGGGGATCGACCCGCACGTGCGGCGGCGCGGAGTGCCGGTTGTAGGCGTACATGCCGACATATTTCGGCCCCAGGCCGAGGCCGTTCACCGCCTCGGCAACCTCGTTGGCCAGGGTGACGGCGCGGTCGCTCGGGGTCCCGATCTTCGCGCAGGCCTCGCATTCGCACCATCCGCCGCCGTCGCTCGGCTCCATCGAGAGGCTGTCGGCCTTCGGGTTGGCCCGGAAGAAGCGGACGGCGTTATCGACCACGAGCCGCCGCAGGCCCGGATTGGCGACGCAGAACTTCGCGTCGCCGCCCCGTTTCCGCTCGCCGCCGACGAGCGCCAGGTATTCCGGGTGCTTCTCGAACTCGGCCTTGTTCGCCAGGACGATCCCCTCGTAGGAGTGGCCGCTCTGGAGATCGAAGCCCTTGACCGCGCGGTTGCGCGTGCACCACTGTCGATAGGCCGATTCGTTGTATCCCCAGAAGCCCCAGTTGTACCAGATGCGCCGGGCGTAGAACGACGGGCTCTCGCGCGCGTCGACCGCCACGGCGAGGCGGTCCGCGCTCGGCACGACCTCCCAGGTCGCCCCCGGAAAGAACTGGCGGTAACCGAGCCGGTACAGGAGGTCCCACGCGGCGTGGGACACCGCCCCGTCCGACGCACCCACGAGGTAAAGCCCCTGCGGAAGCGACCGCAACACGTAGTCCTCGCGCTCGAAAGGGCCCGCGCCGAACCGGACTTCAAAGGGCAGCCTGGCGAAGTCGGCCGCGCGGCCCAGGACGAGGCCCCGGCTGCCGTCGCCCGTCTCGACCTTGAACGGCGCGCCGCTCGCGCGGCCCAGGTACTCGGCCAGCTCGGCGGCCGTCGCCTTGACGGCGTCGGACGCCTCCGGCCCGATGACGATCGCCACGAGGGGTTGCTTATCGCGCGCGAGCTCGACCGTCGGCGGCTCGGCGCCGGCGGCCGGAAGGGCCAGGCCCAGGAAGAGGCCGAGGATGATGGCAGAACGTTTCAACACCGGGCTCCCTGCATGTTCAAGACAGGACGCAAAATGTCAGGTCCGTGGAACCTCACCGGCCCTTCCCCGGCCCCATGAAATGCTCGAAGAACAAGTAGATCTGTTCATCCGCTTCCGCATCCGGGTTGTGCTCCTTGCGGTTCGTCATCGCGACGCGGTCCTCGCGGCCCAGGAGCTTGTTGACCGCCACGGCGTGGTTGAGGGCCTTCCAGCGCTCGGGCGGGTCTTCCGAGCCGCCGGACACCAGGAGCGGCCGCGGCGCCATCAGGGCGTGCAACTCGTGCAGGTCGCGGCCCGTCTCGATCATCCGCCTGTACGGGCCGGTCCGCGGGTTCTTCTCGGTGACGATGCCGGCCGCGCGCTCCACGCCCGGCTCGCGGCCCAGGTACCAGGGCTCCCAGTAATTGACGTTCGGCCGCGTCTCGTCGAAGACGATGCCCGGGTCCGACCAGGCGGCACAGGCGAACTTGTCGTAGAGGCAGGAGGCGAACAGGGCCCACTTGCCGCCGAACGAGTGGCCGACGATGCCGATCCGCGCCGGGTCGACTTCCGGCATCGCCGCCAGGGCCGTGTGCGCATTGGCCGCTTCATAGGCGAGATATGAGAGTACCTGGATTCCCTCGCCTTGGCGCGGCGCGCCCCAGACGTCGTTCCCGAGGCTGAGCGAGACGAACCCGCGCCGCGAGAGCTGGTAGCCGAAGTCGAGGCCCGCATATTTCGAGTTCAGCCCCGCGCTCGTTTCGGCATCATAGAAGACGACGAGGACCGCCGGAAACGGCCCCTTCCCCGGGGGCACGAGGAGAATGCCGTCGATAAGGCGTCCGGCGGCCACCTCGACGCGCACCTTCTTCTGCGTCAGGCCGTCGCGCGGCTTCGTCTCGACGATCTCCACCCGGGGCTTCTCGACGAGCGGCGGCCAGGGGCCCATCAGGGCGTGCCAGGTTTTCAGAATCTCCTCGCGCCGCTTCGGCCAGTCGGCGGCGGCCTTGACGGGGCGGCCGTCGTCGAAAAGAAGGGGCGACCGGTACGTCCCGAGATCGCCCGCCATCTCGGGCGGCGGCTTGAAGAAACGGGCGATCTTCGGCCACGCGTCACCGGCCGGCGCGGACGCTTCGCCCGCCGCCAGGCTGAGCGCGAGGAGCAGCACGCCCGCCGCGCCCAGGACCGTCAGGCCCGCGTGGGAGGTCAGCATGTCGCACGGCATGGTGGCTTGCCTTTCACATACATTCTTTCAAATGTCGAATCTCTTTCGCCAGGACGCTCCCGCGCTCGTCGGGCGGCACCTTGCCGAGCGACTCGTCCTCGACGCACAGGTCGCCGGTGTAATGAACCGCGCGCAGGGCCTTGAGCACCCGGCGGAAATCGATGTCCCCCTCGTAAAGCGGGCAGTTGTACTTCCCGTATTCCCAGCCCACCGGGCGCTGCTTCTCGCGCTCGGCTTCCGGGAAGCGGATGCTCTTGCAATGCGTGTGCCGCACGCGCGGCGCGAACGTTTCGTACAACTCATATACCTTTGAGAGCGGGTGGCCGAACCAGTAGAAGTTCGCCGTGTCGAGCGTCAGGCCCAGCCGCGGCGAGCCGACCCGCTCGAAGAGCGGCGCGAGGAAGTCGGGGCGGTTCGTCGTGCCGCCGTGGTTCTCGACGGCAAAGGCCACGCCCGTCGGCTCGGTGGCCTCGACGAGTTTCTTGAGGGTCCGCACCGCGAAGTCGAGGAACTCCGGCACCGCGAGCTTGTGCGGGACGACATCGATGCGGATGGCCTTCGCGCCGAGCGCCTGGGCCGCCGCGGCGGCCTTCGCGCACCACTCGAGCTCGAACTCGGGGCGATCCTCGAACCGGTTGCCCATACACAGGGCCGTGATCCGCTTGCCGGCGGCCTTCATGTCGGCCCGGACCGCCGACAGGCCGGCCGGCGTCGCCACGGAGTAGCGCCGATCCGGGTGGAACAGGCCCGGCAGTGCCAGGTCGTCCGCGACGGCCGCCTCGACCCCTGCGGCGCCGATCGCGTCGAGGGCCGCCCATGAATCTTTCCGATGGGTCTCTTTGAGGTGCTCGTCGCGGCACGCCAGGCACAGCTCCGGCAGCTTCTCCTCCGCCGGCGCGTCCTCGACGAGCGCGGCCGCCGCGGCTCCGGCCACCAGCCGGCCCGATCCTGCCAGGAATTCCCTTCGATTCAGCGAGGCGGCCATAGTGTAACTCTCCCAAGTGTAGGCCGGGGCGCGCCCCGGCTTCCTCGTCGTTCCGTGCGACCACGGTGCCGGGGCACGCCCCGGCCTACACGATTGCACAACCACGGCGCCGCGGCACGCCGCGGCCTACATGATCTTCACTTGAGCTCAATAATCCGCACGCTCCCCGCGAGCACCTCGCACTGGACCGTGCCGTCCTTGACCGTCAGCGTGTCGTCGGGCATGAGCCAGTCGCGGGCCGACGTCACGGGCACGTGGCAGCGGATCGTCACGGCCCGGTTCTCGCGGTAGTCGGTCGGCACGATGCCCTGCTGCGGCTTCGGCTGGCCGGCCGGGTTGAGGAGCGTCACGGTCCACGCCGAGTCGCTGCGGTTGACGAGCCACTCGACCTGCCCCTCGACCTCGACCGGCATGAGGCCGTGCACGAGGTGCGCGAACAGCCGCGCGAGCGCCGGCACGGCCCGCCGGTCGATGCCGAGGCCGCGCGGCACCGAGAGGTAGATGAGACGGCCGCGGCCGCGGTCCTCGGCCGCGCAGAACACGTCGCCGTTCGGCGCCTGCGCGAGCGGCTTGTGCGACCACTCGGTGGCCCGCCGTCGCTCCGGGGCCTGGATCGGCCGATAGCGGAACCGCTGCGAGGGCTGCGGCGTCTTGTCGGCAAGCCATGTGTATCCGTCCGCCTCCGCCGGCGCGCCCGCGGCCGGCAGGTTCAGGGCTTTCACGCCCGGGCCGGTCAGGTGCTCGTCCGCCACGAGGAGCGTCCCGCCCTGGTCGACGTAGGCGGCCAGGCGCTTCCCTTCCGCCTCGGTGAGCTCGATCTCCCCGGCGGCGATCACGACGGGATACGTATCGAGGGTCTTCCATTTCGCCACATCAGGATAAGCGAAGACCGCGTCGAAGAGGTCGCCGAAGACGCCCGCCACGTAGACCTCGTTCGTCCCGGTCATCGGCTTCTGGCTCTCCGGGCCGATCGGAAAATACGCGGTCCAGAAATACTCTTCGAGCATCCGCTCGTGGTCGCCGAAGCGGAACCGGTCGGGGCCGCGGTGGAAATCGCCGAACGCGTTCGGCCAGAACGGGGCAGGCTCCCACCCGTGCGCGTAGTCGACGAGGAACGCCACCGGCGTGAACGGCGCCCCGCGCCCGGATTCCTTGGCGGTCACGCGCAGGAACCGGTCGACGAGCTTTCCCTTCGGCGAAAGCTGGACGCCCTGCCGCCCGGCGGCGCTCGTGCCGCCCGGCATCCAGAACTCGTCGAAGCCCTGCTCGTGGTAGAACATCGCCGATCCGGCCATATATTGATACCACAGATCCATCTTGTACCAGGTCATCCCGGCGCCGGCGTAGACGGAGTAGTAGTTATCGAGAATATTCTGCGGCGCGTGGAACGAGCCGGCATTGGAGAAGATCGTCGAGGAGTCGCCGAAGTTGCACGAGCGGTACGTGGCCGTCAGGGCGCCGCGCTGGCGCGCGCCGCCCCGCATGAACGCCCAGCGCATCGGCAGGACCGACGAGGTCATCGCGGACGATTCGTATCCGACGGTCCGCGCGCCCCAGTCGAGCGCGATCGGCAGGAACGCGATGTTCTCGACCGACTGGCACGGGATCACGTCGGCGTAGGGGTTCGCGTCGAGGTCCTTCCCGTAGATCTTTCGATATTTCTCCGCGTTGGCTTCCAGCGCCAGGGGCGTGAACGCCTCGACGAGGTGCCGCCGCGTCTTCGCACCGGCCGTCGCCTCCCGCATCTTCTTGTCGTCCGGGTAGAAGTAGCCGAGGCTTTCGCCGGCGATCGAGCCGACGTAGCGGTCGCGGACCTTGGCGAACGCCTGGACGCCCTTCTCGCCGACGGGCGTGCCGCCGTGATAGTTCATCATCGTAGCCCAGCACCGGTCCGGGTGCTCGTCGAGCCACCGGGCGAACTTCACGCCGGCGGGCTGGACCTCGCCCGTCTTGGGATCGGTCGCGAACGGGCCCGCGCCGACCGCGTGGAACGTCGGCACGATCCGCGGGTCGCCGAAGATCGGCACGTCGCCACGCCCGGCGTACCGCTTCTCGAACGCTTCGCGGACGTCCTTGTCGCCGACGTGGTACGGCGCCTTGACGCGGTCAGGCTTGTCGCCGAGCCACGACCCTTCGGCGTCGGCCGCATTCATGTTCCAGAGATAGAGAAAACCCTTGTCGCGGAACGTGCGGAGCTGCCACGCCTTCGGCAGCGCCGGCGCCGGCTTCTGGCGCGCCAGCGGCTCGATATCCTGCGGAATGCCATGTCTATACGTCTCAAGGAGGTCCCACGCGGGGTTCGCCGGGCGCTCCTTGGTGCGCGGCCGGTAGGCGGCATCGGTCGTCAGGACGATCACGTCGACCTGGCGCGGCTCGCTCTCTTTGGTCGTGGTGACGAGGCTGAGGCGGGCGGACCCTTTCTTGAGATCGACTTCGCGCTGGTCCCACGCGAACGCCCAGCCCCAGTAAAGCTTGGCCTCGTTGTCTTCCTCGACGACGGCCCGCTCGCCGTACGGCCCGGTCCAGATCCGGCCGCCCTGCTCCAGGCGGACCTGGAACCGCTCGGTCTTCTCGCGCCAGTCGCCGTAGCGGACCCAGACGAAGTAGCGTCCGTCGGCGGGGACCTCGATCGTCTTGGTGGCCGCGGCCTTATCGTCGTCCGCGCCGGCGGCGATCGAGAGGAACCCGCTCTCGCCGCCCTGGTTCCACTCGGCCGCCCACCCGGGCCCCGACAGGCCCCAGTGGCCGTCGGTCTTCTTCATCTCGGGCTTGCCCATCGGCCAGCAGTACCCCTGAATGCCGTCGAGATGCTCGGCCTCGATCCAGATCGTCTCGGCGGCCCGGACCTCGGGCGCCGCAAGGCCCGCCGCCACGAGGAGCGCCCAGGCAAGATATCGCGCCAGGTGCATCGGAGGCCCTCCGTGCCGCGCCGTCAAACACCGTCCGCGTCTCACCCGAACTCGTACGCCGCGTCGAGCATCGCCTCGACGTTCTCGACGGGCACGTTCGGCTGGATGTTATGGACTTGGCTGAACACGTAGCCGCCCGGGCCCGACCCGAAGATCCGCAGGTTCTGCCGCACGTGCTCGCGGACTTCCTCGGGCGTCCCGAGCGGCAGCACGCTCTGCGTATCGCAGCCGCCGCCCCAGAAGACGATCCGGCCGCCGAAGTCTCGCATGAGCTCGTGCGGCGCCATGCGGGCCGCGGAAATCTGCACCGGGTTCAGGATGTCGACGCCCGCCCGAATCCACGGCTCTATATATTCGCGAATCGACCCGCACGAGTGCAGGAACGTCCGCCACCGCGTGTGCGTGTGGACCCAGCCGCAGAGCCGCCGGTAGTGCGGCGCGATCATCTCTTCGAAGAGGTCCGGCGAGATGAGCGGCCCGCGCTGCGTCCCGGCGTCGTCGCTGGCGATGCCCCAGATCTCCAGGCGGTCGCCGGCAACCTCGTGAAAAAGCTTCGTCCGCGCGATGGCCGCGTCCGTGCTCCGGGCCATCATCTCGTGGGCCGTCGCCTTCTCCGTCATGAGCATACATAGCCATTCGTCGAGGCTCCCCTGCGCGATGTTGTCGCTGAGGAGAAACGAGAGGCCGAGGAGCGACAGCCCCGACCCCCAGCCCACGACCGCCTTGTCGGTCTCCTCGTACAGGCGCCGGGCCCGCCGCGCGAACGCCTCGAGGACCTCGTCGGGGACGGTCGGGCTCGGCCGGTGCTTCGCGGGATCGATGGACCGGCCCGCCATCGTGCCGGCGATGGCGTCGAAGTAGTAGCCCTCGGCCGGCATCCGGGCGAAGGGCTTGCCGGCGGCGTCGCGCATCAGCCACTCGCCGCCGGCCTGGCGCGTGACGTTCGTCCCGGGCGGGAAATGCACGGTCGCGCCGCCGTAAAGCGCCTGCTTCACGCCGGCGGACGCTTCGGCCTCGTTCCAGGCGCTCAGGTTCGCCTCCAGCGGCAGGACGTCGATGTGGAACCGCTCGACGACCGCCGGCTCGAGCTCGGCGAGGATGTCCAGCGTGCCGTTGACCTTCGTCGGCGTCGCGAGGCCCATCTTCCGCTTGAGCCGGTCGTACAGGACGGCGTTGATACTGGAGGCCCGCATCGCGCCCAGGTCGATCGGGACGCGGTCGGGCTTCTCGTGGCGGATCGCCTTGTGAACCCGTTCGCGGGAGGTCATGGTCATGTGGCCTCTTGCCTTCGTAGGGGCGGCCCCATGTGGCCGCCCGGCCTTTGCTCTTGTCTTGGCCCAAGGCACACGGCACCAATGCCACGTCAACCACCGGGCGGCCACATGGGGCCGCCCCTACGATGCCACAAACACGTTCTCCAGGGCCAGCGCGTACGGCGGCAGCCAGGCCGGCGTCTGGCTCAGCGGCAGGACGGACTCGTCCAGGCGGATGCCGATGGCGTCGGCCATGAACGCCCGCCGCGCCTGGATGCGTTTCCAGCAGGCCGGGGCCCGCGCCGCCAGGGCCGACCGCAGCGCCTCGTCGGCCAGGACGACGCCGTCCTCGGCGTTGACGTAGCAGAACGGGCCTCGCGAGACCGGAATGATGTCCATCTGGAGCGCCATCCCCGACCGCAATGGGATCGGGCTGCCGGCCGTGAACGGCGAGTGGACCCATTCGTCCATGTGAATATAGTGGCCGCAATTGACGGCGAACCGGTAGAGCGCGTCGTCGCGCTTCGCCTCGGCGGCGGCCGTCACGTCGCCCGCCCGGGCGCCGACGCCGAGCGCGCCGTACCACGCGGCCACGACGTCGAAATAGTTGGCGGCGAGTCTCGGGTAGAAGTCGCGCGTCGAAGCAGGCAGGTCCTGTGGCCCCCGGGCCACGCAACCCGCGCGGCACGTCAGCGACCCGACGATGCCGAAGCCGATCGTGTACGGGTCCCCCCGCTTCGCGCGGTTCTGGCTCGGGCTCGCCAGGCCCCTCTTCGCCCCCTCGCCGAAACGGATCATCGGGTGGCACGAGAGCGGCAGGCCCCGGCTGTCGAGCCACCGGGCCAGCTCGTCCTCGGCCGCGCCCTCGCGGAAGTTCCGCAGCACCGCCAGGACGGCCGTCGACGTGAGGATCGCCGCGTACTCCAGCCGCGCGATCTCCTCGACCTCCATATTCACGATACGCAGGCCGTCCGCCGGGTCCGTGAAGAGGCCCGCCGCGTTCGTGACGTTCTCGCGGCCTCCCGCCGCCTCGCGCAAGAGGTCAACGAGATAGCTCGGCACGTCGCTGGCGTACCGCGTGTCGGCCGAGAGGCGGCTGTCGTAGCACTTCCAGCCGACGCAGCCGACGCGTCCGCCGCGGCCGATGCCGAACGCTGAGACGATCTCGCCGAGCGGCCGGCTCGCGGCGCGCGGCTGGCCCATCAGGCTGAAATCCTGGAAGAGCGCGACCTCCAGGCCCAGCCGCTCGTCGGGCAGGTAGCCCATGCACTCATTGCCAACGATGACGAGCCCGCGCCCCTTGCGGTCCACGAGGAGCAGCGATTCCTCGAAGCGCGGGTCCAGGCCCGTCAGGTACGCCAGGTTCGCGAAGTGCTCGCGGTCGCCGTAGACTGCCAGGAAATCGAGGCCCGCCCGGGCCATCCGCTCCCGCGCCGAACTCAGCCGGGCCCGGTACGTCTCGACGGAAATCTCCGGACGAACTTGCTCCATGCCGAAATCCGGCAGCGCGACTCGTGCCACGTTGATCATCCGCCTCGTCCTCCTTGGCTTTGAAGTTCAGGCCCGCGATTATACAGGCCCTGAGAATGCCGTCACTCCCGGCTCCACCGGCCGCTCCGGCCCCCCTGCTTCTCAAGCAGCCGCACGGGGCCGATCGACAGGCCCCGGCCGGCCGACTTCACCATGTCGTAGACGGTCAGCGCGGCCACGGCGGCGGCCGTCATCGCCTCCATCTCCACGCCGGTCTTCGCCTCGCAGCGGACGCGGGCGACGATCCGCACGCGCCGCCCGATCACCGCGGCGTCGATCTCCACCAGGTCGATGGGCAGTGGGTGACACATGGGGATAAGCGAAGACGTCTGCTTCGCGCCGAGGATGCCGGCGAGGCGCGCCGTCTCCAGCACGTTGCCCTTGGCCACCGCGCCCGACTCGCGCAAGGCGCGCGCCACCGCCGGCCCCACGTCGACCCAGGCTTCGGCCACGGCCTCGCGCCGCGTCGGCGGCTTCGCCGAGACGTCGACCATGCGGGCTTTGCCCTCCGCCGACACGTGGGTGAGCTTGCTTGACTGGGGCATTACTCAGCCTCCTTGCATTCCTTCGGCCAGCGCCCGCCGATAGTCCTCGGGCCAGTCCATATCGTTCAGCACGGCAGCGCTTGCCGCGGGAAGCTCCATCACATCTTCCGCGTGCGCTTGCCGCAGGCCGCGGAGGCCCACGTCGTCGAAGCGCGTCAGGACCTCGTCGCGGTATCGCGCCGCGAAGAGGATCGGGTGCCCCGGCTTGCCGTCATGGACCGGCACGACGATCCCGCGCCCGCCGCCGCGAAAGGCGTCCATCATCCGGCCGACCAGGTCGGCGGTAATCGTCGGCTGGTCGCCGAGCGCCACGAGTACCGCGTCGCAGTTCGGCCCGATCGCGCGCAGGCCGCAGCGCACGGATGAGAGCATCTCAGCGTCGGGATCGGGATTGGCGACGATCCGGACCGCCTGGCCTGCCAGGGCCTCGGCGACGCGCGGCCCATCCCGGCCGACGACGACAAGCGTCTCGGCGACGGGGCTGCGGAGGACCTCGCCGACGATATGGCCGATGACGGTCCCGCCGCCGAACGGCAGGAGCAGTTTCTGCGTGCCCATGCGGCGAGACCGGCCGGCGGCAAGGACGATGGCCGAGATCATGAGGGCCCCTGCCCCGTCGGCATCCGCGGCGCGCTGCCCGTCCGCCGCACGGCGACCAACTGGGCCACGATGCTGACGGCGATTTCCGGCACCGTCTCGGCGCCGATGTCGAGGCCGATCGGCGCGTAGACGCGGCCGAGTTCCTCTTCGGTGGCCGCGCCCGACTCCCGCAGCGATTGCCGGATCATCGCCACCTTGCGCCGGCTGCCGATCATGCCGAGGTAGGCCGCCGGCCGGCGGAGGCACGCGGCCAGGGCCCGCTCGTCGTGCTGGTGCCCGCGCGTGACCACAGCGACGTATGTATCTGCCGCGAAGGGCCATGCGGCCAGCTCCCGTGCGACGTCGCCGCAACGGACGGCCGCGCCCTCCGGATAGAGCGCGGCGTCGGCGAACTCCGGCCGGTCGTCGATCACCGCGATTTCGAAGCCGACGCGCGACGCCTGGAGCGCCAGCGCCTGGCCGATGTGGCCGCCGCCGGCGATCACGAGTTGCGGCGCCGGCACGAGGGGCTCGACGAGGACCTCGCGGCCCTCCTGCGGCAATCCGCCGACGAACAGCCGCGGGGCGTCGCCCGCCAGCGCCTCGCGGACCTCCTCGGTATCCGGCAGGCCTATGCCCGTGGCGGCCACGCCCGCCGCCAACCACTGTGTCTCAACGCGGCAGGCGGCGCCGCGAATCACCGTCGTGACGAGGACGCCGCGCCGACGCTCGCGCCGGGCCTCGGCCGCCGCCGCATAGGCCTGGCGCTGGGTGCCGGCGGTCGGATCGATGAGAATCCGGACGCGGCCGCCGCAGATGGGGCGGTCGTCCCGGGCGCTCGTGCCTTCGAGGGCAAAGTCGAAGACGACCGGCCGCCGGTCGCGGATGGCCTCGACCGCGCGGCGCTGGGCTTCGGCCTCGACCGCGCCCCCGCCGATGGTCCCGCGGATCGCGCCGGTCGAGTCGATGAGCGCCTTCGTGCCCGCCTTGCGCGGCGCGGAGCCCGTGTCTTTCAGGATGACCGCCACGGCAAAGGCGCGGCCGCTGTCGGCGTCTTCAACGATGGCCTCATGGATGTCCATGACTGTTGTCATGCTTTGCGTTCACAGCCCCGGCAGGGGCGAAAGATGGTAGCCCAGGGCGTGAGCCCTGGGAAGGCAAAGGCCCGCGCCCCCCACCTTGTTCTTCTTGCAGCCCCGTAGGGGCGAAAGAAACGCCCGATCCCGCCGTTTCTTACGCCCCTGCCGGGGCTAAGGCAAACAGAAACAAAAACTTCGGAGGCGTCGCCTGCAGGCCCCCCAGGGCTCACGCCCTTGTCATTACCCACATCTTTATCCAGGAGCCGAGGCCGAGAGACGCGCGCCTTGAGGCCCCTTCAGGGGCCTTTGCCCGCCCAAGGCGGGTGTAGGCCCGGCCTTCT
>Ga0209777_10004780_pt1 | contig 15868 bp, 15 predicted proteins | sample FrelakmetHBP12HB_FD_187147 | JGI IMG/M metagenome (GOLD analysis project Ga0209777, IMG submission 187147) | Freshwater lake sediment microbial communities from the University of Notre Dame, USA, for methane emissions studies -HBP12 HB (SPAdes)... | ecosystem: Environmental > Aquatic >... | reverse complement strand
TGGCCGCCGTTCTGGATATTCAGGGTGCCCGTGCCGGAGCCGTTGTAGCCGCCGACGTATAGATTCGCCGAGTTGGTCCATTTCGAGTTGGTGCCATCCACGGTCACCGTGCCGCTGGAGCCGCTGTTATAGCCAAGGTAACCGGTTGTGTTGGAGACTTGGCCGCCGTTCTGGATATTCAGCGTCCCCGTGCCGGAGTTGCCGACGTACAGGAATGAGTAATTGGTCCATTTCGATCCGGTGCCGTCCACGGTGGCCGTGCCCCTGGAGCCGCTTTCATAGCCAAGGTAGCCATCGTAGTTGTTGGAGACCTGGCCGCCGTTGCGGATATTCAGGATGCCCGTGCCGGAGTTGCCGACGTACAGATACCTCAAATTGGTCCAGTTCGAGTTGAGGCCGTCCACGGTCGCCGTGCCGCTGGAGCCGCTGGAATAGCCAAGGTAGCCATCGGAGTAGTTGTTGGAGACCTGGCCGCCGTTCTGGATGTTCAGGGTTCCCGTGCCAGAGTAGCCGACGTACAGATACTGCCCCTGATTGGTCCATTTCGAGTTGGTGCCGTCCACGGTTGCCGTGCCGCTGGAGCCGCTGTTATAGCCAAGGTAACCGGTTGTGTTGGAGACCTGGCCGCCGTTCTGGATACTCAGGATGCCCGTGCCGGAGTAACCGACGTACAGTTTCCCCGAATTGGTCCATTGGATCCCTTCCGACCCGCTACCGTCCACGGTGGCCGTGCCCCTGGAGCCGCTGTTATAGCCAAGGTAGCCGTCACGGTTGGAGACCTTGCCGCACTTCTGCATATTCAGCGTCCCCGTGCCGGAGTAGCCGACGTACAGATCATAACCCGAATTGATGGTCCATTTCGAGTTTACGCCGTCCACGGTTGCCGTGCCGCTGGAGCCGCTGTAATAGCCGAGGTAGCCGTAGTAGTTGGAAACCTGCCCGCCATTCTGGATATTCAGCACGCCTATGCCGGAACGGCCGACATAAAGATCCCTTGAATTGGTCCATCTCGCGTTGGCACCGTTCACGGTAGCCGCGCCGTTGGAAGTGCTTCCATAGCCAATGTAGCAGTAGCCGTTGAAGACCTGGCCGCCGTTCTGGATATTCAGCGCGCCCGCGCCGGACCAGCCGACGTACAGATCATAACCCGAATTGATGGTCCATTTCGAGTTTACGCCGTCCACGGTAGCCGTGCCGCTGGAGCCGCTGTAATAGCCAAGGTAGCCATCGGTGTTGGAGACCTGGCCGCCGCTGCGGATATCCAGGGTGCCCGTGCCGGAGTAGCCGACTAACAGAACTCCCGAATTGGTCCATTTCGACAGCCCGCCGGTGCCGTCCACGGTCGTCGTGCCGTAGGAGCCGCTGGAATAGCCAAGGTAGCCATCGGAGTTGGAGACCTGGCCGCCGCTGCGGATATTCAGGGTGCCCGTGCCGGAGTAGCCGACCCACAGAACTCCCGAATTGGTCCATCTCCCTCCGCCGTCCACGATGGCCGTGCCGTAGGAGCCGCTGGAAAAGCCAAGGTAACCGGTTGTGCCGGTGTTGGAGACCTGGCCGGCGCCCTGGATATTCAGCGTGCCGGTGCCCGAATAGCCGATGTACTGGACGGTGGAACTCGAGAGTGTGCCTCCGGTGATGGTATAACTGCCGCTACTGAGCGCGCTATTGCCCAGGTAAAGAGTTGCGGCATTGTGTGTGCCGGCAGACTGGGTAACTGTGCCTTTCCCGCTGTAGCCGACGTACTCCGTGGTGACGTTCAGCGTGTGGGTGTTGGGCATGTTCAGCGTCATTGTGCCGGGGCCTGTGGCGTCAACCCTGAGAGAGGTAAGGACTGCGGAGGGATTAGTGGTGTTGTAGTAGGTCACCGTCCGGTTGGTGGTGTCGCTCTGCGTAAGGTACACATTGTCGCCGGCCTGCGGCAGGCCGCTGGGAGTCCAGTTGGCGCTCGTGTCCCACTGGCCGGTGGCATCTATCCAGGTCTTGTTGACTGCCGTGGCCGGCGGCGCCAGGCAGAGCAGCGCCGCGAGAAATACCAATGTGGCCGCAATGCGCACGGACGCCGGGACGGTCCTGCGGGGAAATCTGCTCATGGCACCCCCCTCTGTCTCGCTCTTCACCCTGCGGGCGCACGGAATGGAACGCCAAACCGCGCGCGGTCGCTCTCAGGGGGAAATATACATCAGATTCCTCCAAAGTCAAGCGACTTGGTCAAAGGCAGTTTCAAAGCCTGCCCGCCAGGCTTAAGGGCGGGTTGCCGCCGTTTGCAGAAGCTGTGAAACATTTCACGTTCATAAGTGTTTTTGCAAAAGTGCGACTTACGTCAATTCGGCCCGCGGAAAAATGGGCTCAAAAGTGTGAAAAACGGATAAGGTTTTGCCTTACCCATCTTAACATTTTGCCCCTCCACCCCGTTGTCAAAGATAAATGCCGGCAAAGCCCGCCACCTGCTCCGTTTCGACGCGGATGTGATTTTCGGGATGCACGGGCCTATCTCTTCTTGTCGTCGCACAACTTCCGTGCCTTGCTGAAGAGCCGTGCAAAGTCCGGCGGCAGCCATTGCTTCTCGATGAGCACCGCAAAGGACTTCTCCAGGCCGTCGTAGGAATGCCCGGTGATCTTCCGGTCGTGGAACACCAGGGCGCTGGCGATGGATGCGTAGTAGATCGCGATGGCAGCGGCATGTTCGGGGCCCTCCTTCCGCCCCAGGGGCAACCCCTTACCGTAGTCCTTGATCTTGTCCAGTACGCCGACCTCTGTTTCGGGGTCCAGCAGCACTTCGCCGAGAGGTTGGCCGAGAATCACCGGAAGCGAGTCCACAACCCGCTTGTCCAGGGTAAGCGGCCCCGCAAGCCGGTCGCGCAGGAGTTCCCCCGTTACCTCGTCGGGGTGGCGGCTGTCTTCTGCCGGTCCCGCTGGTGCCCCGAAGGCCAGGAGCCGGGCCATTTTTTTCGGCCCCCACCCCGAAGTCGTTTCGTTATCCACGGTATGCCTCCCGCCGGTGATTCTGTTTCAGCGGCGCTCAATCCGGCAACCCCACCGCGGGCCGGCCACCACAACCGGTTCCCATCCGGTCGCTTGCGGCCGGGTTGCCATGGAACCTGGTGCGCCCCCTGCACGTTACGCAGGGCCCACTACATCCCTGCGCCACGGGCCAGGATTTCCATCAGGTCGTGGATTTCAGGGTCAATCTCGTCGTCGGAGGAGACCGATTCCCGAATACGACGCCGCAAGGCCGTTTCGAAGCGGCGTTTGACGGTGATGATCATGTTCGAGGCCTTCACTTCATCGGGGATGCCGTGTTGGGCGCAGAGCGACGCCAGCGAGGGCGGTTCAGCCTCTTCCTTGATCGGCAGCAGGACCCGGGCACGGAAGACCTCCCAGTGGACCGCCTTGCCGGCCCGGCGGCACTCCTTTTCCACGTCGGCCAGCACCTCGTCCAGGAGGGCCGAGGCCCATTCGTAGTTGAACACTTCTTCCGGGCTGGCTTGGGAGGGCTGGCCGACCCCGGGCGACTCCATCGCATCGAGCCTGACGAAACCGCCCTTGGGCTCGCGCTTCCGGGCCTTCTCTTTCCGGCTCATGCTTGCGGCGTAGTGGTCAAGGGCAGTCAGAAGGTAGGTGCGGAATTTTCCCCTGGCCGGGTTGGCCCGCTGGACGAGGTCGTAGTCCAAGACCTTGTCGGTGAAGAAGGCCTGCGCCAGTTCCTCGGCCTCATGGTGGTTGTAGCCCTTGCGGCGGAGATACCAATAGACGGGCTTCCCGTATCTGGACAGGATGTCGCCCACGGCCACCTGCCGCCGGCCGGGGTCGAGCGTCCGGGCACGGAGGATGAGCGACCAGTGCGTGGGCTGGAAGGCGCCGTCTTGTTCGCCCATGCGTGTCTTGCGGTTGGGGCTCATATCGCGGGCGACTCCGGAGGTTTGTCGGCTTCTACATCGTCCCGTCAGGCCGTTTCTTCGCCTTCACGATCAGGAAGATGACCGCAACGGCCATGGCGATGCCGCCGCTGACCGCGAGGGCAAGGGGCCAGCGGAGGTATTTTGTGAAATGCTGTTCCGTCGCGAAATAGATGAACGCCGCCAGTCCCGCCAGCCCCGAGATCACGAAGGGGTACCGCCGCAGCCGCGTTCCCAAACCCACAAGGATGACGGAGACCAGGAACGATAGCAAGGCGTATGTCTTGAACGGGTTGCCGCCGATGGTCGCGATCTTGTACCCCAGGTTGTAGTATCGCCAAAGGACATCCAGCGGCACCAAGAGGCTGGCCGGAACAAGCAGTATGAAGATCTCGCCCCAGAAGCGCATGTAAGCAGGCCTGGCTCGCTCGCTCCAGATCGCGGATCCGAAATACACAAGGCCGTTGGCCATCAACCACAAGCCAAGGCACTCGGCGTAGTCCGTTCCCTTGGCTTCGAGCCATTCATCGGTTCCGAAGCAGGCAATCGCGGTCATGAAGACCACAAAGGGCCCCGGGAAGAGCAGGTAGGAAGACGCGGCCCACTCGCTTCGGCGGCGCCACTCCAGCACTCGCGATAGAACGAGGAAGGCCAGAGCCAAACCGATGTAATACAGAAGCACCCGCGACACGTGGTTCTGGTCCAGCCATTCCCGCAGTCCATATTGGAGGAGGACCGTCGTGAACAGCAGATAGAATCCGAGGCCGGTCCAGATGACGAAGGCCCGGACCCGCGTCAACGTAAGAAGCGCGAGCAGGTACGCTACAAAGGCACTTATCGACACCATCGACTGCATATTGGTGGGGGGCAAAACGATGTAGGCGGGAGGCTTTCCGCCGGCGCGGGCCGTCGCGTTCTCCTCGGCGATTCTCGCGGATTCCTCGGCGATATCCGCCTCGCTGCGGGCGCCGGCCTCGCGGCACAGTTCGCGGGCCTCCGACTGCGGGCAGCGGAGCAGGCGGTACTCCGTCAGGAGGACAGCCGTGAAAAGAGGAATCAGGAGCGCTCCGACCGAAAGGAAGACGAAGGCGGTCAGCCGGTTCTTACGGTGATGGAGAAACCATCCCACCAGGTTCAGCAGCAGCGCCGGAATTCCGACGGCAAGAAGTCGCTCGTAACTGTTCAGCCGCGGCCAGTAATAGACCCACAGGACCGTGCCGAGGACCAGCAGCCATCCCCCCAGCCTCAGGACCGTCGTCTCCCACGGGAAGCGGCGCGCCAGGTCGTGCCACGGGAACTCGGCCGCCAGAAACTTCCGGTAAGGCTGAACCAGCCGATCCATCTCGCGAACGTTAATGAGGTGATGCTCCAGCCAGAGCCGGATTTCCGTGACGTGGTTCTGCAACTTACCGCGCAACTCGGCTTCGTAGCGTGTCGGCCGGGCGAAGATCTCCCGACCCTCCAGAAAGCGGCGCAGGTCATCGGCCAGCGTCCCCGCCGATTGGTACCGGGCTTCGGGGTCCAGCTCGATGGCCTTCAGGCAGATGCGTTGAAGAGGCTCCGGAACCTGCGGGTCGATTTCCTGCGGCAGAGCCGGCTCGCCGCGAAAAACGTTCTGGCGGACCTCGTCTCGCGTCCTCCCGGCAAAAGGATAGCGGCCGGTGAGCAACCGGTACAGGGTTACGCCGAGGGCGAAGATATCCGCCGTCGGGGCGGCCGCCGTGCCGGCTTGATACAACTCCGGCGCAAGGAAAAGCGGCGTTCCGGCCGCCAGCGAATCCGTCGAGCCGCCCTCCAGCGCCGCTTCATCCCACTTCTGCGCCAACCCGAAGTCCGCCAGGTGCGGCTCGTTCTGAAAGTCCACGAGTATATTCGACGGCTTGATATCGCGGTGAACCACACCCTTGGAGTGGGCGTAGGCCAGCGCCCGGGCGACCTTCTCCAGAACCTCCACCACGAAGGCAACGGGGCGGCCGCCGCACGCCTCATCGAGCGGCCGCCCTTCCAGGAACTCCATGACGTAATAGGGTGGCAGGTGGTCCGGGTTGAAGCCGTAGATCTTGACGATGTTGGGATGGTTAAGCCGCGCGACCGAGCGGGCCTCGCGTACGAAAAACGTCCGCCCCTCGGCCGTCAGCAGGTGTTCTTGGACGGTCTTGACAGCGACGACACGGTCGAGAGCAGCGTCCCGTGCCCGGTAGACGCGCCCCATGCCGCCGGTGCCTGGCGCGGTCTCCTCCAGTGTCTCCAAGCCCGGAAAACAAGGGAGCGGCGCAGGGGTCTGGCCCAGTGGCTTGCTCTCGCCGGGGCCGGAAGAGGTGTCACTGAACGTCGGCAAATCGTCGCCAGCAGAAGGTTCAGACATTAAGACCCCCCCACGCCCGGCCGTGAAGCCCCATGAGAGGAAGGCTGTCGGCCAAACACCCCGTACGATACAGCGCCCGGCACAGGCATCAAGGGAAAACCTTCCCCCCAGCCGACCCCGGCCGGGAAATTCCGCACCATGCCGCGCAGGCCGACCGCCCCGCCTGCGTACCCCCCTGTCAGACAGGATGACCTGTCGGGAGAAAGGAACATGACCCCGCCCTCTTGCAGGGGCGGGACAAGCGGTTCGGCTTCGGTCATCTGTAAGCCAGGGATCGCCGCGCGATATGCGGCACAGACAAGGAGGACAGGCCATGACTGAGTTTATTGCATGGAGTATGTTGGCGGCGGTTGCCGGCGGCCTTACGATCATCGTCGTGCTGCTCGTCCGCGGGCCGATGCGGGCCGTTCTGACAGCCAACGCATACCTTTCCCCGGCGTCGCCGTTCTACATCCGGACCTTTGTGCTGGTTGTGGCACTGGCGGCGATCGCTGCGGTTGCGGGCGCGGGCCTGCCCTGCGAGAAGCAGTCTGAGAACACCATGACCCTTGTCTGGTGGGCGGCGGGGCAACTTCACCCTCTTTGCTGGAGCCTTGGCGGATTCCTCATGGGCTACGTCCTTCTGCTGACCGTCCTCTTTGCGGCTCTGGGGCGATACCGTGACCAATGAACTGTATCTCTACATCTCGTACTTCGCCGCCGCCATGGGCGGCGTGCTGTTCGCGGCGGCCACGGCGGCCCTGTGGCTGAGGCGGAGCCACCGCGAAGCAACAGGCGTTCGGGCCTCTGGAAGGCTCGGCAAGATTTTGCGCCGGGCCTTCCCTGCATGGCTGATCCTGGCGGTGCTCCTGGGATTCACATCCGTCACGTACTTTGACTGCGGGCACGCAGATTATGCGGCCGTGGCCGCAGACCGCGGGCACCTGACCCACAAGACCCAGGAGCAGGCGACGGCCATGGCTCGCTACCTCGCCGTTGCGCTGATCGCCTACGGCTTTGTGCTGACGGCCGTCCTCACCGCAAGGGCAAGGGCAAGGAGGCCGTAGCCTTTGGTCTGCGGCCGCAGGATGGTGTCGCCGTACGTGTTTAGCGCCCGCAGTTCGGTGTGGCACGGTCGCCGCGGCGACCGTGGCGGAAGGCCCGCGACTCTTCCCACGGCTGGACAAGCCAGCCGTGCCACACCCGCTATCGCGGTGCGCGCCACACGCTAAACACATACGGTGTCGCCGGGGTCTCTTTTCCGCTCCTCGGGGCCAAGTGCCGGCAGTGCGATACGCGCAGGCCGCTGACCCCCTTCGCGTAACACAGGGTGGAAGCAAGCCCCGGCCCGTGGTGGACCGGACCCGGAAGTGGGGGTCAGCCATGAGAACCGCAAGATGGCTCCTGGTGATGGTGGCATTCGCGGCTGCCGCAGGCGGCTGCGGCCGGGTCTACAAGACCGAGGCCGACCGCTTTGTCACCCTGACAGCCGGCAAAGGGTACGACCGCGGCATGGTCGTGTGCCTGAGCGGGGCAGGCGGAGTGACGGGTGAGGTTGACCGCATCCGCCGGGGACTGGTCGAGGGCGGCGTCGAATGCGCCATCGAGGCGTTCGAGTGGTCCAGCGGCTGGATCCTGTCCGACCAGATGGACATCACGGCCAACAAGGAGAAAGCCGGAATGCTGGCCCGACGCATCGAGAGGTACAACCGGGAATACCCGGACTGTCCCATTCACCTCATCGGCGTTTCCGCCGGGACGGGGCTTGTGGTCTGGGCGGTTGAGGACTTGCGGCCGGGGCGCCGTGTGGAGAACGTCGTCCTGGTCGCCTCGAGTCTGTGGAAAGAATATGACCTGAGCGCGGCCCTCCAGAACGTGAACGGGCGGATCTACAACCATTGCAGCAGCGCGGACATGGTGCTGGCCATCGGCGTTCCCCTGGTCGGCACGGTGGACCGGAAGAACGGCATCTCCGGCGGCCTGCACGGCTTCCAGACGCCGGAACACGCGACCGCAGACACCCACGTGCTGTACAAGGCCAAACTCGAGCAGATCGCCTGGAGTTCAAGGGATGCGGCCTGCGGTCACATCGGCGACCATCTCGGCGGCACGCGCCCGGCCTATGTCCGCGAACGCATCGCGCCGCTGGCCTGGGCCAAGAGACCCGAAACGAAGGTCGCGGCCGCCCAGGAAGCACCCATGACAGCAGTCGCGGTGGCCCGGAACTAGGGCATTTCACGCTTGCCCGTAGACCTATGCGCGGCGGGTCTCCCGACCCGCCGCGTTCTCGGCGGCCACATCACGCGACTGAAACGCGGTGGGTCGGGAGACCCACCGCGCGGCGTCCGCTACAGCCGCGCGCGAAATGCTCTAGACGGGAGTCGGGTTGCCGGCATCATCGAACCTGACCGGCCGGACGTGGTTCCTCCCCTTGCCGTCGGTGTACGGCACGCTCGGCACATCTGCGACCATGCATGCGGCTGCGGCTCTACGAGGCCGGCCCTATCGCGCTGGGCGCACACCATGACGGCTGACCGCCGCACAGGCATGACGGACCTGGATTGCACTTTGCGCGGTGGGTCTGTCGCCCAGGCGACTCTTCGACCTGACCCGCCGCACAAGACATTGAAAGTTGCGCCGTGGGGATCGTGACGGCCGTTGCTAAGGGGCGGGGAAGCGGTATAATCCTATCGGTTTGTGTTCGGGAAACGGAGGTGCGCCGATGATCCACGTTGCCGTTGACAAAGAGCGGATCGCGGCATTCTGCCGGAGTCACCGCATCCGGCGGCTGGCGGTGTTCGGCTCGGCCGTGCGTGACGATTTCGGCCCCGAGAGCGACGTGGATGTGCTCGTGGAGTTCGAGCCGGAAGCCCGGGTGGGTTTTGTCGCACTGGCCAGGGCGGCGCGCGAACTCTCGGCTATTGTGGGCCGGCGTGTGGACCTCGTGCCGCAGAGCGGCCTCAAGCCGCTCGTCCGCGATGCGGTCATGGCGGAAGCGGAGGTGCTCTTTGCGCAGTGACGCCCTCTATCTGACGGACATTATCGAGGCGGCCGATGCCGTCGCCGAGTTCGTGGCCGGGCTGCGCCAAGAGACGTTCGCCGGCAACAAGATGGCGCGCAGCGCCGTGCTTCAGCAACTAACAGTTATCGGTGAAGCGGCCGCGCGGCTGAGTTCCGAGTTTCGGGACCGACATCCGGAAGTCGAGTGGGCCGATATTGTGGCCTTCCGCAACATCGCCGTCCACGCCTACTTCAGCGTGGACTGGCCCACAGTATGGGTCACGGCTACAGAGGACGCGCTGGCGCTGCGCGAGAAGGTTGAGGCGCTAGTGGCGGCCGAGTTTCCGGACATCGGCCTGCCGGGCAAGGGAGCTTAGGCGCCGGGGAGCATCCCGCCGGTACGGCCAGGCCGCGTTATAGAGCCTCGCGGCCCCGGAAAGAATAGAGTTACGTAATGTGTCGCCAAGACTTCCAGGCGGGGGCTTAGGCTTAGCGTCGGCCCATGATACGATGACATCATGCAACATTGCTTCGGAAGCGTTCCTGCGGCAACTGAAGGCTATTGAGCCTTCCGTGTGCGGCCAGCAACTGCATTACCCCTGTGCTGTTACCCTCAAGAACGGGACAAGAGTTGATCGCGTAATATGCGTCGAGGATCATCGTGGTTTCCGCGCTGACTGGTGGATTCATCCGGACGATGTCGTGTCCATCGAGGAATCGAATCGCCGCATGCCGGCCGCACTGGCGTCGAAACTCTACGCCGCCGGTGAATCCGGGATGGGCTACGAGATCTTCAAGATGAGAATGCGATCCGGCGAGGAGTTCGTATTCGTTACAGGAAACGTCGTTGACTTCCCCGACCTGCCCGAAGAGTTCTCGTCGGCAGACATTGTGAACGTGTATCCCCACGAAGGCAGAGAGGAGTCCAAGAAAGGCTATCGGGGTGACGCCACTTTCACATGGTGTTTCTACGTGAAGGCATAAGGGCCTAGCCCTCGTCCCCGGCTCGCGGTCGGCCAACAATAGCCCACAGATTGAGCATCAGCGCCGCCCCGGCGCCCTACAAACTCCACCCCTTCCGATACTCCGTCCGCACAAGTTTGCTCGCTTCGGGCGAGTTCGTGACGCGCAGGCCGGCGGCGTCCCACTCGATGCGGCCGTCGATGCGCTTCGCCACGTTCCCGAGGAGGCACGTCTCGGTCAGCGGGCCGGAGTACGCGAAGTCCGCGCCGGCCGGCTCGCCGCTCTTGCACGCACGCACCCAGTCCTGCTCGTGCGAGCCATTGACGCGCGGGATCGTTTTCTCCGGCAACTTGAGTTCCTTCATCTTGGCTTCGGGGAAGATGCGCGGGCTGTTGCCGTACACCCCGAACATGATCGTGCCCTTCGTGCCCTTGATGAGGGCGCCGCCCTCATCGGGCATCTTGCGATCCTGCTCCAGGTCCTCGGGGCGAGGCGGCCGGGTGCCTTCGTACCACGTGAGTTTCACCGGCGGCATGTCGCCGCGCGCGGGGAAGCGGAACGTCACGATCGCCGACAGCGGGTGCACCTCGGCCGTGTTGCCGCACGAGGTGGCCTCGACGCTCGTCGGGGCGCCGAGTTTCAGTGCCCAGACGATGGGGTCGAACGTGTGTGCGCCGCGGTCGCCCATCATGCCGCAACCGAAGTCCCACCAGCAGCGCCACACGGCCGGGTGATACGCCGGGTGATACGGCCGCACGGGGGCCGGGCCGATCCAGAGGTCCCAGTCGATCGTCGGCGGGACGGGCGGCGTTTCCGCCGGCCGCGCGGAGTACTTCGAACTCCATCCCGCATGGCCCCACGGGTAATACGAAAGGCTGCACCAGGCATCGACCTCTCGGACCTCGCCGACGAGGCCCGCCTCGACCCACTCGCGGATTAGCCGCACGCCCTCGCCCGAGTGCCCCTGGATGCCCATCTGCGTGATGACCTTGCACTCCTTTGCGGCCTGGGCGAGCATGCGGGCCTCGTACACGTCGTGCGTCAGCGGCTTCTGGCAGTAGACGTGCTTGCCGGCCTTCATGGCGGCCATCGCGATGACGGCGTGCGTATGGTCGGGCGTGGCCAGAAGAACGCCGTCGATGTCTTTCTGCTTGTCGAGCAGTTCGCGGTAGTCCTTGTAGGTCTTCGCGTCCGGGTACCGCTTGAAGGTCTTTGCGGCGTAGTCGTGGTCGACGTCGCAGAGGGCCACGATGTTCTCGGACTCGAGGTTCTTGAGGTTTGATGCGCCCATGCCGCCGACGCCGATGCCGGCGATGTTCATCTTTTCGCTCGGCGGGATGTTTCGCGGCCCGCCCAGCACCGCGCGCGGGACGATGGTGAAGGCCGCCGCAGCCGCCGCTGTAGCCCCAAGGAACATCCGCCGCGTGAGGTTGCCGTGTGTCATGGGGTAAGTCTCCTTTCGTCAAGACCCTTGGCCAGATTGGCTATAAAGAACTGGCATTTAGCGAAGGTGACACAGAGTTGCCCCGGGCCGTTTCCACGAAAGAATTCACCCTGTATTGAAGCAACTTGGCCTCCTCCGGGTTGCGGGCCAGCACGATCTTCTCCAGAAGACAGCCCTGCGGAAAGGAAAAAAGGTGAACCTCGTAGGCGGCGCTCGCGTTGTCAAGCCCGACACAGGCCAGCGCCGCACCGCTGCCGAGATGCACCAAAGCGATTGCATCGATCCTCAGCGTCGTTTCCTGATCCAGGCGCGGTGTGCCGTCAAGACCGACACAGCAAACGCGGCTTTTTGCGATCAGGGCGACACAGGATTGGTCCGGAAGGAAACGAATGCCGGCAGGCATGGCCGGCAGGGCCGCTCGCTTGCCGGTCGCCAGTTCAAGCAGGTCGCGCCTTAGATCAAAAAAACCACCCTGCCTTCTGTTCACCGGGTATGAAATAACGAGGTAATTCCCGTCAGGCGAAGCATGGAGATCAGGCATGGTATCCGCCGCGAAATCCTGCGACCAGCGCACTTTCCCTTTCAAGTCAATCACTTCTGCAAAATGCCGCAAAGGCTCCCTGTCGTTGCCGGATACCAACATGTCGCGATTCCCGCATAGTTGAATGTCAAAGATGATTCGGTTCGGCGCCTTCAGAAGCACCGGCGCTTCGTCCGGCGACAATACGGTTACGTCATAAGGTCTTAAGGGCTCGTGGAGGGCGGCAGGAACCACCACAACCTTGTCGCCCATCAGCAACAGCGGCTCCATGTAGTACCTCTCCGAAGCAGGAGCGGGAGCAAGGTAAGTCTTCTCCGCTTCTCCCCTGGCGTTGTAGATTTCTATGCGGACCTTTTGCGCCTCCGCCGGGCCTACCAGGGCGAATCGTTTCGCTGAACCGCCGACCTGATATTCGCCGGCGATCAACTGGCGGCCCTCGATAGGAATCCGCTTGCCGGCTTTCCGGCCGTCGAGAACCACATATTCGCGCCAGGCGCCTTCCGGAACGGAACGCACGGCAACCAGGGAGGGCGTGACGAAGTGCACCCCTTGCGCAAGGCGCAATTGCTCCACCTGGTCGGACAGGCGCGTGACCTGAATCAGTTCCGGGAGGGCCTGTTCTTCCGCCGCAACCCTATCTGCAAGCCAACCCGCGGACACCAGCGCCCAAGCGCCTATAGCCAATGTGCCGAAAGCCCTCACATGGCCCGTATTCCGATAGTTATGGCGAGGCGCTATCATGGCAGCGATGCCCCCTGGATTGCTTCACAAGCCGTTACATTTTCCCTGGCGCCAACCGCGTACACGCGCAAAGTGCGGATACAACCTTAGACGCTTCGCCGGGCCAAAAGTTGCGAGAACACGCGGCCGCCGCGCTGGACGCCGTCGCGGGCGATGAGCGGCTCGAACCCCTCCAGCGCGGCCGCCAGTTCGCCGTCATCGACCGCGTGGCCGGGTTTGAGCGACCTGCGGCCTTCCTCCGCGTCCCGCCGGTGAAACGCCTCGTATGCGACGAAGCCGCCCGGCGCCACGCTTTGACGCACGGCGGGCAGCAGCGGCCGGTGCAGAAACCGGATGACGGTCACCAGGTCGTACCGCTCCGCGGGCAGAACGGGCGAGGCCTTCAGGTCCTGCTCAATCGTTTCCACGCGCACGCCCGAGCGCCGGGCGAGGTCTCGCGCACGCTCCAGCGCATCGGGCAGAACGTCGATCGCATCGACCGCATAGCCCGCCAGTGCCAGGTAGACCGCATCGCGCCCGCTGCCGCAGGCGATGTCGAGCGCGCGGCCGGGAGAAGGCACGTGTTTAGCGTAGCCCGCGACCCGCAATGACAACTGTGGCACGGCTGGCTTGTCCAGCCGTGTGGGAACGTCGCCGACCTCTCCCACGGCTGGACAAGCCAGCCGTGCCACATGCCCCAAGGGCTCAGACGGAGCACATAAGGGCGGCGACGCGGCACCGGCCTGCGCACGGATGCACTCCACGGCCTCCACCAGAAACGGGCTGGGCTGCCACAGCCGCGCACGCGATGGGCCGGACTCACGCAGATCGGACGGAAACAGCGAGACTTCGCGCACAACGTATCCACGATTACGAAGCACGTACGCCGCGATGATCATGACGTCCGGATCGTCGTCGAAGAGGTCGATCGCCGCGCCCTTCGGCGGAAGTTCGTGTGCCCGCGCGGCCAGCTCTTCAAGCGGAATGTTCGCGGCCCCTGCGGCATGGCCTGCGGCAAACGCCGCCTCCGGCCGAACATCCAGTATTGGCCCGTTCCCCCCGCCGGTTGGCATGAGTTACCCCTCCAGCGCCACTTGGGCAAAATTCGCGCGGCGGGTCTCCCGACCCGCCGCGCAAACCGCGAGATCGTGGACCCCAGGCCCTTCTTTTGCGCGGTGGGTCGGGAGACCCACCGCGCAAATCCCGAAGTGGCGCTGTAGCATTACTTGGTCTCCCTGAACCGCGCCTCGTCCCGCACGATGCCCCATCCGATCACGGGATCGGGGTCGCCGGCCTCGGCCTTGCGATACGTGAGGCGGCTGTGGCCGTTCATCTCGGTGAATCGGATCTTACCGCCCGCCGAGAGCACCGTGAGGACTTGCGCATCGTCGTTGATGGGGACCTGGAAATCGACTTCCCGCGCCCTGATCGTCATCCGCGGATCGCCGCTGATCTCGGCCCCTGCGCGGCCGGCCGCAGGCTTGGGGAATGTCACCCTGCCGCCGGTCGCATCGACGCCCAGGCTCGCCCGGCCGCTGATCGACGCGCGGAACTCGACCGACCCGTTCGGCGCGTGGACCTTCGCCTTAGCGCGGCCGCTGATGGCCCCCGTGAAGAACACCTCCTGGGCCTCCAGGCCCGTGGCATCGAGAATCACGTCGCCGCCCAGGCTGCCGATGCGAAGCGTCTTCACCCTTCCGCGAAGGTACACCTGGACCGCGCCGTCCAGCGGTTCGACAACGTACTCGCCCTGCGGACTGTCGATCTTCCGCACCCTGCCGCCGCCGACATCCTGCGCCGGCGCAAGCAGCGCCTCCACGTTCGCTTCCGTCAGCGGAGGCGCAGCCGACGGCCCGCCCGTGGGCGGCATGGGTGCGGCAAGGGCAGCCTCGGCCGACTTCGCCGGCTCGTGCGGCACCCCATCCGCGGGCGTGTCCGCATCGCAAAGATAGTAGGTCACAGCGGCGGAAACCGCGTAGTAGAGCCCTCCCCCGCCAACCGCCAGCATCACCAGAATGGCCGCCCCGCGCAGGAGCGGCTTGACGGCCTGCGACGCCGGCACGCGCGCGGCACGTTCGTCCACCGGCGGAGGGAGTTCGCCGCCGCGCGGCCGGGCAGCATCATCCGCACCGAGCGCCGCGGCGCAGAAAGGGCACTTCCCGGCGCGGGATTCCGCGCGGCTCAAGGGGAACCGACATTTCGGGCACAACCCAACCGGCACGGCTCGACCTCCGACTTCCGCCACTACTATAGCACGCCAGCGGCAATGGTAAAGAACTGGCCAAGCGCATCCCGCATCTGATAAGATGAATCGGCGGCGCTGCGCCGGCAAAGGAAAGCTCGCGATGACGCGTAAACGGGCGTGGGTCGAATACGCCGAGCACCGCTACGCAACCACCTTCGACCGCCACGACGGCCAGGTGGAACTCGAAACCCTCACCGCAACACAGTCCGAGATCGAGCTCATCAAGTACCACATGGTCCGCCACGAGGCATTCCGGGCGGGCGAACCGATTCTCGTCTATAAGGGCCGTTTCGGCGGCTATTTCATCGTCGACGGCCACACGCGGGCACGCGTCGAGTGGGACAAAGGATCAAAGACCATCTTCGCCTCGGTCTACACCTCCTCCGACCCGTCCGTGCCGGAAGAGCTCAACCGGATCGCCCTCGATACGGGCGGCGGCCGCCAACGCCGCATCTCGGAAGTGCCGGTCGTCGACCGCGTCGGCCAAGGCACGCCGGCCTGGGAGAAGCGCAGGCAGGAACTCCTGGCAGAATGGCAGGCCGAGATGCGGACCCACCAAGACGGCCCGTAAGCGATTCGTGAATCGCTGAAAATCCTTCCGGGCATCCGTACGAGGGGCAGAACGTCAACCTGGCCTTCGTGATTGCCCCCGAGCCGGCGACGCTGTCGCTACTGGCCCTGGGCGGGCTGGCGCTGATCCGCCGCCGCAGGAAGT
>Ga0209777_10004779_pt1 | contig 15869 bp, 5 predicted proteins | sample FrelakmetHBP12HB_FD_187147 | JGI IMG/M metagenome (GOLD analysis project Ga0209777, IMG submission 187147) | Freshwater lake sediment microbial communities from the University of Notre Dame, USA, for methane emissions studies -HBP12 HB (SPAdes)... | ecosystem: Environmental > Aquatic >... | reverse complement strand
CGCCGATAGTGATTCCTATTCGCGGTTTACCCATAGAAGAGTTTAAAGCTGACGAGAATCATATCAGCCATTGATTACATTGATTAAAAAAGATTACACGGATTCCCGAGAAAACTTGCGCAATCTTCGTGGAGTTAAAAGGCAAGGTTACGTCTATCTCGATATTATTCGATGGCATTGACTTTTATGCTTGATTTCGAGCGCAGGTCCTTCATCCAGCTTTCGTAATTCTTTTGCGCTACCTTCTGGAAGAGGTAGTCCTGCATATCGTTTTTGAGGTCCGCATAGATGATCTTTTTTGCGGCCTTTTTTTCTTCCACTTTTATGATATGGTATCCGAAATCCGTCGTGATGACTCCGGAAAGTTTTCCCACATCAGTCGAAAAAGCCGCCTTGGCAAAAGCAGGGATCATATCGTCGTAAGTGAAAAAGCCCAGGTCACCGCCCTGTTCTTTGGTCCCGGGATCTTCCGAGTACTTCTTTGCCAGTTCCGGGAAATCTGCGCCGTTTTGAAGCTGCTTTTGGATATCCTGAATCTTTTTCAATGCATCCGTTTTCTCTTGTTGAGTCGCGTTCTTGTTCACTCTTATTAAAATATGGCGGGCTCTCACCTTTTCCGCGCCCGCCTTCTTAAAAAGGCGCGCCATGGCACCGAGTTCATCCTCGCTCCTTTTGTCAAGTCCAAGATTCTTTCCTTCCATTTTTTGCTGTAGCTTGGAATAAAAATCCTTGATCTCGTCTTCTGTCGGCATCTTGGTTTTCGATTTTACTTCTTGGTCGAGGAGCTTCATAACCATCAGCTGGTCCTCTATCCGTTTTTCGAATTTCGGCATAGTCAAATTTCCTTTCTTGAGCTCTGCCTCAAAATCCGCTTGCGAGCCGAACCTCTGCTTTACCTGGTTTATACCCTGCTCTATTTCCCGTTGTGATACCTTTATGTTCTTTTTTTTCGCTTCCTGCTTTGTAAGCCGGTCGTCGATCATCTGGTCAACCACGCGTTGTTTAAGCTCAGCTATCTTTTCCGGCGTCTGCTCGGCAGAAGGGGCGCCCCTTTTGTACTGATCTAGAACGGGCCCGATTATATCTTCAAATTCAGACGACATAATGGGTTCTCCGTTGACTATGGCGATTGTTTTATCTACCATCTTTGCGAAGATATGGCTGGAACTGATTACCAAAAGCCCGGACAGAAAAATAAAACTCAAAACTCTTTTAAGCATACTTGCTCCTTTTTGCCTTATTTTGATTTATTTCGCGTCGCTTTGGCCAGCGGCTGCTTTGACTTTTTTTGTGCCTGGCCGCCCCCAATCATCTGAGAAAGGGCTACCGGCTGGTTTATGGTCACATCCTTAAGACGGTCATAATAAACCTTGAGGCCGTATTTCTTCTTCGCCTCTTCAAGCCACTGGTCAAACTTTGTTTTCTGAAGCATGTTCTGGATATAATTTTTCGCCTCATCAGCCGAAACCGACGGCAAGACTTTTTCGCTGATCTTTTGAATAATGTGATATCCGAACTGCGTCTTGACAATTTCGGAAATCTGGTTAACTTTCAACGGAAACACCGCGTCTTCAAACTCTGGCACGAGGTCACCCTTCTTGAAAGGCCCGATCATGCCCCCTTTAGCGGCAGACATTGTATCCTTTGAGTATTCTTTCGCAAGTTTCGAAAAATCCTCGCCCTTCTTCAGCCGTGCCATAATCATTTTGGCGTCTTCCATGTTATCAACCAGGATGTGCCTTGCGGTAATTTCAACCGGCCGGATAAAATCTTTCATATTTTCAGCATAATATTTTTCAACTTCCTGGGCAGAAGCGGCAATCTTTTGAGCGTTAAGCCTCTTGACATAAAGCTCCATCGATAAACTTTCCTGAAAATCCCTCAAACGCCTTAACTGGTCCTTTTTGAAATCGTTCAGCGCCGTAACGTACTCCTTTGACTTTTTTATGCCTTCCTTTTTTGCCGCCTCAAGAACGACCCTTTCGCGTATGAGAAGGTCGAGAAATTGCTTTTTCCCCGCGTCAGTGCTAAGGAAACCGGCATAACTTGAGGGCGCCTCCTGCATTCTTTCTTCGAGCATCTTTGCGGTGATTTTATCACCGCCGATTTTTGCTATTATCTCGTTTTTTTTGCCACAGGCGCAAAAACAGCATAAAAAGGCCAAACCGATACTCATTAAATTCTTCATTTTTCTCCTGGTGCGTCTTAATTTATAAAACTGATATTAACAAATTTTAATTCACAAGTCAATTCAACAAAGAAGGAGATTTCTCAGCTCTTTTTCAGCAATTTCAGGTGGCGATCGATATACCAAAATATGCCTAAAATTAAGACTATCCCTATAAGCAGGTCAAATTTTTGAAAATAGACCTTAATGGAGCTCCAGTTTTCGCCCAACTGTTTCCCGATCCAGGCAAAGGCAAAGCACCATATGAACGAACTCGCGGTGGTATAAATGATAAAAGACCACATTTTCATCTTTGAAATACCGGCAGGAAATGAGATAAACGCCCTTATCACAGGAAGAAATCTCCCCACAAAAACGGTTACCTCGCCGTGATTTTTAAACCATTTGTCCGCAAGGTCGAGATCGTGATGGGAAATAAGCACGTATTTGCCGTATTTTAGTATCCACGCCCTTCCTCCCCAAAGCCCCGCGTAATAGGCAGCTATAGAACCTAAAAGACATCCCAGAGTTCCCATGAAAACAGCCGGCCAGAAATTAAAAACGCCATTCGTAGTAAGATATCCGGAAAAGGGCATTATAACTTCTGAAGGAAGCGGGATGCAGGCACTGCCTACGGCCATAAGTAAAACAAGGCCCCAGTAACCCATTTTGTTTATAATTGAAATCAAAAACAGTGATAAAACCGTAAGTATTTTGGTAAACAAGCGTCCTCCTTGAAATTCTTAGCTTGGGAAGGAAAGTGAATATTACATATTTATTGTAATAATGTCAAAAATGAACAGAGTTGAAACTAATGAAAAAAAAGTGTAAGATACTTGAATTCAGCAGTTGGGCGTTAGCAGTTAGGAAAACCAAAGGAGAAACTGATGAGTGGCAGCGTGAAACTGAATTATGCGAATTGTCTGAAGGCCTTTGTCGGCCAAGGCGGGCTGGATATTGAAGAGCTCAAAGCGCTCGAGACTTCTGTCCTCAAAGCCAATGAATCCATCCAAAATATGAAAAGACAGGGAAAGCTCGGCTTTATGGAACTTCCCTACAAGGAAACCGGTGTCAAAAATATTAAGATCGCGGCAAAAAAAGCCGTCAAAAAATTTGAAAACTTTGTTGTTATAGGCATAGGCGGTTCAGCGCTCGGCAATATAGCCCTTCAGCAGGCGCTAAGGCACCCTTTCTGGAACCTGCTGGATAAGAAAGCGCGCAAAGGCGGTTTGCGGCTATTTGTGCCGGATAACATTGATCCTGATTTGATAGCGGGCCTTTGCGACGTCATTGACGTCAAGAAAACGCTTTTTAACGTCATATCGAAGTCGGGCTCTACAGCCGAATGCCTTGCCAACTATTTTGTTCTGAAAAAAATACTTCAAAATAAAGTCGGAAAAAACTACCCGCGTCACATTATAATCACGACCGACGCGACTAAGGGCTACCTAAGGGAGGCCGCCCTAAAGGAAAAAATTCCGAGTTTTGAAGTGCCGTCAAATGTCGGCGGCAGGTTTTCAGTTCTTTCTCCGGTGGGTCTTGTTTCAGCGGCATTTTCAGGCATTGACATAGAAAAACTGCTTTTTGGCGCAAGACGGATGGACGAAAAATGTTCGACAGGCGAGATTTTCAAAAACCCCGCGGCTTTATACGCCCTTATCCAGTATCTTTATTACTGGAAAGGAAGGCCGATTTCCGTAATGATGCCTTATTCAAATTCTCTTTACGGCATCGCCGACTGGTACCGCCAGCTGTGGGCCGAAAGTTTAGGGAAAAAAACCAACAGGAAAAATAACAACGTCTTTGTCGGGCCCACTCCGATAAAAGCTCTCGGGGCGACAGACCAGCACTCGCAGGCGCAGCTTTACATCGAAGGGCCGCAGGATAAGGTCATCGCCTTTCTTTCAGTCGATAAATTCGCCGAGAAAGTGAAGATCCCTCCCTACGACAAACACTATCTTGGGGGCAAAAGCTTGAACGAGCTTATCAAGGCCGAGGAAGAAGCGACGCGCCTTGCCTTGACTCTTGAAGGCAGGCCGAACCTTACGATATCGATGCCGGAAATCTCAGAAGAAACAGTCGGCCAGACACTTTATCTGCTGGAGCTTGCTACCGCTTACGCGGGAGAGCTTTTCGACATAAATGCGTTTGACCAGCCGGGAGTTGAGCTTGGCAAACAGCTTACCTATGCTTTGATGGGAAGGCCCTGCTTTGAAGATAAGAAGAACGAAATTGAACGGAAGTTATCAAGCTCTAAAAGCTCGACTTATATTGTGTGATAATGTGCCAACCACCGATGCAACCTGTCCGCCTGAGGCCGAGGTTTGGAGGTTGGGAGGAAAAAAGTGAGAATAGTTATAAAAGCGGGAACTAACTTACTGACAACAAGAACTGGCGAAGTTGACCGCAAGAGAATTTTTGCCCTGGCGAAAGAAATCGCCGATCTCAGGAAACAAAATAATGAAGTTCTTATTGTAACCTCAGGCGCCATAGGCGCTGGTCTGGGCAAGCTAAAAATCAGCAGAAAACCTTCTTCGTTGAAAGAAAAACAGGCTTTTGCCGCTATCGGCCAGCCCCTTTTGATGGATATATATCAGGACGCATTTTCCGCGCTCAAAATCAACGTCGCCCAGGTTCTTTTGACGAGGCATGATTTTGACGAGAGGCAAAAATATGTTAATGCGCGAAACACCTTGTCGTCGCTTCTTGAGCTAGGCGCCGTTCCGGTAATAAACGAAAACGATACGGTCGCTGTCGAGGAAATAAACTTTGGCGATAACGATACGTTATCGGCTCTCGTGGCTTCTGCCGTTTCGGCCGACTGGCTTGTAATTCTAACCGACGTTGAAGGTTTGTATAAAGGCGTTCCCGGAAAAAGCGAGTTGATTAATTACGTTGAAAAAATATCTCCCGAAATCGAACGATACGCATCCGGAACTTCATCCAGCGGCAAGGGCGTCGGAGGAATGAAAACGAAAGTTCTTGCGGCAAAAATAGCAACTTCATCGGGAATAAGAACAGCGATCGCAAACGGACTTGAGAAAGACATAATCGCAAAAATCATAAAAGGCGAAAAACGCGGAACGGTTTTTGCGCCCCAAAAAGCCCTTGAGGCAAAAAAACATTGGATTGCTTTCGGATCAAGCTGTAAGGGTCAAATTATGGTGGATGAAGGCGCGGCCAAGGCGCTCTTGAAAGGAGGAAAAAGTTTGCTTCCTTCGGGCGTTATTAGGACTCAAGGAGGGTTCGACTCCGGAGATACCGTAAGCATACTTGATTCCGGAGGAAAAGAGATAGCCAGGGGGGTCGCAAATTATTCCTGCGAGGAAGTTGAAAAAATAAAAGGCAGGAAGTCGGCAGACATCAAGAAAATCCTTTCGAAATATTCTACGGATGAAGTGATTCACAGGGATAACTTGGTAGTTCTGGAATGGCTTACTGAGCTGGAAGACACTCTGTAATCTTACGCCTAAAAAGCTGCATTTTGCGGTAATAAACATATGCCTTGTCAAACCCGGTCAATCCCTCCAGGGGGGATGGGACCAACCGGGTTTGTTTTGCAAGGTTTCAAAGCTGCAAAACTATAACTAACATGTTAAGCAGCTGATAATATTCCTCTAACCGCTTCTTCGGCTGCGGTAAAACTCTCAATTGCAGCCCTTGATTTTCTTTCGATCTTCAGCAATTCTATCCCGTTTTCCATTCCTTTCGCAATGCCTGAGAGCTCGGCTATAGCCATAACCCTCTCCGCGGAGTCATTTGATTTGACCCTGCTCATTATTTCAGTAAACTTTCCATTCAGCACGCCAAGATTTCTTTCAATTATCATCTTGCCTGCATTCTCTCCCAAGACCTTCGATGTTTCTTCATCGCTTTCCAAGTTCAATTTCAGGCGATTATACGCTTCATAGATTGCCAAGACGCCCCGGCCCGCCACGCTGTCTTCTTTTACGTTCAGCGTGACCGTATCCCCGAACAGCAATTTTTCAAATTCATCCAAGTCAGTGATGTTATTGGCGATGCGCTGGCCGAAACCGTATCCTCTTGCGTACGCCTGTTTGGGAGTCAAACCTCTTCCCAGTGTGATTAGCCCCTGCAAAACTCCCAGAAAGTCCTTATTGAAGACTCCTTCCTCGCCGGCACTTTCGGTGTAAGACACCATCCTAATTCCGTGACTGTCCCCGTCTTCAGGGACAAGATTTATGTCGTCCGCTCCGCTGCTTTTCAAAAGATAGCACAGGTATTTCAGCATTTCGTCTTTCCCTAATCGGTTAAGCTCGCCAACCGAAACATTTATGAGGTCTGCACCTTTGCAAACCCTTTCTTTCTCCAAAGCCGTCCCTCTGACCGCTATCTTGAAGCCCTCCGACGCTACGCGCCTTTTCGCGTCCAGCGGGACATTGCCCTCATCGCCAAAATCAAAATATACCAGCTTCTTTTTTCTTTCGCCTTTAAGATTGACGTCAAGGATTCTTTTCAATTCTGCCGCAAATTTCGCAAGCTCTGACCAGTCGCCGTTTTCTTTAACAACGAGGCCGCTGACGTCAACGCTTATTCCGTCAAACACATTCAGCCACGAAGATATTCTATATGCGATTTCCGGATACGAATTGCAATCGCTTACGTTGACTTTGCCGCACGACAAAACAAGCGCATTCACAAAGTCCTTGGCAAAGGCAACCAGCTTTTCGCACTGAACGTGTTTTGCATATTCTATGAAACGCGCCACATGAAGGTCTTCCAAGGAAGGTTTTTCGCCTTTGCTGATTTCGCGGGCCATGATGAGCGTCTCCTTTTTTGGCAAAGCATATTTATTGCAGCGGGCTTCTATATCCGATAACTGTTCAGGTGAAAGAAGGATGTAGATCTTCTTTATGATGCCAAGCTCCGCGTCCTTAAAGGAATCTATTTTGTCCTTTGAAAGACGGCCGTTATATGTCGAACATTCGTCGTATGATTCTTCAATTTCTTTCAAAATCATTCCCCTTTGAATTTCATCTTTGACGAATTCGTTCGCCAGCGCTTTGAGGTCGATAAAAGAATAATCTATCAGGGAAGCGCCTTGATCTTGTGCCCACGGCAATAAACCCGTCAACTCGACCATTTCGCTGTTTTCAAAATGCTGGCGGATCTGAGCGACAAAACTTCTTGCCGAGTTAATGTTCCCGAGCCGGTTAACCCCCAAGGACCCGATCCCCGCCCTAACCGAAAGAACAGTGTTTTCGTTCGTCCGCGCCGCGTTTTTATCGGAGGGTTCCTCATCGGCCTCAAGTTTAATACCGTACGCTTTAACAAGCTCGCTCAAGAAAAGTTCCGTTTTCTCCTGGTCCATAGAAAGAATCATTTCAGAGTTCTTGTTGAACTCTGTGTTTTCGCCGTGATTCTCCCACTTATATACCCGGCCTTTGAAGTCCACCGCGCAGGGTTCGAACGCCTTTGTATGGAAATTCTTTTCCCCTCCGACCCTTTTGGACAATATTCCTTCTTCGAGTTCGCGGATGACCTTTCTGCCCCCGTGTTCAAGCAGGAGTTCTTCAAAAGTTCCGTAATTATTAAGCCGTTCTGCCGTGGCAGCGTCTAATTTCATCACCTGCTCTTTTGAAACGGCAAAATAAAGCACGGGCACGCAGGCGTTGGCGAACCGGCCTGAGACCACTTCTCCGTAAACATCAATCAGCACGACTGTTTCCGCATCCAGCGGTACGTCTATTTTGCCGAAGCTTTGTAATTTAGCCGTGTCCGCATCTTTGGCCAACATAGCGATTCCCAACACTTTCTGGCCCAGAGCTGACATTTTTAAGAGCATTTCCGTAACTTTCTTGGGTTCCCGTGATATGATTTGCACGAAAGTTTTTCCCCGAAGATTATTCGGATTTTCACCGGCCCGCGTTTCTTCCCCGGCAATTTTTCCCGCGGTCTTGGCGCTGAACGTCGCGGGACTTGACACTTTCATCGCATTCAGCCAAGACATAACGTTTGACCTAAAGTGCGCCATATTTCTTTTATCCCAGTAATCGATGAGTTTTTTCAGCACGATTATTATACTGCCCAATTTAATCAGTTCCCCCAGCGGTTTTTCGCCGAGGGAGCGGGGTGTCGTTTCAGGAGACGGGACCACCATTTTTGCGCTTTCAGCTGGCTTGCTTATTTTTACAATCCAGCCCCATGTGCCTGTTTGATGAACCGGACTTTCGTATGCTTCTTCTATTGAATCTACTCCAAATCCGTGGTTTTCAAATATCTTCTGAAGCTTTGCCTGATCGGGAAAGTTTTTCATCGCATCAAGTTTGATTGTTAAAAACCTAAATTGTTCAAAAACTTTTTGCCAATCCGTGGTTGGTTCTCCTTTTATTCGAATCCTTGCTTCGTCAATGAGTTTGCAAATCTCTGGATCGTAATGGACAGATTCTTTCAGTTTCGACACTGAGCTGAGACCCTTTTCTAGATCTTCGTAAATTTTGATGAGTTGTTCGTAATCCTTATATGCCTCACGGGTTCCAAAATAGTTTGAGGTGTTGGGATGATGAATAACAAAGATACCTCGTGCACCTGGCTTCATAATCCGATAGAGTTCAGCCATGGTTTTTTCCACATCTGAATATTCCAAGGAATACTGGCCGAGAATGCAGTCAAAATATTTATCACGAAAACTGGTCTCTTCTGAGGTCATCTGCAGAAACTTAATATTTGACGGAATTGATGAGGCTTTCATTTTTGCATTATCAATCGCAAAAACTTCTGAATCCGGAAATGCTTCTTTAGCAAGTTTAGCGATAGCAAACCAGCCTCCAGTTCCAACGTCTAATATCGTTTTCGGCGTTCCTTTCCCGCTGTATCTTAACTGCTCCAGAGCTTCAATCCAGAGTGTTTTGGATTGCATAACGGGATTTGCTGGCTCTCGCCGATTCTCATTCCAAAAGTCGCCCCATAACTCGTTTCCTTGTACTTCCTTATTCCCTTCTCCCTGCATGATGGTCGGGGCACCTTCATTTTGCGACAGCGGCGCGTTGCTCGTCTCCGTTTTCATTACGGTATTTTGGTCAGGTCGCATTTTCTCTTCGAGGGCTTTTTCCCAAGTCGCAAAATCGGGAGTTCCAAATTCGATAACTGTGCCATCTTTTGCCGAGCTATCATCAATTTTAAATTGTTCTTCCTGAAGAATCTTCTTTTTGAACAGAGAATTAATAAGCGCTAATCCCTGCGGCAAAAAACAACTCGTGGAAAAAGACGTAAAGCCCAGCGCATAAATGTATAAAACCCAGTAATAACATATATTCAATGCGTATCCTTGGCGATGGAAATTAAAATCGGTCTTAATTTGCTCAATGACCGGAACCTTATTTTCCGGAATTTTATAGCATAAAGTTGTCATCTCATTATCATCGATATAAAGCACCAGTTTATCTTCCACTATATCTTTCTTAACGACTATGTCTGGAGATATTCGTATTGTCAGCTTGATTGCTTTATCAACGAGTGGTTTTCCTTCTTCCGGGTTTCGATGCGCAAAGAACGCGATCTTCTTGAAGTCCGTTCTTGAAATTTCGCCTGATTGTTTGGACTTTGTCAATAAATCTTCCGCTTCTTGCTGTGAAATCGTATTTTCAGATTTGTTTGCGCTTTCTTGTTCAATCGATTCCTCGGCACCTTGGCCGATATCGTTTTTCTGCGCGGATACGGTTTCGGGAGGGACTTCGCTCGAAGGAGTATTGGCGTTTTCTTTTGAGTCCGATTTGGGCTGAACTTTTATATCAAGTATTTTTGCCCTATGAACCTTGACTGCCCATCCGATCAACTCACTTTCATCATTTTTTATTATTTTTATAGAATCTACGAACAAGCCGTTTACTTCCATTAACGTCCTGATTTTTCCTTCATCCGAAAAAGTCTGCATCGCCTTTAATTCCAGCTCGGAAAGCTGCAACGTCTTATTATTATTTAAGATCAGCTCCCTAAGTTTTTCTGCGCCGTCTTTGGCTCCGGCAAGATTTTTCTTATATAATTCCAATGCTTCAACAATAAATCTTCGTTGATTGTTTAGAACGATTTGGTTGAACTGGTCATTTGACGATCGGCCGACTATGTCTGAGACGCACATAATGGCCTCTATGGTTTGGGGCGGCAGTTTCATCAGATACTTTTCAAATTCTTCGGGAGGGATTTCTTTCAGGAACTCCATAGAGAATTCATCGTAGAACTCCTTTGCTAGTTTATAGTATTCATTGCGACGCTCTATTTCTTGGGCGATCAGGGATTTCGGATGGTGAATCACAAATATGCCAGGAGCCTCGGGTTTCATAATTCTGTTCAGTTGGCTTAAGGATTCGCCAATGTCCGAATATTCCAAGGCGAATTGGCTGACAACGCAGTCAAATCGTTGATCTTGAAAACAGATGTGCTCCAAATCGCATCGAGAAAAGTTTATTCCGTTTGGAATTAGCTCTCTTTTGATTTTCGCGCTGTCTATCGCAAAAACATCGGCATCCGGAAACTCTTGCCTGACAATCCTTGCAACCGGAAACGTTCCCCCCGTTCCTGCATCCAAGAATGTCTTAAAAGGCAAAAACCCTTCCTTTTTCTTCATGGATTTGAAAGTGTCACGCCAAAAAGATTCTGTAAATTCCGGGGCAGAATATTTTAGCTGAACTTGCGAGTCGGCCCACACCTCATCCCAAAGGTTCTCATTTTCCTTGCGGAGGCGTGGTGAAACATATTTCATTATTTTATCCTTTCTAATTGTTGCGAACGGTTTTGTTTTATCAAGGCAAGTTTTCCAATTATCAAAATTCATTTCTTTCAAGTGAAAATCCGCATATTTGCGTGTCTCGCCTTTTCTAGATCTGAATTGAACTCCTCTGACTGAAATTTCCTTTATCTCATTATAGAATTTGGCTCCGGTTCCGTTCTGATTTTGCCATTCTCTTGTAGGGACCCGATTAGTCCCCGTGATATTGTTGGTAATAGCTTTGCGAATACCGCAAATTCCCCCGAAATATAATAACAAGCAGCGAAGCAGCCGCGACGCCAAGCCATTCCCTTCCCACTCCGATTTCGTTGACGTAATGGTTATTTCCGGCATATCATCCTTGCTATCAGTATGAATCTCAGACGCCATTTCATTGCCTATATAGAGAGTGGCAAGCATATCGAAGCTTCCCCCGTGTTTTTTTGCTATTTTTGCAATTATATTCCGTTTTGCATCAAGAACTATAGTAACTATTTTCGCGTCCTTGATTTGTTTTGCCTCTTCGCCACACTTTTCAGGCGTTTTGGCGATTAGGTCAAAGTCATTTGCATCTAATCTTACTTCTTCAAGAGCATTTTCGTCTTTTGCTGACTGAAGCTCTACAGTCAGCGGGGCTTCGGGATGATTGACGTTGTATGCTTTATGCGACGACACCGCTGCTTCAAATATTGTTTCAAACGCTTCTTGTACTTCTTTGGACATGTTTTCAATGTTTTCAAGCACCGACACGCCGGCAGCTTTTACGGCCCCATCAATCGCCACATTTATAACACGTAATATGTCCTTCGCCCCAGTCATGCGTATATTCCAGACATCTATGCCTGCATTTTTATGTTGGCTCACAAATACGCCCGCCGGCAGAGATACCGCTTCTTCAAAAGCAAGAGGTATGTCCTGTTTCATTAAATACCACACAGTTTTAGCGAGTTTTATTAATCTTGGAGCTTCTTCCTTTGGCGCGAAGTTTATCTCGCAGTCGCGCCTGGCGAAATAACATCTCAAGTATTCTTTAAAGTTCTCATCATATTCCAGATTCAATCCTTCTGCCTTTTTTTGCAGTATCCCCTCATTGATATTTGCCGGATCTTTTGTGAATTCTTCAAAAGGGATACCTGCTTCCTGAGCAAGCTGTTTCACAAATTCATCGGCGGTAATTTCTCTTTTTGGGAACAGATTCGTAAATTCTTCTGCCAGTTTCAGCCAGTTTGCGGGCAGTTCAAGTTCGGGATGAATTGTTTTGAATTCTCCGTAGGTTTCAGGAAGGGTTAAGACCGCATCATTTGTTTGTTTGGAAAGTTCTTGCTGCACCTGCTTTATTATTGGATTAAGGAAATCTCGATGGTATTTGTAAAAGTCGTGACTTAACCCAAAATCCGTGCAGGTAGTGGAAATGACCCCATTATTAAACAGCCGTCTGTCATGAAACTGAATTCTAAACTCTTCTAAAAACCCGTGTGGATTTGTAGAATCGCCGAAGAGCTGTGAAGATCCGGGTTGTTTATCAAGTGTTTCAAGTAACGTTAAAGGGTAATAAGCTTTAAGAACCGAAAAATCCCAGCACTTAGGGCCCTGCGCGTTTGGGGCTCGTTTTGACTGTTCTAGTTTTGTTTCGATATATAGGGGAAGTTCAATATTGACCTGCTTAATAATCGGTTCAAAGAAACCACGATGTTTTTTATAGAAGTCAGGATTTAACCCTAAATCGGCGCAGGCAGTAGTAATGACCCCATTATTAAACAGCAGTCTGTCATGAAACTGAATTCTAAACTCTTCTAAAAACCCGTGCCGATTCGCAGGGTCGCCAAAAAGCTCTCGAGAACCGGGTTGTTGGTCAAGTTCTTTGAGCAGCGCAAAAGGATGATTAGCTTTAAGTAGCGCCAAATTCCAGCAAGCCGGACCCTCATCAGCAGTGATACGTTTTGAATTTTCAAGTATTTTTTTGACATGCTTGGGTAGTTCCCTGTTAACCTGGTCGATAATCGGATTAAAGAAATCAGGATGTTTTTGGTAAAAGCTAGCCTCTAACCCAAAATCGGTACAGGTAGCGTTAATGCCTCCATTATTAGACAGCAGTCTGTCATGAAACTGAATTCTAAACTCTTCTAAGAACCCGTGCCGATTCGCAGGGTCGCCAAAAAGCTCTCGAGAACCGGGTTGTTGGTCAAGTTCTTTTAGCAGCGCAAAAGGCTGATTAGATTTAAGTACTGTTAATTCCCAGCAAACAGGCCCCTGTCCGTTAAGTACACGTTTTGAATCTTCCAGAATTTTATTAAATCGCGATACAATAGCAGATAATAAAACTTGATCCTGAGGATTTGCTTGAACTTCTTCATAAAACTCATTAATTAATTCTTTCGGGCCTAGTATGCTCAGATCGGTTACATCACCTGGCGCCTCCAGCATATTGCCGGGGGCGGCATTCAAGTTTTCTTCCTCTTGAGCTGCCTGTTCAATCGTCATTTCTTCAGATCGGGCGTTTTTGTTTTCCTCTTTTGTTTTTATAAGTTCAGCAATATGCCCATAGGTCAAATTCTTGCCTTGCTTGGCAAGCTCATCCTTCAACTCCTGTATTTCTGCCGGAGCTATTCCTGAAAAATTGGCAAGTTTTGCTGGATCTGCGATCTTATCTTTTGAACGCAGTGCCTTTTCTCTAAGCTGTTCATCCGATAGCTTTTCCCATTCTTTGCAGGATTGTATGATTTTGAAAGCTCTATCATCAGAAATTTCAACACAAAACTTATTCCCTATTGTACTTTTTAGTTCTATAATAGACCTGATTTTGTCCCTGAAACTGCCGGAATAGTTCTTCGCCATGAAAAAAATGTCAGATCGGCTAAGTTTTAAACCTTTTTGACTTGCAAATCGTTCAATAATCGGATAAAGTTTAATAATTCCTTTATATTTATTAGGGTACCCTTTGGCTAACAAGAAAATATCGGATCGGGAAAGGTTTAATCTCTTTTTTTTCGAATACTTTTCAATAGCCGGGAAAAGCTTAATAATTTTTTTATAATTTTTGGGAAAGTATCTGGCTAAGTAGGAAATGTAGCATGGAGATAGAGTTATTTTTCGGGTTTTCGCCGCATATTCCTCTATTTTAGAGTAAAGGCCAATGATACGTTCAAAGCTCCTAGGATAATTTTTAGCAATAAAGAAGATCGCCCCCGGAGCTATAGAAATTCCGTTTTTTTCAGCATAAAGTTTTATATCAGGGCATGAATCAATAACAGATTTATACCTATTAGGATAACGTCTAGCCAATAATAAAATATCGTTTTTTGAAAGCTTTAATCCTGCTCCCTCGGCATAGTTCTTTATATCCAGAGAAAGTTTTATATCTGTCTTTGCTCTGTCAACTGATGTTTTGGACAATTCTTCAAAAGCATCTCTTCCGAAAACTGCTATTGCCTCATCAGCTTCTTCCTTTTGCTGATCAGAAATATTCTTATAGTTATTTGGCGCCGATTCACCTAACCCTTGTTTTACTGTTTCAATGGCTTTTTTAATGGAAAACCCGTTCCTTACCAGCCCCGCTATTCTGTTTAAACTAAAAGCAACCATCGGATCTTTTCTAGCAATTGAAAGTAGTTTCATAATGTCATGTTTTGCTAAATTATTTTGTGCGAGTTTTTCATTTCCGAGAGGTTTTCCTTCCTGATCAAATTTGCTCTCTGCATTGATCATTTTAGGTTCTGTCATAAGAGGTGCGGTCAAACCGCAATTCATACATTCATACTCCGCTTTTGCTTCATTTTCGTAAATATTTCGACCGCCGCATTCCGGACAGATCCCAATCTGGAATGAATCCGTTTCATCTGTCATATCCACTGATTCTATTATTGCTTGTTCGCCTGTGGTCAGCGGGGCTTCGGGATGATTGATGTTGTGCTCTTTATGCGATGACACCGCTGCTTCATATATTGTTTCAAACGCTTCTTTCACTTCTTTGGACATGTTTTCAATGTTTTCAAGCACCGACACGCCGGCAGCTTTTACGGCCTCATTAATTGCCTCATTTATATTATGTAATATGTCTTTTGCCCCAATCATGCGTATATTCCAAACATCTAAACCTTCATCTGCATGACCATGCCCGCTCACAAATACGCTCGCCGGCAGAGACACCGCTTCCTCAAAAGCGAGTGGTATTTCCTGTTTCATTAAATACCACACAGTTTTGGCGAGTTTTATTAATCTTTGAGCTTCTTCCTTTGGCGCGAAGTTTACCTCGCAATCGCGCTTCGCTAAATAGCATCTTAGGCATTCTTTAAAGTTATCGTCATAGGATAGATTCAATCCTTTTACTTTTTCTTTCAATATCCTTTCATTGATGTTTGCCGGATCTTTTATGAATTCTTCGAAAGCGATACCTGCTTCCCGAGCAAGCTGTTTCATAAATTCGTCAGCGGTAATTTCTCTTTTTTGGAACAGATTCGTAAATTCTTCTGCCAGTATCAGCCAGTTTTTAGACAAGTCAAGTTCGGGATGGTTAAGGCGATATTTGTAGTAGGTGCCGGGAAGAGTAAACGGACCTGAATGATCCTCTTTTAATTTTGGTGTTGATGTTTTAAGAGGTTTCTTCTTTGCCCAGATCAAGAGCGGTATGCCGTCCTGATATAATGATTTGATATCGGTAAAACCTGCTTTCTCTAGCGCAGGCAAATAAATATCTGCTTCTGCTTTGCGGTTATCTTTCCCTCTGTGGCCTTCTGCCCATATGCCGGGTTTAATTAAAATGGTTTTGCCCGCCTTTAAAACTTTAAATGCCTGTTCAAACGCACTTTGCGCCTTTTTAAGAGATTCCCCCCTTAAAGAAAAATTGAGCTTAGTAATATGAGCTAAACTCTCATTAAACAATACTAAGTCGCAGCTCTCTTTGGAAAAAGGCAGGTCAAAAGCATTACCTGCTTTCATTTCAATTTTGTTGTTACTATCAATCCTATAGGGCTGTCGATC
>Ga0209777_10004778_pt1 | contig 15871 bp, 23 predicted proteins | sample FrelakmetHBP12HB_FD_187147 | JGI IMG/M metagenome (GOLD analysis project Ga0209777, IMG submission 187147) | Freshwater lake sediment microbial communities from the University of Notre Dame, USA, for methane emissions studies -HBP12 HB (SPAdes)... | ecosystem: Environmental > Aquatic >... | reverse complement strand
CCCAGTGATCACCAGGACGCAAGTCGGCAGTCACAATTTGTGTCCAGCCGCGAAAGAAACAGGCTTCGACCATCTTCTCTAGTCGAACGCCGAGCATTATCTTGCCCCAACCTTTGGATTCAGTCATTACTTCTCCTTTTTGAAATCCATTTTGGTTTCAACCCTGGCAGCTACTTTTGCTTTGTTAGCCTCATCATGCTGCACAACCAAAAGATGCTCCAAGGTTTTCTGAATAATCTTGAACGATCCACCAGGAAAAGAGAACGCCACAAAAGTCCCATCTGCTACCACATTGACATTCACTTCCTTCATCCCTGCGTCAATTGCCTTTACAGTTTCTTGTGCCATATTAACTTCTCCTTATCTCATGAGCTGTTATGCTCATACGAAACCCAAGAAATACTGGGATTGATTCCGCTTCGTCTTCCGGATAGCGGTCATATATTGGAACTTCACTATTACCTGTAATCTCACGTATACCGTAAGCAAGTAACCCACTGGCATCCAGATACTTTTCAGTTTCCAGCAGAGCTGTCAATATTGTCGTACGATGAGTAGCAATCAAGCCACGTGTAGTATCCCAATCTGTAAACTTTTCTATGAGAAGAAAAGGTATTGTCCACACCACTTCCCATTGAGATTGTGCATTGGAAGCATGGAATACTTCTGCAGTCTCAATGTTTATGTATGGGGCTTTAGCATTACCTTGGTCAAGGATACCCCAATCATTTATCACAACGTCACCTGTGCTGAATATGGATGTCAGTCGCAGTAGTTCACGTTGAAGATCGGCCTGTAATACAGCTTCAGTCATTATGTACCTTCGCCAGTACCGAATATTATAGCCCTATAACCTGCAACTGCGTTCTTTATCATGCCAGCAGTTTCAAGATGGACTTGGTCTAACGCTCGAGCCGTAAATGGATTAGGTCTAGTTCCGGGATGTTGAACGTAACCTTTACCAATTACCAGTAAATCCCTGTCAAGCAATCCACCACCCATAATGAGTCGTGTTTGCTGTCCACCAACTTTAGGAACAATGACTTCCATATAATCATTCTCTTCCCAAATAAAGTGGAGTGCGCCGGCATTCTTAGCCCGTATTCGGTGAGGCTTGGTTCCTTCGATAATGAACGCTCCAAGAGGCTGAGGGATATAACCACGTATCCCGACTTCGCCTTCTTCCTCATACGTTTGATACCTAATGCCTCTAGCAAACTCCCCAGTTCTTTTCGGGGCATAATCCCTAGCTATCTCAACCCAACGTCTGCCAATCTCTCTAATCTGTTCACGACGCTTATTGGACAACCATCGGCCAGCAGTTATAAACCGACCCTTGAGTGAACGTAGTTGGCTAAAATCAATTTCAATAACAAAAGGCATTTAGACATCCCATTCTTCGAACACATTTTCAAAAGCTTTGCGTTCGAATATCGGGGTGACAGGATTACCAGACTGATCAATATCTCTAAAGCCAATTTTGCCAACTGTACTATGAGTTCGTGGAACACCCATTATTTCCCAGCCATCAGCATGGGTAAGGATGAAATCTTCAACGTCTGTCATGATAATGCTAAAACGACTTTTGCCAGGAGTCTTTGCGGTAGGTCCAAACCTACCTGACCCATTGATACCTTCAGCAATCGAGGCCACTTCCTCGTTGGTAAACATAGCAAGTGACAGCATGACATCAGGTTGCACAACTGGAATTGCAAAACCTTGCTGTGCCAAAATACCATTTATCAGACTGCTAACCTCATCAATCAAAATTACAACTTGACCAAGGCTAGGTCTGTCAGTAGTTAGAAAAGTTCCAACACCATTAGCGTAACGTGGAACAAGGGTTGCTACTCCAGAAGGTGAGCCATAAGAATTAGCGGCTATTCCAGAAGGTATGATTGTCCCCGAAAATATGGAACCAGTTACCAGTGGATCAGCACCAGTGACTGTAACCTTGATTGGATTTGTAAAGCTATAACCGGATTTCTGATTCCAAAAGTATAAGTCACCCGGATCTAATGAAAATTGAACAAAGCCAAACGCATCAGTATAACCGGATGTTACAACACTAACTCCGGTCAAGTTGGTGCTAATCCACACTAAGACATTATCAAGTGGATTAGCACCGTCATTGACAGTAGCACTCCAAGGAATGGCTGCCACGTTTACTCATCCTCGCCCTTGAGCAAGAACCAGACATCTACGCTACAACCGTCGTCAGCAGCTTCCACTAGGATATTCACAATATCATACACTAGGGAACCGCCATAAGCTCCAGCTATTGGAGCACCGGAGTTGTCACAAAATTGCTGACTTGGACGGAACCAACCACTGGTATTAGCATTAGACAGTACGAGGATATCTCCAGCAGGAACATTGCTACCTTTGCTGGATATCGTGACGACAGTAGTACCAGGGCAAGTATCATTATATCTGACATATACGCCAGCTATCTCTCCAATAAGCGTAATCTTACTGTCAGCATCATTAGTACTTGCCCCAGCACCACCAGCAGTAATACCTGAATTGATTGGGCCGCATAACCTCATTTTGGACCTCCTGGCTTGTGGATAAATGGAGTAAATCGCTTTACAGATTCATCCTTAGCCTCGTCCTTATCTTTGACAACCTTGGTATCAGCAACTTTAGCTTCAGCCTTAGCTTCTGATCGAGCTTCCTTGGCTTTTTCTTTCTTGTCAAGCTTTTCTTGCGCCAGCTCTTCTGCCTTTATGGTTGTTGCATCGGGCCTGACACGAACTTCCAAGCAGTACTCTGGCAATAAGGCTTCCTTCTCCATACCAGGCGTTACAGGTGTCCACTCATTCTTAGTATATATCACACCACCAAGAATGTTGGCAGTTGGGAAACGATATTCCTGTTTCAATTTAGCTTCAATCATAGATGGGCCTCCTTATGCAACACCCAAAGTAAATCCTTGACCACCGATAACATACCAGTAACCACCAAAAGCAATCACTTTGATATTATTCCCGATGACTGTGCCAAAGGTAGATTTCACTTTGCCAGATCCACCATTACCGAATCCACCAGTAACAGCTACAGTATGTGCCTGAGCTGTCAAGGAGACAATTGTGAGCTCCTTGAAATCATCAGTGACTGTTGTTGGATTTGCCAGAGTTGCCGCAATAGCACTACCCTTATTCAAAGTGACAATGCCACTTTTGACAGTGATAGCACCATCACCTGTTAGAGCTTGAGTAACCTCAATCTCTGGGATAGCCTGAGTTCCAATTAGAATTGAATCAACATGTAAATCAGTTAGATTGGTCATGGCATCTCCTTATGCTATCGCAGCCGCGTTCATCTGCAAAATATACCACTTACCATTGAACGCTACAACGGTAAGTGAACTGCCAGCAGCGGCAAAGGTCACTGTAGTATATCCGGCTCCACCACTTCCAAATGTTCCAGAAGCCAAAGCAATTGTATGAGCCTGAGCTGTGAGAGAAACAATCTCCAGCATCTTACCATCATCCGTTCCGGCTACTGGCAGAGCCAATGTTACCGTAATGGCTCCAGCTTTGTTTAACACAACTATACCACTGGTTTTGGTTATAGTTCCAGTTGAGCCAGTCAGAGTTTGCACAGTTGCAGGAGCAGGTATAGCTTTTGAGTTGGCACCAATCACGAGGCTGTCAACCGCAAGGTCATTGAATGCAGTTCGTTTTGTTGTCATATCAGCCTCTTATGTTAGTGTACAACCATAGGCACCAATGACATACCAATAACCTTGGTATGCCATTACGGTGAGTGAGTTGCCGACAGCAGCACCCATTGTAGCAACATCGTAGTCTGTGCCACCATTACCAAAGCCACCAGTGCAAGTGATATCATTCAATTGCGCCTGTTTGTTCAGGATATGCAGCACTTTGAAATCGTCAGTATCAGCAATGGGATTCGCCAGAATCATGTGGATAACTCCAGCCGATGTCTTGGCCAAAGTCACACAACCACACTTTTCGGCTATTACGCCATCAGCCACATAAGCATGACTGGTAGGGGCAGCTATTGCCACCCCTCCAACAGTCAAACTATCAACCACAACATCGGTTAGGTCAGTCATATATATCTCCTTTTCAACTCTCACGATGGAGAGTTACAAGTTAGACCAACCGCCGATTTAGGTGTGGCCCAAGAGGGCAGTGCGCCAATCACCATAGTAGTGGTTGTAGCGAGCATAGAACTTGAAGTAGTACCGCCCACCGTCCTCAGCTTCAGGATCAAACCAGGCCGACTGCAAATTCGGGGCTTCACGCATGACGATGATGATCGGCTTGATTGTTTCGCTCGAGGCAACTAGCACCCATGCAGTTGACTCCAGTTTCGGGGTCACGATATATTTCATCAGACCCTGATAAGGATTCATCTCACGATTGGCCGTATCATAGGCTTCGTTATTGCGGCAGATGTTCGCAGCAATACGCTGAGCAGCCGGAGGAACAACCAGTAGATCATAGTTGTAATCGGTATACTCACCCTGATCGTCCATCAGAGTTTTGGCAGCGACCATAACCGTTTCGAGGTTATCCAAGGACAAGGCAACAGCACCACCAAGATTGCTTTGGACAGTCTGGTAAGCTGCGCCATTATCCACATGGGAAGCTGAATAGAACGCTAGGGTATCATAGCATGCGCCGAAGTTCGTGGTCGCATCACCATCGTTCAATGCCTTGAATGCTTGCTGGCTGATATGCCGCTGGAAATTCGCGCCGGCAGCTCGCACCTTGCGGTCGAGATCACCAGTCCGGTCATCCTTGAGGGCATTGTGGGACAGGAACACAGTGATGTCCCAGTCCAACGGAGTTACAGTCAGAGACTTCTCAATGAAGTCCTGAGTCTGATGCTTGCCACGGTTCCGCAGAGGCATCGGGGCACCGCCGAGATCAACCAAAACCTGATTCTTGGCATCCATCATAAGCATGGAAGCAATCGGGGCATAGGTCGGTGTAGCGGGTAAAGCGGTGGTCAAGAAACCTGTTCGAGCTGCGACCACCAGATGATTTGGAACATTTCCTGAAATCATGTTTTACTCTCCTTTATGGGTTAGGCTTGGATCCAAGGGGTCTCAAGCGCGACGTAGTCGTAGCCATCTTCGACTTTGAACAAGTGACCAATTCGTGGTTTGGTAGAAGCACCGCTGGCGGTAAGAATTCCGGTGCCATCCATTGAAACCACTTTGCCAACATCCGACGCTACAAATACTGGCGAGGAATTGGACTTGAAGCCGATGATGGTCGGCCATACGTACAACTCAATCGAATGAACTTCATCCTCGACATCATCTGCCTTGGTAATCTTTTCCTCAGCAGCAATACCCACCATAACATCCGAGGTTGCAACCGTAATATTCTGTGACAGAATGACATGATCTGTATCGCCATTGTCATCAAGTATCATTGGGGAACCTTGGTAGATATGGGATGCAACAGCATCAAGGATAAATTTCTCGGTCTTAGCTTCGCCCAGAAACCTCAAGGGCCAGTTCGCGGTTAGATTAGTCGCCATATCTCATACTCCTTAATTGGTACCAGCGCCAGAATTGAGATTGGGGGTCTGCAAACGAACGTAGCAGTACCCATCTTCAATAGCATAGAGGATACCAAGATAAACCGCATCATCTGCACCGGCTACAGCAGCGAGAGTTCCAGAATCGGTCATGTACACACCGAGACCAAGGGAACCTTGTGAAGTAAACACAGTGGATTTGAAACCAATGATTGTGGGGTAAACGTAAACCTCAATTGTCTGATTGGCTTCAACTGCACCAGCAGCAACTACCTTGTGCTCAGCAGCAATGCCGAGGCAGGGAGTACTCAGAATGACTTCGTCGCCACCCACAAACGCCTTAGCGTTCAAGGCATCCAAGGTAGCAAGCAAAATCAGAGGCTGCCCTTTATACACAGTTTGGGCATTGGTAGTATCGAGGGTAAATATCTCGGTCTTTGGAACACCCTTGAATCTCAGGGGAGCATCATACGAAAGGTCAGTCATATCATCATCTCCTTATGCAGCGTTCGCCTGAACAAATGGGGTGTCCAGTAGGACATATACATAACCGTCTTCGACGGTAAAGCACGTGCCAATCTCTACGTTTTGGGATGCAGCTTCATTAGTAGCCATCAAACCAGAACCCGAGAAAGTCATCCTCTTACCAAGGTCTTCGTTGGTGAAAGTAGTGGAAGCGGGCATCTTGAACCCAACGATTGTCGGGTAGACGTACACATTCACAATTTCCTTCTCTGGGTCACCAGCTACAATGCTGTGAGGTTCAGCCGCAATGCCAATGAAGACATCCGTCGCTTGCATTGTTATGGCATCAAGAAACGGAGTAGCCGTCTCAGTATCAACACTCTGGTCGATAAGCATTGGCTGACCTCGATAGACCTTGACAGTATTAGCAGTATCCAATATAAACTGCTCAGTCTTGGCCTCACCCTTGAAACGCAGGTTGGCATCTTTGGTCAAATCGCCAGCCATATTATTTCTCCTTGGACTTGAACTCGATCAGATTGAAGTCTTCGGCCTTACCAACTTCGGGGTTGGCAGCAAAGAAGCTTTCCAGATCCTTACCAGAATCCAACCAGGTCTTCAACATTGGGCGGTATTCCTCGCTCAATCGCGGATGAGCATTGTATTCACCACTAATGCCCATCTCGGTAAAGTTGATTGCCTTCATGGTTTTAGTAAGCATCATCTGTACGGCCTCGGCTTGCTGAGGAGGCAACGAGACGAGCAGGGCAACAACTTCCTCAGCCCTGACAGGAAGGCCGTAGGGATGATCCTTCGTTCCACCAACCAGGGTGGAAGCGAACTCGACGATACGCCGCTTATTGACTTCGGCATCAACCATTTCCTTGGCCTTGGCTTCGGCCTGACGACCAAGCTCCTGAACGGCTTCAGGGGTCTGGAGTAGCTCGAACAGTTTCGGATTGATCTGTTTGGGATCAGTCGGAACTGGAGCTGCAGGAGCCGGAGCGGGAACAGGCACTACAGTGATGACAGGTTCAGTTTTTGGCATTACTTCTTCTCCTTCGGGCTTATGCCCAGTAATCAGATTGACAATCTGGTCTGCCAGTTTAGCAAAACCAGTTTTGACTTCTTCAACATTCACTTCGGTTTCCATATTAGTTATCTCCTGATAGGTGATTTTCACCTTGCTCCATTTATCATGGGAGGCGAATTTATATTTTCCGTCAGCGACAGTATATGGAACTTTGAACAGGTTGTCTCCTTCCTGACAAATCACATAACTGTCAAATATCTTATCCAGATACATTGACGGTTGAGATGGAGTCATTGGCATATTAGCGTTGGACTGGAATTGCGCATAGAACGCACTCCGTATGCTGGCCAACTTCTCACTGAGAGATTCATCAATTGCAAACATCGCAACTGACAGTTCAATGGGCCGTAGAAGAATCTTACCTTCCTTGGTCCTGGTTGCAGGCCAATTTGTAAGCGACCCACCCATAATGACTTTATTGACTAGGTCAAGCGACACACTGAAAAATCGCTTGAGATTATCCTTAATCAACTTTAAGCCAACTTCAGTCCATTTGGGTGTAAACCTAATTTTTGTCCCCGACTCATCAAGGGAAACATCCACAATCCAGCCTGCACCACCTTCGTGATTGTGACCTTCAGGGTCAATGGGTAAGCCAACAATTTCACCACTCTCCGTCCTAGTAGACTCAATGCTCGCCATGGTGTGTTCAACAATCGCGGGGAGGTCGGAATTCTTTATCACAACCGTCTGCCCAGTCATGTCGGTGAATTTGCCAGCGGCCATTCCGTCGAAGGATTTGGGGTCGCCTAACTCCGTGAATAGGAAGTCAGCATTGACTCCCATGCTAGATTCTGAAGGTGTCGGCATATTCTCCCGATTGTACATAGCCTTCAGTTTTTCGATTGCCTTAGCTTTATCCGGCCCTTCATACTTATTCCCCCGATAACCTCCGTGTAGAGCCGCCCAGGCAGCTCCCATGAGACGGTGGTCTGGCTTACCGTCAGTCGTTGTAGGTAAATGCTTATTACCATCTGCGTCAGTAACTAAATAGCCGCCTTGCGTAGCAAGCTCGGCTATAAGTTCAGGAGTCAACTCGTGATCGGTATTAGCATACAAAGCCTTCATGTAATTGTCGGCCTTGGTATCAGCATCAGCCCCAATGTAACAATGCAACTTCTCACCGGCACTTTTGTCGGCATTCTGTTTATGAACACAAACGGTGCTACCGCTCTTGATTTTCATATATGGCATTCTGGTCTCCTCGCATAATGTATTAGACGACCAACATAACGCTGATTGAGTCCATATACTTTGGCAAGTTTTGTTTGAGTCAAAGACTTATCACGATGTTCCCAAATCTGTCTTAGAAAATACACTTCTGCATCGGATAGTTTACACAGATGATGACCTTCTCCAGATTTAGCCAGACTGATACTTTTACAAGTTTCAGCAGACCTTTTGACACCTGTTAGCATAGCAGACCTTTTTGCTTTTGCTTCATCAGACCAATGGTTTCCGCTGTTATTTATAACATCTGATATATTGTTATATTCTGGTCTAAACTTGTCAAGCAAAGTTTGTTCATAAATCAATCTCGTTTGCGGGTCGCAGAAACAAAGAATCGAGAAATTGAAGTTATCTTCCCCGTACTTATTCCATGCAGATTGCAAATGCATGTTACCGTGAGAATTTGCTTGTAAAGATTTCTTGTGAACATTGAGTCTACGATACAGTTCTTTAGATGAGCCAATATAGCAATGCCCATCAATTTTATTCTGTATCATATAAACTCCACAATCCATCTTTCTAAGCATTACACTCCTTTATAAAAACTGCCTACTCATATATAGAGTGGCAGTCAGTTGAGACAAGATTACCGTCTGAAATCAGTACAGTCCGAATGGACAAGCGGTCCAATTTCATATTACACCTTTTTGACATAAAAGTAAAGCATCATGAATTATCCACGTTCTCCTTAGGCAATGTACCTTTACGTATAGTTACAGGTTGCACAAGGGCAAATTGCCAATTATCAGTCTTACACGAGGGCTTGGTTATTTCCAAACTGTAAGTACCAGGCTCCAAGCGGTCAATAAGTCGAGCCAATGACCTTGCTCGTTGTGATGTATCCGACTGTCCGTTTGTAGTTGTAGGATCTGCCATAGTTTCTCCTATAATGTATACTGTATCCCTTTTGAATCGAATAGACCATGTTTGCAACCCCAGCATCCACAAGCATAGTTTGGATTGCCCTGATAAGGTATAAGATTACGTTTAGCCCACCACGAAGCTGGATGTATCTGACCTATTAGATCGTCACATGTAACACAAGGGAATTCTGGAGGTTTGCCATCTATACCATCAAACAACAAAGGTATATCACCAGCCTCTCTTACCATAGCCTCACTCCACACACCATCTAATCCACGAGCATAGTTTTCGGCATGTGTCAAGGCTATCTGTTCAGCTTCAGCAATAGCCTCTGCAGTCTGTTTCCGACCTTGCTTGATTTGCCAAAGGTCATCCCACAACTTGGAAACAAACAATAGTATCATAACTATCTTAGCTTTCAACCACAGACTATTAGATTTGTCACCAACAGTCTTTGCAGTAGCTATGTAAGAAGCAACAGTAGCTTTCCTCATACTGCTCTGATAACTACGATAGTTAGTTCCGGGAGTTACCAGATAATCATGTACAAGGACATGCACAGTGTCATAGTAAACCTGACGGATACCGATATATTGTGCAATAGACAACTCAACCGAATGTCCAGCCAAGCGTTTGTGTAAAATCTTACGCAATCCATTTATCATAGGATTATCCTATCCTTCCCCGAGGAACAACCTATAGACCTCAGGGTCTTCTGCTTTGGCAAGTTTTTCCAATCTAGTAATAGCTTCGTCAACCGACAAGTTTGGATTGACAGGAGGTTCAGGTTTGACTGCTCCACCAGGTTTCATGGGAGCTTGCCCAGGTTTGGTTCTGGGGAATGCCCCAGCTGCGGGGGCGACAGGGATGATAGGATCTATTGGCAAATTCTTGGGCAGGAATCCGGTCTTATCACGTATGGCCTTCATATCGTCTTCACCCAATGGTAAAATGCCATCCATGGAACGGAAGAATTGACCCATCTGCACCAACTCAGGCTCCTTATCAATGTGTTTGAAACGTAATCTTGGGCGACGCTCGAGACCAGGGAAGCTATCTTTATTCCACTCAAATAGTCGTTGCCCTAACTGGTTATCCAATTGGGAAGCAAAACCATCCATCATTGAGTTGAATGTCAGTACCGCTATTTGGCTACTATCAGTTGCTGACGCTAGGGCACCTGTTCGTGTGAAAATATTGAACGAGATAAACTGCATCATGTACACCGCTAATTTGGTGACCGAGTAGTATTTGATAGTCTCCAAGATAGCAGCAGCAGCAGCGAATGTAGTATCTTCTACTACACCTTCCATCCCATAAGGCCATAGTGCATAGTTGCCTTCTTGTGCAGTCAAAATAGCGCGAGCAGCTGCCGCAACATTTGCCTTATCCTCCACAGACAATGACCCCGAATTAGTCTTTTTCACATTAAGGTAACCGGCAACATGCTCGGAACCAACACCCATAACTACTTCGTATCCATACTTCAATCTCTCAAGTCTGGCAATCCCTTCCAGAGGAGACATCCCTTCAGGGTTATTGCTATCACCATACACCATATGAAGGCAACGGTTGAGTGGTAAAGTAATACCAGCGTTAGGAAAATCCTGTTGAACCATCGCCCTAGCTCGTTTGTTGGAGTCAAAGATCCATCCATTGAATGTCGATGTATCTCTTGGGCTGAGTCGCCTAAATCCTACACAACCATCCTTGTAGGAACTGCGCCACTCATCAGGCCATACAACACCACCTATATCCTTGCTTGGAGGAGGAACCCATTTGGGATCACGTAGCCCAGGTACAGCTTCCCAAACAAACCAGCCATCAAAAGGCACACGTCGGGCCATAGTTTCTACCAGTTGACTGAAGCCACCTTCAATATCATCAAACGCTTGATACAGAAATTCTTGGTACTTCTTTTCGCCATCGCTAGGTTTGTCTGGCAAATCCACTAGCAGCGTAATATTCCTTGACCATGCCGAAAAGGCAGACCCAATCATTAGCATTTCAGGGTCACTCCTACGCAACCTAGTATATAATGCAGACACATTGGGCCAGGAATAGTCTTGCAGGTAGGCCTCAGAGATGAACCCAAAAGGCCCACCCATAGTTTTCAGGCCAGTTGATCCAGCTTCAGTAAGTAATATCCTTACCTCACTCGGAGGTTTCTTGCCCATACTAGTTTGCAAATCTGCATTCCGTATACCTCGCTTGTTACCACTTTTATTCAACTTAGGGGTATCCATGTCATTCGAAACTTTAGGTGACACCTTACCACGATTCGCCATAATATTTATCTCCAGTCGTTAGCACAATCTGTTTGCCTTCTTTAGGTATTCTAATTAGTCCAGCTAGCTTCAACCGAACATAATCTATTCCAAGCCGTAACATTGGATTTCTGCAAACTACCACAGTAGTATTCGACAATTTGTCTTTCCTTCTACGAAAATATTTCAACGCTACCTCATTATGTCTCACTCGACGACATTCATCACAATAACGACGATGTCGTTTGCAACCTTCTTTATCAGAAGGAAGAAGATTTCCGCATTCACAAACTCTTTGCTCAATCATTTCACACAGTCACCAACTTACCATCACGTATGTAGCCATGCCATTGTCCTGTCACTTGGATAGAAGGATCAAGGGTAGGTGCATCCATATTACCATTCCAGTTCCAGATTCTGGGATACACACTTTTACCAGTCTGGATAAATAGACGCATTAAGTCACCTCGTTCGTCGATAATACTAGGGTATCTTATCCACATACTCATGCAACCATCACTGAAGCACCAATCACCCACCTGACCAAACTTCTCCAGCTCGTCGAAGTTCTTACGTCTTTGACCTTGCGTAATTATCTCCATGTAGTTGCCGTTTCGTCTACCTTACCCAATCCTTTGAAGTCAGACCAATCCAAAGTTGTGCCACCATAATTTGCCAATACTACAGCATCAGCACAGTCTGGCGATCTACCAATCCTTTTCTTGATTTCTTCCTTAGCTTCAATTTTGATACCATTAGACTGAGGAGCCCATCTAGCAGAACACAAGTCAGCTTCCAGTTCATCATCAGGTGGCAATGCTATTTCGCGGCCACTCTTCGGATCCAAAGCTTCCCTGAATGTCCAATATACCTCGGCTCTCAAATTGATAAAGCGTAAAGTTCCAGATTTGTCAGTAGCATCTGAACCAGCACCAAAGTTTATAGGATACATCTCATATTCATATTTGCGACCCATGTCATACACCGAGGCACCAACGCCGATGACATCCACGTTATATCTTACACCCTTTTTCTCCAAACCGTCAGTAACCATAAAGGCCAACACAGCGTCAGAGTCAGGAGTTTCTATGCCAGGATGTTTCAATAGAGGAAAATAATAATCACCGTCTCTAGGAGCAAATACCGTTTTATCGTCACCTCCACGTGCAATGTCAGCACCTACCACAGTTGGCTTGCTTGAACGCTTAACCCACCTTTGCATCGCAGCATGAACCCAAGACCTTGGCAACACTTGATAGGCATCATCTGTTATAGATGCACCCCAGTCACCATTAAGTAAAGCCGACTTCAATGGCTCAGGCAAATTCGCTAGAGTACGCCGATAATCATCCCCTAAATATGGATTATCCTTTAGCCCAGCCGGAATGAATGTTCGACTCAAGGCATCAGGATCACTTGCATCAGTCAAAACATCATTACCCTCCTCATCCCTTTTATACCACAGCAACTTACCAGGCCCAGCTATCTTATCAATCAACCAGGCACGCCACCTATTCATAATCCATACAATGCCTTCCCCAACTGGATTAGCCGATGCACCTATTCGCACACGCTGACCAACAATGGTAGACCTAGCTCGACTTGTCAAAAACTCATAAGCATACTGCGGGAATTGTTCCAACTGGTCAAAGCCAATGAAATCATACGGAGCTGAAGCATAGCTCGACTCGTCCCCAGGAATCTGCGGAGTCCCTACGTGTTCCATGTGCCCAAACTCAATTCTCCGTCCATCAATCTGCCATACATGTTTCCCCCCATTGTAGTTATGCTTCGGATCACCATAGAATTCCATACTTCTCGAAATGAGCGATCTCTCCAAGTCAGGGAATGTTCGACGTAGCAATAGACTTCGGTTATGTTGAGTTCGCGCTAATCCCAACAGCAAATCAGATTTACCACCCCCAGCTGCCCCACCATACAATGTCTCAAACGCCGGACAAAAATACGCTTCCACCTGCGGTCTATTCTCCGGATGCGGAAACCATACATAGCTTTGTAACAACTGATCCAACTCTTCACGCTCAGCCTGAGTAAGCTTGTCTAAATCCAAACTCATTGTATCACCCCACCTTCACTCACAACTATCCACCACGCTCCACGCCACTTCTCCCTTACCAAATGCAATATCCGGTCCCAAGTCTCAATTACCATCCACGCACTTTCTTCTACCTCAGTATTACAATAGGGGTCAAAAAAGGCATCGTGTAGAAAGGGGGGAGCACGTAGCGACGATGGCACCTTTATAAACTGAGGGGGCACCTTACAAAAATGAAAGGTTTGACTGCCTGCTACCTTACAAATCTGTAAGATTTTTAGCCCTTTTTGGCCCTTTACAAACCGGCTACTTAGGGGTATACTTCCTTTAGGTCTGGCGGACGCCAGACCACCGGCCACAAAGTGGCAGAAAGCAGGATTAGAATGGCTAAGATTGTAGACCCCACCAGAACGTACAATGGCACGCTGCGCATGCATGAAGCTAAGCAGCTTGCCCAGCAGACCTGGGGCGAGAATGCCAAGATTTTCAATGGCAAGCCCACCATCCCGAATACCTACAAAGTCGGGAAGATCATCGTCGACGAGAAATCCGGAAAATCCTCCGTCAAATGGCTGGGGATCGGGAATGACTGGGATGCGGCATTCAAGGCAGCCCACGTTGCCGTCCCCGCCGCCCCCGCACCCGCCCCCGCTACGACTAAGTAGTACCAGTCGTCGCCCATAGCGCGGCTTAGAGTCCCCCACCCCCACGGGTGGGGGACTTGCCATGCCTAGACGTCGAGGCCGAGCAGGCGAGGTCGAGGGCGAGGCAGATCGACTGGGGGAAGGAGAGCCACTGGGTATTGCACTATGTAGCCGATATGCACTATGTATTGCAATTCGACTGCCCTGAAGTCTTGGCAGTCCGACTGCACTATGTATACGATATGGCGTGGCAAATGGCGACACCATATGGGCTGCACTATGTATAGGATATCGACTGGGTGACAATGTCAGTAGCTTAGTTGCACTATGTATGCTATATGGGGTGGGACTAGGACTTGGACTCATCTGACATTACATCCTGCGCAATCGAGCTGGGCGAAGTAGAAGCCAGTTCATCTGCACTATGTATCACTTCTACGTCGATAACATCAGGTCCGACTCCCAATGCCTTGCGAGTTAGAGTTTCTAAGCGACGCAACTTTTCATCATCAGGCAACTCTCGTACGAGCGAGCGTCCACCTGACGTAATGTCAACCGCAGTAGGCACTTTGCCAAATCCCGCATCTACCAATCCCTGTTGATGGTCTTTAGTACGCAACCATTTCCTCGCAAGCAACTCAGCATTGGTCGCATAATGATCAACCATTACAGCTTGACCATTCTTATCTACGACAGGTTGCCCATCCTTATCTACCTTCGGTATTTGTATCAGCGTCAATCTCCCACCAGGCAGTGGCACTCCCCTTTGATCCGTATCTATTGCCGGTTCCTGCAATATCTCCTGAACCAATTCCCGCCACTGATCAAACGTCTTCGGTCTCCCCTTCCTATTTATCCTGACATCCCCTTTGACGAATGGTCGCAAATTGCGATTACCGATTTCTCTGGCAGTCAATTTGTGGAGGGTATCTTCAGCAGATTTGCTATCGGAAGTGGATTCGCTATTACTATTTGCTATTCCACTATTATTATTTGCTATTCCATTTGCTAAATTTGCTATATTTGCTATATCTTCCATATACCTTTGTAACTCCTGTGTATACCAATGGCAATTAAGTAATAGCGAAGAGTAATTTTATTGGCAATTGGTAATTGTTACTGCCCTCTGTTATTGGCAATTTGCTCAAATTTGCTATCATCTAAGCAAATTATACGTCTAATTTGCCTAAAATGATATATAAAAAGTACAAAATGACCCTGAGCCTTTGGAACGGTTCACTCGGGTCAGTGAGCGACCTGAGTGGACTGAGTGGATGGCGATTTGAGTGTATTACGGGAATAATTCATTGGTACACTGAGTGACCTGAGTGACCCGTTCAAACGGCTTAAAGGGGAATAATGGGTTTGTAAGGCATTTGCTTTGGTGATTTACACAAATATGCCCTAGCGGTAAAATTGTAATTACGATGAGCAATAAATTTAGCCTAACGCAAAAAGAATACGATGAACTCTTGGCAATCCAACATGGAGTATGTTTGGAATGTGGGGAGAAAGAAACTAGAGACAGGAATATGTCTGTAGTTCGCAATAGCAAAACAAACAAAGTCGTTGGACTTATGTGTTTCAAATGCAAGATGAGTCGACCTCACTGTTTTGCTTCTGCGATGAAACTGTATACTTTGAAATAGTTCGCCCCAATATACACTATGTATCCCAAACCAGTCCAAAAAGGCAACGTATCCTCCTGCCCTTTGTAGCCCTTTTG
>Ga0209777_10004777_pt1 | contig 15873 bp, 23 predicted proteins | sample FrelakmetHBP12HB_FD_187147 | JGI IMG/M metagenome (GOLD analysis project Ga0209777, IMG submission 187147) | Freshwater lake sediment microbial communities from the University of Notre Dame, USA, for methane emissions studies -HBP12 HB (SPAdes)... | ecosystem: Environmental > Aquatic >... | reverse complement strand
TGGATCACCATCTTATAGCCTACCTCGTTCCAGGTCACCATGAGGTTAAACCTCTTATGACCATGGGCCTCGGTTAGAAAGTCTCGACATCCCTTAAAGGGAGAGCCCTGACCGTCCCAGGCTCCCCCAATCTGAAAGTCGTGTCCCGGATTATTCTCGCACTCCCAAATCAGGCACCATCGAACCGAATCGAAATACAAGAACCCGCCGCAATCCATGTCGATGCGCTTCATCCCGTCCTCTGAGCACCCTGGACACGTTGCATCGACAAATAACAGCCTCTCATTCGGGAGCGGCATGGTCGCCAGATGAGGGTCCAGAATCGTCAATTCAGGTTTCCCGCTCAACCTTTTTATCCAGTCCGTCATTGTTGCCTCCCTTTGCTTGTTCCCACTCGTCCAATGTCCTCGTCTCGAATTCCGAAAGGAACCGCTCGAGCAGTCCGTGAATCCCGAGTAGCTTATACTTCGCCGTCTCACCTAGTAGCAGCTCGCACTGTTTCAGGAAAATCGACCGAGCGTTGTTGACCAACCGAGAATCGTACATGGTGGGTCGGTCCAAGATGATCGACGCGATAGAATCAGCCGCCAGACGAAGCGACCGGCCAAGCAGATTCTTTAGGATATGGGGCATCACGGGTTGGCTCAATCCCGCAAGCCGCACCGCATCCCTGAATTGCTGTTTCATCATATGACCGGCCCCCCCCCTGTCAGATAAGAAAGCCCGCGCACTCATCGCAGATTCCGGCAACGATCGCCCGAAAACGAATCAGTCGCTTATCGCATTGCGAGCACTTTCTGTCTATGTTCTTCATCAAATCGGACCAGCACGAGGGGCAAATGAATACCTCTCTTCTCTTGCCGTTGCCGTCTTGCCTCTCGATATGTACCGTCCAGCCCTGAGAAACGGCCCGAGACCTAGCCAGCTCTGGAGTTTCTCCGAACGGGCCATAGCCAGAGCAGTCCTTCGATAGGACGCCATTCCCCTCGCAGGGAGCGCGATAGAAAAGATCCCTCATCTATCGTCCTCCATCTTTCTCGACTTCTCGATTTCCTCCCGAGCCACATCAAAAGCTCGATTCCATTCGTCTACCCATACCCGACCGGCCGAGGCCCAAGCCCGGCAGGCATGGACTTTCATTAAGGATAGGTCCCTCAGCTCGGCCCACTGGTCCCTCTTCCGGAAGAAGTCGATCGCACCCTGTACGGTATCACAAGCAAGCCGCTTATGCTTTTCAGCGGCCTCGATGGCACGATTCATGCGAAACTCTTCTGCCTCCCTCCAGGAGGGAAACACGATCGTTTCCTTCTTCACTTTTTTCCTGCTCACGCTGGCACCTCTTCTCCCTCTTCGTTCGCCATATGGATCGCGTCTCGCCAGCAATCCGGATCTGCTGCGCACCACGGACACATCCACCAATCGCCCCGATATGTCGAAATGCGAACCCAGCATACCCTTATCGCCTCATCTGCGGCGATAGATTGCGACCGACTGCAAATGCAACAACTAATCTCATTAATTTGTTCTATAAACATTTCAAAACTCCAATACACATTGTCTTGAGAAGGCACTGTCCAAGCGACGCACTTCTACGGGAGTCACACCCTTAGACTCGAGCCATACCAGTTTCTCCGGAGTGTCCTCTTCCGTAATGAGGTATTGAACCTCATCCACCCGGGCGACCGCATGAACCTCGCCACGATACACGATCAAGCACCATCGGGAATTCCCACGCGAGACCCACCATGAAGGACGACCGCTCAATCGTCGGGCAATTCCCATTTCCTCGGCCTCTGTTCTGAACGCAGGCCAATCCCAATAGAACCGCTGTCCGATGAACGCGACCAGGAAACCGGATACCCAATGCCGCTCTGACAACGGACAGTCAGCATATTCCCCTGGACACTCCACGCCGACATCTCCGGAGCACTGAAGGAAGTGTTCCATCTCGGCCGCTCGGATCATTCCGACTTGCCGTGAGTTTTTTATCTTGTGCTTGCAGCACGGACATGGAGTTACCTTCTTCGGAAGTCCAGGACAGACGATGATCGACGATGGATAGCACACCATGTAGAACCCACCGGCCGTCCGATGTCCGCAGGACCTTGCCTTCTCCTGCTTCAAGTCAATCATCTTCCCGCGTCCTTATCGCTACAGTTATCCTTCATGCACTTTTCCCACTCCTCGCACGAAGCACCCGTGTCGCACCACATAACGCAATGCTTCCAATCAGAATCATCGGCGTCACATGAGGACGTGCATGAACTCACGCCAGCAAAGTTAGGATCATCGAAACATTCATGGTACTTCTCGCACCACTTTTCGCATACCCCCTTGTATTCGCAAGATGCGACCATGATACACACGACAAGCCCTAGAAACGTAGCTATCTTTTTCATTCGGCAGTACCCGTGGGCTCCTCTTTCACCTCGGAAGGCTCGAGACGTTCTGCCTCGACGTAGGCGACGATATGGAAGGGACCCTCGTTCAAGGCTCGCACCCTGTAGCCTTTCCTGGCGAGCTGCGCCCTGGCATCGTTCTTCCGATCCGGCGGGGTCCTTCCGGCAGTCGCCAGGGTCTCCAGCAGGGTCGGCGTAGCATCCTTCTCGTTCGAGACCTGCAGTACCTTGATGTCCATTTCTCACTCCTCGTTGTCGCCATCCTATGGGGCGATGGCCGCTCGTGCGTCCATGGCCTGTTTGGTGTCAGCCATGAGACCCGCTGTCGGTCCTCCCTGGCCATCTCGGGATCTCGCTCATTCCTGTGCCTCCGCACACACCCTATGCGCACGACCCCATTCGGTAGCGCTCTGTTTTTTGAGTTTCTTCCTCATTGGCTCACCACCCTTCCAGCCCTTTGATAGCATGGAGCCACAGAAAATTCACGAAAAAAGCTGAAAATCTTTTCCCTTACAATGTACGTTTTTTCTTACATGCACCAGGGCATAGGGGGGGATCAAGCAAGGCCCCCCCTATGCCTTCCAAGTAGCTGAAAACACTGGAAAACGCACGCGCCGATCCTTGCGGCCGCGTGTGCTTTTCATCCTTCTCAGGGAAATATGTAGACCAGATGACAGGGAAACTTTTACCCTCACGAGACTTAGCTTGATGCTACTGTAACCAGAAGCCTCCTCTGTGTGGGTCCAGTAGCAAAACGGTCTCTTTGCCTTCGTCGCCCCCTGGGAATGGTCCGGGCATCTGACGTTCGCCCGGAGCATCGGGGCTACCGTTGGGCAAGTAGGGAGATTGGTCCATCCTGAAGGGGCCTCCCAATGTAATTAAGCTCCCCTGTCCTTCGTCTCGGGCCTTCCCGAGATACTTCAGGATGTAGCCTACTGCGGACGGGTCTGCGGGATAGATTCGAGCCATGCCGGTTAAATGCGCAGCGGTTCCTTCCCAGCGATGCATGAAGCGCACTCGGCGCATTGCATCTAAACGCTTGGAACCGCCCACAACTGCATGGAGATGCACCCTCCCGTGGTAGGTGTACTCCACGACTGCAACATAGAGCAATCCCCGTCGCCGGGCTAACTTCAAATCGGAAGATTGATACGTCGCTTGCTCCATTCGGGAAAACCACTTCCTGAAAATGGAGCACGCGAGAGATGGAGAGGTATCCTCTTTGAACGTGAACGTACAGAACCAGTGCCAGTGATAGCTCTTGAGCCAGTGCACCCAGGCGCTACGGAGCTCCTTGGAGCCGGGCGACCTGGCATCGAAAGCCGAGGACATCGCCGCGCACAGATCGCTTCGTTTTCTCGGTCCGTTGCGAAGCCCGAGATCCGTCCGCCGCGCGTTCTTCCTCCGGCGCTTTTCCTTCCGACGCCGATCGCGCTCCTGCTCCTCGAGGACCTGGCGGGCTTCCTTGTGGGCCTTCCACGCCTCACGCGGATCACAGTCGGCGGGGCTCTGCCCCCCGACCACCCCCCGCACCTGCGGGCGCTCAAGGGGTTGAGGGGAGAACGCGGGACCGGCGACGAAGCGAGGGGCCGAACCCGAAAGCAGCTCGGCCCCTCGGGCTGGGAGGCCCTCAGCCCCTATCGCGCCCGAGGGGGTGGTGATTCCCCTCGCTTCGTTGTCGGTCGAGCGGTCCACTTGACATCCCTCCGGGAAAACGGTATCTCTTGAACAAGGCATTGGTCTCACCACCGGCCTAGGGCTCCCCAAGGGGAGCCCGAACTTTTTCTAATCCTCCGCCAATTCCTGCATACCGTGGTGCCGAACGTGGACCCACTCCTTGCGCCTCGATATGATCACCTGAAGCGCCAGCGGGGTGCCAGGTCGGACGAGTTCCGAGAAATTCACCGGTTGTCCGCACACGGGGCATATCCGGCTCTTGATCCGGTCGAAGGCTGATTTCACCAGGTTCGCTTTCAATGGTTTCTTGGTGTTCATTCGTCAGCCACGTCCCGCGCGACGGATTCGAGCGCGTACCACGCCAGGAAATTCGCGAACGTGGCGTAGTCTCGGATCGTGTTTTCGCGGTCGCAGGAAACAATCAGCTTCGGGATCGTCGCATGGCCAGCGTCATCAGCGTCTTCTTCAAGGAGCTTGAAGATTGCCTCGCTATACTTCTCATAGAACCGCATGGTCTCGTGGTAGTATTCGAACCCGTTCCATCCACTATCGGCCCCTGTTCGGACTACTTCTCTAAGCTCCCCTTGGGTCAAATATCCCAAAACGGCCTTTTTCAAAATCGCCATCGCTTGGGCCCGGTCGCGAATGTCCCCGCGTTTCGGGTGTGTATGCTTTGTTTCTACGGAACCGTGCTGAAGAATCGGCCCGATTCCCGAGCCTGATGCCTTGTCTTTCTTCATGGGATTTCCTCTTGACTTTTTCATTGCAACCTTTCCTCGCTTCGTCGGATTCGACCTCGAAGTCGAGTCCTCGATCCCTCGAGATGTCACGCGAACCGGGGAAATCTTGAATATGTCGGCTTGGCCGAGGCGGTACAAGGTCGGCTCGATCTTGAACGTGTGGACGTATTCGACCACCTTCACCTTGCCTGTCGTGTGCCATTTGTCCGAGGCATAGAAAATTTCCCCCACTCGACCGACCGCCGCCCAGCGGGCGGTTGAATCCGGAACGTGCAAGACGTGAGCGACGGCCGACCGTTTTGTGAAACCGCTCCATCGAGACCATAGGGCCAGACCCGCTCTTGCCTTGCTCGGGTCAGCCTCCTTACCTTGTGTCCCCGGAAGGACGTACAGAGCTCGAGCGGACGTGTCGGACGTTAGAAAATGTCCCTTGGTGACGATGACGACGTTTCCTATTTTCTTCCGATCACCGGCCGTGCCTCCGATGGGCCGAAAGGAAAGGCTTTGGCACGTGCCAAGGTGCACAAGCTGGTCTGGGGTGTGCCTCGTCTTGGGAGTCATTTGAATATAACCTCAAGTTTGTCGCAACTGCGAACCACGACGTAGACCAAAGATAAAAAAAAAGTGAGCAGTAAGGTGATCAGCGTCTTACCGTTCAGGGTCTTGGTCGTCGGGACTTGGGCCGGGTCGATGCTTGGCTTCTCCGGCAGTTCCTTCTCGGCTACATAGATCCCCTTGATCTTGTTTTCCCAGCCGTCCGTGAGAATCGCCACGCGCTCCACATAGGGTGATGTGACCTTCCAGGCCGGAAACGATGCGAGAAACTCTTGCCAGTCGTCCCCGCGGTAGACCGTTAGATCCCGAGCAACGCCCGCCTTGGCGCTCCACCCTCGGACGTAGCCAGCCGCCATCGCCCGCCGCTCGAACGCTCCCGGAAAGCCCTGGACCTGAAAACGGTTGTGGTCTACCTTGTGCAACGCGGTTCGGATCTGGCCCATCAGCCGGACGCCGCATTGAATGTTCTGGACGGGATTGAACGGGTCGATCCCGCAGTCCTTCGAGATGAAGGGCATGATCTGAAGCAGCCCGCTCGCGCCCGACTTCGCGTTCTTGGCGAACTCGTTCCCGCCGCTCTCGATCTGCATGGTCGCCATGACGAACGGCACCAAGCCGGGCTCGGCGTTGTCCCGCACGATGGGGAGCCACCTCAGAAGCGCGTCATTCGGTAAAGACGACAAGGCGACCTCCGACCCAACTTGTGAGATCAAGCGTTGCGGCTGCTCCAGGGAGAATTTCGCAAAAAAGACGGAGCATAGCAGGACCACGAATCTCCATCGACAGGTCCGCAAGGCCCGTGCCCCAATATCCACCACCGTCGATGACGTGATCACGACGCGGGAACCCCGAGACCGGATTCCCTTGGATGCCCGTGGGCGCTCCGATCAGGAACGGCGGGCGAGATCGATTCGTCTCGATCCGATCTACTCTGAGATCCCAAAAGGCAACGCCAGGTCCGAACGGAAACGGGGATGTATCTGTCTGAATTCCATACCCCGGATTGTTGGCGAATACCTCGCCGATGTATCGTAGCCAGTATGATTTGTTCTCGGGAAGCTCCACCCTGGCCACTTCGTAGATTCCCGGTAGGATGGTCCCCTGGCTGTCCACGATGGGCAAAAGCCTGGAGTCCTCGCAAGCGAAGTTCAGACAAGGGCGGCTCATGATGTCGGCCTCCTGCCAGGAGATCACGTCCCCAGCGGTCGAACGGCCTGAATCCCGACGAAGCAGAGATCGCACCGGCGCTGATCCGGGGTCTGGCCCGTCCGGTCGAGAAGGTTGGTAATCGCGACCGTCAACGTATCCCTCGGTCCGACCACGATGGGCCTCGGGAAGGGCACCGGGCGGCCTGTGCTCGGCTCCCCGGCCAGGTTCCGGATGAGGACCGGCCCAGACTGGTACAGGTACGCCGATGCGCCGCTACGAAGCTCCACGGCGAACATGCCGTCCCGGATCGGCTCTCCGGCGGACGGGAGGACGAAGTGAGCGATTGGGGCCGGAGTCGGCGACGCTCCGTTGTCGATGATGACATCCCCTGTGGACGCCCGAGCCTGATCCCAGGTCAGCCACAACGTCATAAAGCCCTCGCCGACCGTCTGGAGGGTCTGGGTCACGACCTCGCCGTACTTCTCCGGCAAGGTGAACGTCAGCGGGTAGAAGTACGGCAGGCCCGCCTTGTCTTTCATCATCTCCTGGTATTGCTCGAGCATGGAAGGAAGACCTTTCTTTTTTTTAAAGTGGAGAGGGAGGCCCCATGAAGGCAAGAAATGGGGCCTCCCCTCCGGTCACACGAAACCCCGGCTGGCAAACCGGGAGGGGAACGCTAGATCAGCGGCTTCGCGCGCCGCCCCATCAGCGTGACCTGGATCATGGCACGCTTCGGGATCGCCGGGCTCCAGGGCTGTCCGTTCGGCATCTTGAAGCTGTAGTCGAACGGGCCGGGAAGCTGGGCGATCAGCGCCTTGGCATACGTGCTGAGAATCAGGGTCACGCTCACGTAGTCGTCCTTCCGGAGCAGCAGGGGCTCCGGGAAGATGAACCGGTTGTGCAGCGCTGCGATCCCGATTCCGGACATGTGGCTGGTGAGCGCATCGTTGAAGTCGCTCGACATCACGATGCCGCCCGCGCCGGTTCCGGCCGGGCTCATGATCGTCGGGAGGACCAACCGCTCTGACTCGCGGATCTTCATGATGAGGCCGATGTGCTTCGGCAGCTCATTCGCGAAGATGGTTGCGGTCATGGCTTCCTCGGGGTTCGAGATTTCGTCCGGGGTGCTGGTGCACGGCGGGGCGAAATTCACGCCGAGACTGAACACGTCGAACCCGGTCTGCATGAGGGTCTGCACGTCCTGGCCGCTGTACGCCTCGCCCATGCTGGCCCGCGTATGGTTCTGGTCGGTGAAGAACGGGATCTTGTCCATCGTGAACAGATCCGCATACTGCGCCACGTCGGCGCTCATCTTCAGGCTACCGAGCGCCTTGGAGATGAGGAACGTGTCGTACATGATGGCCGCATCGCGCCACCTTGTACCCGTCATAAGGTCCTGCTCGCTCGGCTGTCCGGTCGGGATTCCTACTTGACTCATCGTCTTTCTCCTGCCGCTGGCTTTTCAAGCACTACGGCGAAATGCCGTCCTTGCGGACGGCGTGGGTTTTCCTTAGAACGGCATGTACTGCCGATAGTACGGATCGGCGTAGGACGGCAGTACGCTCGGCTCCTGCGCGGTCGGCGTGTCGTCGCCGTACCGGTCGGCGTTCACGAGGTCGCCGTATCGCTCGGCGTTCACGATGTCCGCCATGCTGGCGCCGCCTAGGTAGCCCATGGGCTTCCACGTGTTGTCCGACCCGAGTAGGTACTGCTTGCCGTCTCCACCGTTCCAGACATCGCCGGGGCGCATGTGCCGCCAGGCGTCCCCGCCTCGTGAGGACGTTCCGGCCTCACCGAGAAGCCCGGCCACGGTCGTTGACTTCGCAGTCAGCTCCTTTGTGACAAGCTGGTAGATCGTCAGCAGGAGCCCGCCCTGGACAGCCGCGTTTCGAGCGTACCGGCCCGAGCCCGGCTTCAGGATCGACATGGCCATGCCGCCGACGTAGGAGCCGAGAATACACAGTAGGTAGTTCTTCCACGTCCACGGCTGCGCCGCGCCACCCGTGGCGTCGTCCGCGTCCAGCTTCTTCGATGCGATCTGGCCAGCGATGGCCCCAACCGCCATCGGGAGAAGCGCCCGACCGATACCGCCGAGATCCACGGACAGGAGGCCGCCGAGACCGCGCCGACTACCGCCCATGGGATTGTGCCGACGCCGACGCCTGGGATTCATGGTCGGCAGGGTGGCTTGCGTCCGCCGACGCCGGGCAGGCCGAGCGTACAGCTGATACTTCCTGTGCCGAGGGTTGCCCTCATTCCGTCGCCGACTCGAACGCCTCTTTCTTGCCATGACTGTAGCTCCTTCTTTTTTCGTGGCTCCCGTCGTCCGCCTGTGGCGTCCTTTGGGGCTCGGGTTGATCAGGAGGACTTCGTGCATATTAATCCTCGTGTTTCTCTTTCTCTCTATCCATAGCACCAAGCAACTTGAAAAGCAAGATCGCCCCGAGGGCAATTCCTACGGCCGCCGCAATGTCCAGCGATGCCTTGCCCAGATCGCGCAGCTGGGCGAAGATGCCGGGCGCTGCCGCCTCGGCCCGGGCGTGTTCATCCATCTTCTCAACATCCTGGCGTACATCGCTCGGGAGAGTCGAGAACCATGCCTGATAGGTCGATTCCTGCTCCCGACCGCGTTGCCGAAGCCACTCATACGCCGACTTGAAAACAGCATACCCAGCTCCTATCCCAGCGATCAGGAGGACCCACGCGAGCGGCCCCACGCCGAACCCCTCGAGGCCCGTCTGGCTAACGTAGAAATCAACGTCATCGCCATTCGGCCTAGCCTGAAACTGCCCCGATGAGAAGGCTGCGTCGGCGATCTGAAGCTGTTTCAGCATCGACGCGTATTCCTTGAACTGATCGTCGTAGGTCGAAATCACGGATACCTGGCTCTTGTCGGCTACCGCCTTCCGCAGAGTCAGCAGGCCGTACAGGCCGATCACCGCCTCGAATGATGACTTGTTCCTTCGATAGTCCGAGAAGATGGTCCCTACGTCGATCATCGTCTTCCTTTTCTTAGCTCGCGATTCCCGCAGCGATGAGCAGCAGAGGAAGCATCATCACCGGAGAGATTCCGCTGTCCCCAACCGATGCGGTTGAGACGCCTCCTCCGGCGGGCGGGTTCTTCGCCAGGTAGTCGGCGACCGCTCGAGCTACGTCAGCAGGTGACGCGCCTCCTGGAATCGGATGCGTCGTCAGGTAGTCGTTGACGGCCTTCGCCACGTCGGCGGCCGACGCGGGCGGACCCTGCGGACCCTGCGGACCCGGCACGGGCACGCCACCACCCTTGACGGGGTTCTTGGCGAAGTAGTCGCTTACGCCTTTCGCAATCGCATCGGGCGGCGGGGGCGGACCTGGCGGCCCCATGTCGCCCTTTGATCCGGGCGCGCCCGGCGTTCCCTTGACGGGGTTCTTGGCCAGGTAGTCGTTGACGGCCTTCGCCACATCGGCGGCCGGCGCGGGCGGACCCTGCGGCCCCTGCGGACCCGGCACGGGAACACCGCCACCCTTAACGGGGTTCGCCTTGAAGTAGTCGCTGACGGCCTTCGCCACGACATCGGGCGGCGGCTGCGGACCCTGCGGGCCGGGCGCGCCCGGATCGCCCTTGTCGCCCTTTTGTCCGGGAATCGGCGTTGCTCCCTTGACGGGGTTCTTGACGAAGTAGTCGCTTACGGCCTTCGCCACGACATCGGGCGGCGGGGGAGGTCCTGGCGGCCCCATGTCTCCCTTGTCACCCTTCGCGCCAGGAAGCCCTTGCGATCCCTGCTTGCCCGGATCGCCCGGCTTTCCAGGGATGCCTTGCGCATCTTGGGGCACCGGCTCATTCGGGTCCGACGTGAGCGGGATGAAGAAAACCGGGTATGCCGATGGCGTACCAACCTTGTCAAGCTGGTCCACGGTCTTGCCGTACTTCAGAAAGTAGTTGTTCTGGTTGTACGAATGATTCGCGATCTGGCGCCACTTCTTGTAATCGCCGTAGGCTCGCTGGGCGATACCCGACTTGGTGCCGGACAGCGTATCACCGGCGGCGACTTGGTAGAACTTGCCTGGCACGGGCTCGCTGTAGATGTCCACGCCGAACCCGGAGAACGCGAACCGTTGCGGACTGCCGTACCCGAACCAGGAATGTTGACCGATCATGATCTTCTCCTTCAGAAGCCGACCCGTACCAGCTTCGACTTGGTAGACGACTTCGATACCGTCGCGGGTTTCTTCCTCGGCGTCGTCATGCTTTCAGCGTACAACTGACGCAACCAGTGAACCCGCTTATCAAGCATCTGAAGCGTGCCGTTCGGCTGGTAGAAGTAGTCGAGCCATTGAGGCGTGCGAACGATGCGAAGGTACAGGTTGGTTGTCAGATCCGGCCTCATCACTGCAACGGTCTCGCCGTTCGACTGCTTGGTGTAGGTCAACCCGTTCACAACCTTCGCGTGTTGCATGACCCCCATGAGAGTCAGCAACACATCCTGCTCGGCCATCAGCTGAAGATGAGACAACGAGAAGGTTGACCAGTCCATCCCCTCCGGATCTGGATGGTGAAAGATGTCGGTCAACCAGTCCTGGTATTCCTCGCCGTTCAAAACGACGCGCCAGATCGCGCCCGAATCCGGGACGGCCGCATGTTGCGCGATTCCCCGGACAGCGCCCAAGCCGTGAAGCTGTGCATCTCGAGACTCCACGCGCTTGATTACCTCGGCCACGATATCACCGGCCCGCTTCACGTAGGCGGCGTTGGCCGGAGGCTTGAACCCGAGCCGTGACTGTGCTTTCAAGAAGCCCAGCATGTAGCCCTCTTGCGGCTCATGCGTCCCGCGTAACATCTGGGGACCGTACAGCAAGCCCTTGTCCCTGATGTCGTTGAACGACGAATGGATCAGAGCCTCCTTCTCGTCCTGCGTGCGCTTCATCAAGGCCTGGATCTCTTTCGCCATCTTGGCCAACTTCTTGTCGATCGTGGCATGATACATCTTGTGGAATTTCTCCACCGTGCCCCATTCCTTCTTTGACTTGGCTCCGTGCTTGTAGTATTTGTTCGACTCATCCCACTTCGGCCACTTGTAGAACGGCGAGCCCGGTGTCTTGCGCTCCTCGTGGTACATCGCGAGTAACCGCATGTAATCGGCAAACTTCCGTTTCTGCTCCGGGCTCACCTTGTCCCCAAGGCCCTTGAACTCGGTGATCGGCATGTGGCCCGTCGTGGCCTGTTCATATGCGTTCGCGACCGCCGACGCCGCCAGGATGGCACCGCTCAGAGCTGGCCCGATTCCCGGAATGATCGCCGTGGCTGCGGCCACGTACTTGCCGTACTTCGCGAGATAGTACATGAACGTCTTGAACGCGCTCACTAGCGAGTCAAGGAAGTCGCCGAATTCGACATCCTCTCGACCCACGGGAATCCCGTTACCGCTTACGAAAACGTATGGCATTTTACTTGTCCCGCGACTTCTTGGGCTTCGCGGGCTCCTTCGTCGGTTCGGTGTCCTTCGCGGGCTTCTTGCCCTTCTTCTTGAAAGCGTTCATGGCGGCGACGTAGAAATGAAAGTCCATCTTCAAACCCCTTTCACGGTGACACCGGAGATATTCGCAATCTGCTCCTCCGGCGAGGTTGACGACCAAACCAGCACACCCTTGGTTGTCCAGAGCCAATCCTTGAACCCTCGAGGCCAGTATCCGAAACCGTTTCTCTTCGGCTCTACCACGGGGTCCATGGGAAGGTATCCCTGCTCCTGCATGTCCACGACGATATGAACATGATCGGGGTAGTTCTGAGATTTCACGCCGACCGTCCGAATCATAGCGTCGAACCCACAGCAGCGAGCCATCGATCCAAGTGCGGCCGTGCAGTCATCGCAGTCGCCAGCGCCCTTCCTCGTCTTCGCGGCTCGGTTAATGACAATGTCCCAGACGGCTTCCGGAGTCGAAGCGAGAAGCTCGACGCCGAACGGGTCGCGGACGTAGGCCCAATGCTCCAGGAACGCTTTGTAAAGGGCGCGCATCTGTTCGATGTAGTCCCGCCTGGGTGCCTGGGCCGCAACGCCTGCGGACCATTCTCGGAGGGGCCAGAAGAGGGGCGCGGCTTCGATGACCGCACCGATCTTGGATGCCGTAAAGGAGAGCGCATCGAGCGCCGAGCCGAAGGAATACCGCGTGACGGGTCTTTGTTCTTCCGGCATCGCCATAAGAAAGGGATACTACAACGACGCCGGATAGTCAACTAACCCTTGGTCGGGCCGAGCACGGGCACAGGCGGCGGCGGCGGCACGACGGCGGCCTTAGACTCGGCCATCGCTTTGAAGAAGGCGATCGCCTCCGTCAGTCCGCCGATCCCCTGCGGCGGCTCGGCGTCTTGGCCTCGGCTTCCTAGCCGCTCGGCTAGGTCCATGAGCTGATCCAGCTGCTCCACGGGGAGCGCCGCCTTACCATTTCCCTCCGTCAGCCGAGCGATCAGGGTGGAATTCATCTTCATCATCTCGGTCATCATGGCGACCACGATACCCTGATCCTGCTGCTGCTGGGCCGGAGGCATGGACCTCGGATCTTCCGGAGCGTAGATCGGAATGCCGTGCCGCTTGGGAACACCGTTGATCCTAACGGTGACGATCCCTCGACTCCGGCCGTGGTCGTCCCTCACCCATACCTTGAATTTGTTACCGCCCCAATCGTGCTCGATGCGTCGCAAGGTCAAGGGCTCCTCGCCATCCATCTCGTAGTCATCGCACCAGCCAGCGCACCAGGTCGGATCGAGTCGCTTCACGGAAACCAGCCAGCCGTCCAGACACATGCCGACTAGGTGAGCGAATCGGACGTCCTTATCGCCCATGTCCGCCGCGCGTATTTCGTGCAGGATTTCTCGCTCCACAGGAGGCGGCGCGACCGGAGCCGATGCCGGAGCCAGATGCGGCCCGAAGTCGGGGCCTGGGTCCTCCGGCAGATCGTCCGGCTCGAACAGTCCGAGCCGCTCGGCCTCCTGCTCGATCATGCCCTTCCATTCGGGAAGGCCACGCAAGCTGGCCAGTAATCCCTCGAGCTGCTCCGGCGATAGAGCCCCCAAGAGGCCCGCTGCCTCGGCCGGAACTGCTTCTGTAGCGCCCTCTATTTTCCCATTTTCAGTCATTGGTCCACCTCCGGAACTACAGTAACACACGCATCGAGAAAAGCAAGGCTTCGCCCGGCCCTACTGAGGCCGGGCGAAGTATGACGGGACAGGGGCGGAAGTCAGCAGACGAAGAGATCAGCCAGCTCGGTTATGCATGAGCAGCTCGAGAACCGGAGCGAACAGGTTGAACGCCTCGGTGATTCCCACCGGGTCCTTCCAGTCCACCCGAGCGACGTTCCCGCGAACGATCGGCCCAAGGACTTCCGGGCTGGGAGCCTTCGAGCCGCCGGAGATGTCGATCCCGAACAGGAACCAGAGCATAGCTATCAAGTAGGAACTCGGGTTCGCAATCACCTCGGCCAGAATAGCCCCGAAGTAGGGCAGGCAGAACGCCGGGCTGTAGTAGTGATTCCAGACGTTCCCGACCACGGGGTCTCCGGTGTTCGCGGCCCACGCTGCGAACGCGGTCTCCCAGAACATGATCGGAGGCGGGCCATCCACCCACGTCTTGACCACAAACCAGCTCGGGTCCAGCAGGAGCTGCATCTGAGCGGCAGCGATGTGGCGCGGCTTGAAGATGTACCCCGTATGAATCTGGCCCGCGTCTCGGAGCACCGGAGCCGGAGGCGACCCGACCATATCGATCACGAAATCCCATCCGAACGTCTTGATGGGGAGGTTCAAGTTGATCCGAGGGAGAATGATGTTGTCGAAGATGTCCTTCGGCCTCCAATACGGCGTGAGCGTATCGGCCTCGGACCCGTCCGCGTTGATCTGTCGATGCTCGATCCAGGCCGTCCGGAGCACGCCATCCACATGGAACATCCAGCCGGAGTAGAGGCACCCCTTAGCAGGCGACGTGAATACGCAGGTGGAGTATCCCGGATGGGCTATGTCCTCGTCCACTCCCTGAAGGTCGAGCGGATCGCCTGAAAGGTGCTGAGGATTGATCGCCTGGAACGGCACGGTTGCCTTGTTGAAAAACGCGACCTCGAGGGACTGCCCGCGCAGGGTCTTCTTGACGAACGTGTACGGCAGTCCGGCCCACATCGCTCTCGTCATGTCGCTCCACATGAACTGATCGGCCCCGTTGCTCTGCAAGCCGGTCGGGAGCTTCGGCCAGACCGTACCGTCACACGCCGACTTCGGAACGAAGAACGGCATGCCCGGAGCCGGACCAAGCTCTAGCCAATCGGCCTGGTTGTGGACCCGGTTCTCGATCTTGTCGATTGTTTCCTTGGCCCCGTCGGTGTAGTACTCGTAATCCCACGCGCAGATGTCCGTCGCGAAGACGCCTTCCCACGCGGTCGAATCCGACCGGCCCATCATGAACGACACGATGGCCAGGGCATCGCCCTTCTGAAAATGTGTTTTTATTCCGCTCGACATGACTGCTCCTTTTTTCTGTCTTCTGTCGCCCTATGCGACAACCAGGAGGATAGATCAGGAAGGACGGCAAGTCAAGCAGGGGGCTAGAAGGGAGTGGTATCCGACGCGCATCCGTCCGGAGTAGCTGGCTCTGGGTCCGCCTGGGCATACGGTGGCGCATCCTCCGGCGTCGGCGGCGCTTCGTCTCGACGCGGAGGCTTCGCGATCTTCTGGACTACCCGAGCCTCAATCTCGTGACTGCGCCGGTCCTCCCCTTTCTTCTCCGGGTCCTTCCAGATGCGTTCCCGGATCTTTCCGTGAACTAGGATCAGATCACCCTTCTGGAACTCTCTCATGCGTTCGGCGAGCTTGCCCCAAGCAACAACCCGAATCCAGTCCGTACGCTCCTTCCACTCGGTCCCGACCTTCCACGAATCGCGGACGGCGATGGAGCCCGAGGCGACATTCAAGCCTCCCTCCAGAACCTTGAACGCCGGGTCTCCTCCGAGATGACCGATTAAGATACAGTTGTTCATTGGCCTCCCTCTTTCTTCACTTCGATAGGTTGGATTGTTGTCTCCGCTTCGCCCAATCGCGAAGCAGACCGAATGATAGCCACACGAGAAGTTGAATCAGCCAGCCGGGCATTTCGGACCCTCCTTTCGAGGTTTCATGGTTGTACCCTTCGACGGGCGTTTCTTCAGGTCGAACGATTTGAGCTTCACGGCCTGAAGCTTCTGGATCACCATCTTATAGCCTACCTCGTTCCAGGTCACTATGAGGTTAAACCTCTTATGACCATGGGCCTCGGTTAGAAAGTCTCGACATCCCTTAAAGGGAGAGCCCTGACCGTCCCAGGCTCCCCCAATTCGAGGTTTCATGGTTGTACCCT